>OGOZ01000711.1_pt1 | contig 21482 bp, 15 predicted proteins | sample 1552801 | NCBI WGS metagenome assembly OGOZ01 (sample SAMEA2580196, study PRJEB22360) | human gut metagenome | biome: human gut; feature: human-associated habitat; material: faeces | place: Denmark | collected 2008/2010 | reverse complement strand
GGAATCAGTCGGCTGCTTCGGTCAAAAAGAAAACATTAAACGACAATCCCTATTTTAAATGATATTTTATACTTTTACGCAAATACTTAAAATGACATTTTAATAATCGTGGTTAATAAAGCATTACCAAGTTGATTTTTTAAGGATTACTAAACATTAGGCATTATGGATGATCTTGACATGCAGCTTTATGAAGCCGCAAAAAAATTCAAAAGGCAAGATTTTGTCGCGAGCATATGTAACAACTGCGTTATAGGACACATTGAAGGTTTTTGTGAGTCCTATCAGAAGGCATTACGAATCTACGGCTATGATGAAGATGAGATTCGTAAAAAAACAATCATTTCACTCTTCGAAAACGGATTCGAACAGGAGTACGTGAGCGACGTGATTAATGTAGACGAACATGAATGGGCAGAGTTAACCAAAGGCCATACTGCAGACATAAAAAAACGCAAAGCCTTCTATGCCGAGGTGTACCGCAAAGGAATAGAATGCATGAAAGAGTTTGAACGCACACATCCCGGATATTTCGATGAAACAAGTTTATTGATCTGTACAGGAAAAACAAAAGACAAATCCGAATAGTATTCCGGAACAGATGGACAATCTCGACGAAGGTTTCGGCAACCCGCCCTAAGCATTATCGCTATCTTCTTCTTTCGGAAGGACGATAGGGCGGAATCTTTTTTGGCGGCGCTCCCAGCGTTCGCGGGCAAACTGCTGCATGTCAGTTGCCTGGTCATTCTCATCTATGATTTCCAGACCGAGGATGGTCTCAATGATATCCTCAAGGGTGATAATGCCCTGGAAACAGCCGTATTCGTCAATGATGAGAGCCATCTGCTCGTGCTTCTTGAGCAGTTCCTCCCAGATATGGCCGCAGGAATCCTCCTCTTTGAAGAATGAAATCGGACGTTTCAGCTCCACCAGCCTCTTGTCGAACTCATCGTCAGCAAGTCCCTCGAGAGCATCACTCAAGAGGATGTAGCCGGTAATGTACTCAGGAGAGTCAGCATAGACCGGTATTCTGGAGAAATGCAGATATGTCTCGTTCTTGTAGAAGTTCTTCAATGTCATGTTCTCCTGTGCTGTCATCGCCACGATTCTCGGAGTCATCACATCGCAGGCCTGGACATTGTCCAGTTTCATGATATTCTGGATGACCTTGTTCTCGTCAGAATCAATCACACCTTCCTCCGCACCTATGTTGGCCATGGCAGTCACTTCATCCCTGCTGACTGTCGCCTCGTCATCATTCTTGCTCAACATCTTGGTAATTAACTGAACCATAATCACAAGCGGCCACATCAGCACCATCAGAAAAGAAATGACCGATGTCACGAAGCCCATCAGATTCTTCCAATATGTCGTTCCGATTGTTTTCGGCACAATCTCCGAGAACACCAGTACAAGCAATGTGGTCAATGCTGAGATAATTCCGAACCAGGTGCTTCCGAAGAGAATCGTCGCCTGGCGGCCCACTGCCGCAGCGCCTAGAGTGTTCGCTATCGTGTTCAATGACAATATCGCAGCCAAAGGCCTGTCCGGGTCCGATTTGAATTTGAAAAACTTCTCAGCCGGTTTGTAGCCTTGCTCCTTTTTCATTGTTATGAACGATAGCGGAGTTGACATCAACACCGATTCCAGAAGTGAGCAAAGGAACGAAATTCCAAGTGTTCCGAGCAGGTAAGCTATAAGCAGAGCCATAGATTTTATCAATAATATTTTGCAAACTTACATAAAATCCGCCAATAATTCGATGCCGGACCCAAATTTCATAAGAATTGATTTATCTTTGCAGCCGATTACGACACAAAAAGTGATGAGAAAAGCGATATTGATTGCATTGACAGCAGTTATTATGGGCAGCGCGCCTTCGGATATTTATGCCGGCAACGTCAATAGAACAGAGAAAAGCCAGAAAGCAGGAAAAAGTCCTTCAGGGAAGAAAACAGGATGGGGATTCGGCATCCTGCCATGTCTCACGTTTTCTTCCGACATGGGCTTCCAATACGGCGTTTTCGGCGACCTCTATAATTATGGAGACGGCTCCACGTACCCTAACTACAGGGATAAGATAAGTTACGAGGCATCTCATTTCACGAAAGGCAGAACCAGACTGTTCCTGTCATACGACAGCAGAGTTCTGATTCCCAAAGTCAGGTCATCGGTGAGTTTCACCTATATAGATGACCCATTGTACAGTTTCTGGGGATTCAACGGCGCTGCAACTCCGGTTTTCAATTCATTGATCTCAAACAAATCATACGCGTCACAGATTTCTGACGGAACGATTCCGGCAGCAGATGCGGCATTTTTCGGCAGTATGGGCGTTGATCCGCTCAAGAAAGTCTCCTACTATTACACTGACCGTGACATCATACGCGTTCTTGCTGATTTTCAGGGGAATATAACAGCACATCTTCAGTGGGCAGGAGGTCTGAGCTACTGGAATTTCAGGATGAAAGACATCAACGAGAAGAAATACGGTTACGACGCTTCTTCCACGCTCTACCATCACTACAAGCAGTTCGGCGTAATCAAGGAGTCCGAGGCAAAAGGTGGCAGCAGACTGGAAATCAAGGCCGGACTGGTTTATGACAGCAGGGATTTCGAGGCAGCACCGAACAAGGGCTTATGGGCTGAATTTTATGTCAATGGCTCCCCGGACGTATTCGGAGACGGATTCAATTATCTGAAATTGAACGCACATTTCCGCCATTATGTAAGCATTCCGTTCGGATTCAAAGTCGGCGATCCCGTCTTTGCCTACCACCTGGCATATCAGGGCAGTCTGGCCGGAGAAACGCCTTTCTACATGCAGCAGAACATTTCTGCACTGGTCCTCAAGCAGATGATGTCAGAAGGACTCGGCAGTTCAAACACGATCCGAGGCACGCATGCCAACCGTCTGATCGGCAACGGCTACCTCTGGGGCAACTTCGAACTCCGTATCAAGTTTGTGGATTTCAGACTTCTGAAACAGAACTTCTACATAGCCGCCAATCCGTTCTTCGACTGCGGAATGATCGTCCAGCCTTACCGTGTCCGTGAGATGAGCGCACTGCCGGAAATCCAGGCATTGGCTGCAGCAGCAGGTCACAAACCAGAAAACGCACAGAAATATATCCGCAATATGGCCAGCCAGTTTATCAGTACCGGCGGATTCGGTTTGAAACTTGCCTGGAATCAGAACTTTATCGCCTCCGCCGAGATTGCCCACAACTTCAACAAAGGCATCGGCGACCCATTCTGGATATCCCTCGGCACCAACTATTGTTTCTAACACTCTCCAGCTCTTCTATTCTTCAGTAAGTGAGGATTCCGGGAGCGGAATGAGATTGACCTGAGGCAATGCATTCTTGCCGGTCGGGGCAGCGATGCCGTGGCTGACAGCACGTTCCGCCGCTTTCACGATGCTCTGGTTACCGTCCACAAGACGCTTGGTGTTCTCCTCAAATCCTTTGAGCACGCCTTTAAGTTTACCTTCAAGTTCAACATTGCACCTGCAGAAAATGCCCACCCGCTCTACCATGTCCTGAGCAGCCTTTACGATTTCCTCGATATTATCCATCTGAGCTTTCTGCAGCCATGCTCCATGGATAAGGCGCAGGAACGGGACAAGCGTTTCCTCGGTGGTAATCAGCACATTGTGCTCCAACGCCCAGTTGAAGATGGCGGGTTCCTTCATCCTGGCCAGCTGCCATGCCCCGTAATTAGGAATGAACATAATCACGAAGTCCAATGTCTTTCGGCCGACCACATATTTCTGATACTCCTTGCTGATAAGTTCCTTGACATGATTCTTCACTGACTCAAGATTCCTGACTGCAGCTTCCTCACGCGCCTCGTCCGTTTCGGCTTTGTGATAGTCAGTAAGCGCCTGCAGAGACATTTTCGAATCCAGAAGAATATCAGTCTCATCCGGGAGGTGCAGCACGAAATCCGGACGCATACGCTTGCCTGTCTCATCGTTACGGATAAGCCCACCATTCTTGTCTCGCAGCCAAATCTCTGATTCATAATCAGTTCCCTCACGAAAACCCTGTTCCTTGAGAATATTCTCTAGAATCGTTTCTCCGAAATTACCCTGGAGTTTGTTCTGACCCTTAAGCGCCTTGGCCAGGTCCTCGGCCTGGTTGCCGATCGCCTCAGTCTGCTCCTTAAGATGCTTTACAGTCTCATTGAACTGGGTCTTGATGGCGGAACTCTCCTCCGTATGCGTCTTTTTCTGTGCCTCAAACGCCTCGGTCATCCCTTTTATAGTCTGGTCCAGTCCTCCGGTAATATTCTTCATTGTCTCGGCTGCCTCTTTCTTGAGAGTCTCTTCCCTGGCCTTGAGAATCTTTTCATTTTCGAGGGCCAATGCCGTTTTAGCTGCCTCTATAGCCTTTTCCTGCCCGGCTTTCAGTTCGGACAATGACTTCTCGTGACTACTTTTCACCTCCTGCAAAGCCAGTTCGTGCTGCTTCCTTTCACTATCTCTAAGAGCTTCAGCAGTACGCACTTCCGACTCCATGCGTATAAGGTCGGCATCGCGCTCCGCAAGTTTTCCGGTCAGTTCCCGAATTTCGTTTTCCTTCTTCGACAGTTCCCCCTTGACCACGGCATTGGCCTTATTCAAGACGATTACGACAACAGCCACCACAAGCACTGCAACGACAGCAATAATTAAAGTAGTATTCATAATATATTTGTTATTCTTCTACTAATATACATTGTCAATTACGATATTCTTGCATTAAATCCAGTTTTTTACTCTGCATTTGTAAAAATACGCAGAAATTTCACATATACGTACGCATAATAAAACGGCTGTTGAATGGCGAAAATACGTAGAATTACGTATTTGTTTCGCGCCACTTCGTGTGTATCTTTGGCAAAATCTAAACTTAGACCAAATAAATATCAAATAACAATTTAAAACAAGGACACTATGAAACGAGTTTTATCCACCATGCTTATCATAGCATTGACAATCCCTCTGCTGGTAAACTGCAAGAAAGAAAAAGCAGAGGAGGTGGCTATAATAAGCATAACCATCGAGCCTACTTCTTTTATGATCAATGCAGGAGAGACTAAACAGCTGAGCGTCTCTGCGCTTCCTGAAAATGCTACCAAGAAGGAAAAAATCCTGTCCACGTTAGTGTGGCATTCTGACAATGAAGAAGTTGCAAGCGTAGATGAAAACGGCATGGTAACGGCCAAGAAATACGGAAGCGCGACAATTTCAGCCTCTATTCCAGACGGATTTGTGACAGGAAGCTGCGATGTAACAGTGAATCAAGACATTACCGAGCATTTCGACGAAGTATTGGCAGCTGCATTGGAGTATGAGAATTTGATTGAGGATTCGGATAAGATCATGTATGCGGAAGTAACGAAGATAACATCATTTTCGATGCCTGACACCTACAAAGAGAATCTTGAGTCATGTAAAGGACTGGAATTCCTGAACAATCTTGAATACCTGGGCCTTTCCGGCTGCCAGAACCTGAAGACATTGGACGTCAGCAAGCTCACGAAACTTCAAAAGCTCATAGCCAATAAATGTCAACTGATGCAAATTGACTTGAGTAACTGCGTCAGCTTGAAAAAGCTTGATTTGGAAAGCAACCAGATAGCAAACATAACTTTTGGAAAGCATGACAACATGGAGTCCATCTCGTTGGTAGAAAACAAATTGAAGAAATTTGACGCCAGCATTTTCCCGAATCTCACCTATTTGTATCTCTCGGACAATGAACTCACAGAAATCAACCTGAAAGGATGCAGCAAACTTAAAGTATTGCAGCTCAATGGCAATAAGCTCAAGAGCATTGACATCACTGATGCAGTCGATATGAATGCCAACCAGTTCTCTTACTTGAACAATCCTGGCGAGAATCGCGTCTTAAAAATTTTCAACAGTAATATAACCTCTAAAAGTATCAGCTGGCTAATGACTCCGGGCAACGAAAGTAGCCGCGTCCAGGGAATGTACTATTGTGAAAAGGCCCCGAAAATCAAGACTCAGCCAAAGAATGTTTCCGCGAAAGACGGTATTCCATTCAGTTTGTCAGTAGAACTGGATCCTGTTTTGGAAAATGCGACATATACCTGGTGCTTAGCACAGATACTTACAAATCCGGAAAACGGAATACAAAGTGTCACGTACTTCGGATTTGGAGAAGATGTAAACGTGAATGATGAAAAAGGCAAATATATCATAAGCGGCACATCGTCTCCTACTCTGACGATGACAGTATCTGGCCAGTACTATAAGAAAATGGACAAAGAAGCAACATTTCTCGTATATATAACTGACCCTGACACAAAAACAATTACTATAAGCTCCGTTGCGACAGTGACATTCGCCGGCAACTGATAAAAAATCATCCCCTGCGCCACAACCGGTACAGGGGATTTTTTTAGAAAATCACTGCTAATACATCTAATCAGAAATTGTAATACTCCAACTGCTGCAGATTGCCCGGGACGGTGTCGCCAGGCTCCGGCCGCAGAATCAGGACCGTGTCGGAACTGGTCTTTCCGTCTGCGCTCACGGATGATGAGCGGTACGCATTGAACGCATCTATCTGAGCCTGTGCAAGTGCCACGCAGTCTGAAATGTCATCGTTGCATTGGGCCAACGCCTTGGATCCTTCCTTGACCTTTTTGCCGAAATAGACCATGTCCTCGATGCTGGTAACCGAGGTCACACCGAGACTCGCCGATGCCACGCCCATTTTTGCCAATGATATGGACAACTGGATGTCCTTGCCCTGGGCTATCCGGTCCTGAAGGGTCTTAATCATGGAGGATATGGACAGGCGGTTGCCGTTGGAGCCGATGAATGACAGACATTTATATACCGTGCCGTCCTTGCTCTGAACCCAAGTCTGGGAAGCGGACGGGAAGTCATAGTTGCCTTTCATGTATTGTGCGGTCTTTTCCCACATGGCATTGACATCCCTCAAGAATTCATTGACAGCAGAACTGCTGGATTGATAAGCTCTTACCTCCCAATCGATCCGCGACTTGGCCTTCTTGTCTTTCTTGTCCTTTTTGGCGGGTTTGCGCTCCTGGACTACTGTGACTCTTTCAGGCGCCGGCTCCTGTGCTACAGTCTGTTTCGCGGACTGCGCTTCCGACTTTTTGGCAGCCTGAGATGAAGTATATTCTTTAGGAATCGGGATATTGCAAGGAGTCTTGCTGAGTTTGAGGTCATAGAACACATATTGACCTGAACGCTTGTCGCCGCACTCCAGCCAGAACATCAGCTGGTGGCATTTGAAAATCGGAACCGTGACGGTGAGCGGCTGCATCTTGTTGTCCAGCCAGTACTCCCCTACGAGAACCTGGTCAGCAAACACATTGAGTTTCACAGGATTGAGCAAAGCCTCAGGACTATTGTTCTGGAAAACATCATCGAACGCATCCACATATTCCACTCTGTTGGCGACTGTGAATGTGCAGCTCTCGTACTGTCCGTAAGGATTGAATGCCGCCGCGGATGCCTGCTTGCTGTTCTTGTCCTCAAGCAGGAGGAAGATGCTGGCAGTCGGTGTTCCGGATACGCCTGCGCTGATGCCGGTGGCTGCGGAGACGTTTGAGCTGCTTATCGTCGAGCCTACTCCTGTCAATGCCATGAATACCGCATCCATAACGGTCACATTCTCCAGACCGAGAGGGATATTGGTCTCCAGCATGAATCCTTTGTTGATCTGCCTGCCGTCCTTCATCTGGAAGTATTTGGTGATGGTGCTGCCGTCGTGGAAGCAGTCTGCCATGTTAAAATTGGTCAGGTCGCTGACATATCTTCCGACATAGTGGAAATACGGTTTCCCGCAGACGTCTATCAGATCGGCATCGTGAGGGCAATCAGGCACGTCGTGTTCAAATACAGTATTCGGCACAGGCCGGCCACGATAGAGAATGATATCGCCGACTCCGATGATGGTCTGCTTGTTCTTGCCGTTGCCCAATTTCTCAAACCTGAGCGTGCGGCATTTGTTTACAGGCAGTTCGTAGTGCTGGTTCGGCCATGTGCAATATATGGTATGGTCGAAAATCAGCTTGTCATCAGCATATACACGGAGATTGTCATCATCCAGCACGTGATTCATGCTAAGGCAACCTGCATCGAAACTGATCCAGTCATATTCGCCAGCAAGGTCGAATTCCGCATAAGAAGCCACTCTGTCGCCCAAGAGCTTGTTCCCGGTGGTCAGCAGCAGTCCTTCCCAATACTTTTCTCCGCCCATCGAGAAGGTGTAGTGTCTGGATTCACCTGTGAACAATGTCTTGTCCGCTGAACTAATTCCTCGTACGGAATACGGCTTGATGGATGACATCAGCGGGCATACGTCAGGAAGCTTGGCGATTCTGTCCCGGTTAGGATTGACAATGCCTGCTGCCGGAACGCTCGCACCCTCCGGATAGGCCTTGATATCCACTACTCCGTATGTGATGCCGCCCAGGAAGTCGCTGTTTCTGTATTCGCATATAAGCCCGAGCCGAGCAGCGCCTTTCACATCGACAACTATCTGTTTTGCAAGGTCTTTCTGTGTCACCATTCCTTCATAAACGGTCTTCTTGTCCGCTTTCACGACAAGCCAGGCGCTCGAATTGGAGCTCTGGTTGTCTCTTGGTCCGACGATGAATGAAACCTTGTCATAGCGCTTGTCTAGCCAGAAATATGCGAATCCCTGTTCTGTTCCGGCAAGTGCCTGTGATACGGAGAAGCTAAGACCGGAATTGTATTCCTTCCGGTTTATGCTGATGCCTTTTTCCTGACCGGCGCCTTTGGCCTTGTCACCGAGTACAGGCTTTACGAACCCGGACTCCCTATATTTATATAACTGGTTGGTCTGCATAAGATCGACAGTTCCGCCCGGCACTCGGGAAAGGAGTGTGTTCGGGTTTGAAACTGCTGCTCCTGCCTTCCAGAGTTTTACGTTTCCGAATGCGATTTGCGTATCGCCCCGTGGAATCGTGAATACTATTTCATTGACCCCGGCGACATCGAATGTCAGGAAGCGTGGGGCGTCGTATGCGAAAACGACCTCGTCCAGCAGCCGTTTCCCGTCCGCAGAGACTGTCACGATGGAATTGCCTTTGTCGGGATTGACGTTCGAATACGGGCCCATCACAAATGTCAGCTTGCTGTATGCGCCTTTGAGAGCGAACACCGCCTTACCCGGGACATTGTCAGAAATCAGCCCGCCGGAAGGTGCACCGATCACGAAACCGCCCGTGACGTCATAGCAGCAGATTTTCATGGCACTGCCACCGGTTTTATATATGGAACATTTCTTGGACTCCGTAGGGACAAGTGCATTGACCATATATGTCTGTGCATCGAGGTGAGAAACGCAGGCAGCAAGCAGCGTAATGACAGTTAAAATCTTTTTCATAAAGTTCCGGGTTCAATTTTCAAATTTCGTGGCACAATTTCTTGCAATTTAGTGATTTGTCCGAACATCTGCAAAAAGAGATGGGAATGCAAGCCATATTATTTAAGAGTTTTGCGTAACTTTGTTTGAAACAAAAGGAGAATTTGCTATGCTTGAGATTGGTAATCGAATGCCTGATTTTTCAGCGGCTGACCAGAATGGCAACATTGTCAAGTCTGCTGACCTTATTGGAAAAAAAACGGTGGTGTACTTCTACCCGAAGGCCAACACGCCGGGCTGCACTGCTGAGGCTTGCAGTCTGAGAGACAATTATGAACGGTTCTTGGCATTGGGCTACAATGTCATAGGCATAAGTAAGGACAGCGTGAAGGCCCAGAAGAATTTCAGCGACAAATATGCATTGCCATTTCCTCTGCTCGCAGATACTGACGCATTGATCATCAAGGCTTTCGGCGCATGGGGCGAGAAGAAGCTCTATGGAAAGACTTACGAGGGAATTCTGCGTAAGACATTCATTTTCAATGAGAATGGCATACTTGAGGAAATCATTGACAAGGTCAATACGAAGAACCACGCTGAACAGATTCTGGGATAGAGAGTTATGACGAATTATCAGTTTACCGGCGGAACCATTTGCGCGCCGGCTACAATTCCGGGCACAGGTGCGATATCGATAATAAGAGTCAGCGGAAAAGAGTCATTGGCGATAGCCGACAAAGTCATTGACACTAAGGGAGTTCCTATTGCCGAGACCGAAGGCTACAGGCTGCGCTACGGGACGGTTTTCGAGGCGGACGGAAGTGTTTTGGACAATGTGATAGTCAGCGTTTTCCGTGCTCCTCATTCGTACACGGGCGAAAATTCAGTGGAGATTTCCTGCCATGCTTCGCGATTCATTGTCAATAAAATTCTTGAGCTTCTGGTCAATGCCGGGGCCCGTATTGCGGCTCCAGGTGAGTTCACGCGCCGTGCTTTTGTCAATGGCAAGATGGACCTCGCCCAGGCAGAAGCGGTCGCAGATGTGATAGCTTCGCAAAGTGCAGCTTCCCATAGAGTTGCAATGAATCAGCTGAAGGGCGGTTTTTCGTCAGAGTTGAAAGTGCTGAGGGAAAAGCTTCTGACAATGACTTCCCTACTGGAGCTCGAACTGGACTTCAGCGAAGAAGATGTGGAGTTCGCAAGCCGCAAGGAACTGGGGCAGTTGGTGGACGATTCATTGACACATATCTGGCGTCTGACCGCATCATTCAGCCGTGGCAACGCTATCAAGAATGGTGTCCCGGTGGCGATTGTCGGGGCTACGAATACGGGTAAAAGTACGCTTCTCAATGCCCTGCTCGGGGAGGAGCGCGCGATCGTTTCGGATATTGCCGGCACGACTCGTGACACTATCGAGGAAACGCTGAATATCGACGGCATCCTGTTCAGATTCATTGACACTGCCGGAATCAGGGAAACTGACGAGACGATAGAGAAAATCGGCATTGACCGGACTTTCAAGAAACTTGGCGAGGCCACAGTCGTGCTGGGGATGACGGATTTGTCGCGAGGCGAGGCTGCTGTGCTTGAGGATGCGGATTTCATTCTGTCCAAGGTCAATGAAATGGGCGGCGTGAAAAATGTCGGCTTAGCGATCGACGGGGCCGAAACTGGCGGAACTTCTTTGGCTGAAACTGGCAGAACAGCTCAGGCTGAAACTGGCGGGGCATCTATAGCTGGAACTGACGGAGCTTCTCTGGCTGAAACTGGAGGAACTTCTCGGTCTGAAACTGGCGGAACACATCCAGCTGAAACGGGCGGAACACCTCTGTCTGAAACTGGCGGGGCCTCCCAACACGGTCATGGTGACGGGCAGGAAAGAAAAGTGGTTATTCTGGTGAACAAATGCGATGTTGCAGGTGATTTCTACAGGGATGATAACGGCACTGGCTATGGTTCAGGCAATGATTTGGGTGAGAATATGGCGAAGATCGGTGGTAACAAAAATGTTAACCACGATAACAACATTGTTTCTCTCATTGAAAATAAATACGATAACTGCAAAGTCATTCCAATCTCCGCGAAGACCGGAAAAGGGTTATCAACATTGACAAAAACTCTCGGCGAAATAGGTTCCGAAATCACCGGCAGCACCGACGAGACCCTCGTGACCAACGTCCGCCACTACGAAGCCCTAGTCCGCGCCGCATCAGCTCTTGATCGTGTCCGCGCCGGCCTCCATATCGCCACCCTCCCTCCGGACCTGATAGCCCAGGACCTTCGCGAAGCCCTCTACCACCTCGGCGAAATCGTAGGCGAAATCAGCACCGACGAAACCCTCGGGAATATATTTCGGAATTTTTGCATCGGGAAATAGAACCGCATAACCTATTGTTAATCAATTAGTTGTATGCACACCATGTGTACAGCCTTCTGCAATTAAGCAGAGGGCTTTTTTGTTGATAATCAAATGCTTATAAATATACGAGAATTCCAAATAATAACATATCTTGGTCACCAGTTGTACACCTTTTGGGACGTATGTTACATCGAGGGTAAATTTGTGGACATTGTGTGACAGACTTTCATAGCAACTTGCATCTGTGCACATGTTCTTCATGTATGGCTTCCAAGCATCCGCAAGCAACTTCTGTTGCTCCTGGATCTTCAACTTCCTGGACAATTCAAGTAGGATGCTGTCAATCAGCTTGTAGTTCGTCAACTGGCTCTCAGGACTTATCCTGATCCCGCAGAAGATCTGAAAATGGATGTCTCCATTAAGAGCCTCCATCAGCTTAGGAGCTGACAATCCTGTATACATCTTCAAGAACGCCAACGCCACCTTGCCCTCAGGTGTGAAGAAGGACTTTCTTCCTCGCTTCACTCTCAAACTCTTCGGCTTCTCTTCTCCAAACCGAACGATATCGCCATCTCTCGAAGAGGAAGGAGTGACTTGATGCGTCCAAGTTCCGATGACTTGAAGGTCTCTTCGTATCGCTGATAAAAATCAAACTCGGTAAATGCAATCTCTTGCTGAATGTCAGATAAATATCGTACTTATTTGCCATGAGTTATTTTTGCTCATTTCCTCCGAAGTTCACTTTTCCAGGGTGTTCGGAGGAATTTTTATTTCCCTATACTAAGATACAAAAATATTTATCACATTGACAATCAATTGGTTATATTTTTAAATCTATTTCGTGACTATCCCTATACTATCCCATCAACACGAACAGGAATCTGTTGGGCAATTCTCTCACTAACTTGCTGATAAATAGGAAACTGAACACCAGGAGCAACCTCCAAAGTCACCATCAAGGCATAATCAATCTCTTCTGTAATATTGGAAGCATCTTTATCACATGTAACTTTGATTGTGATTGTATCATCTGCAGCAACAGGCACTGCCCTTTCGCCATAAAACACTTCATGTTGTAGAGTTCCTTTTTTTACATTATTTATATCCGCAACGTCCTCTTTTCCAATCAAAAAGCCTTCCTGCTGCACATCTACCCATAATCGAGCATTCCTATACTTTTGGCTTGAAACACTGATTGAGGAAAACCATGTCAGAGTGACGGTCAATTTCCTTTTTATTGTAGTAGCATTTAAGCACTCCGGGATTGGGAAATGATACAAATCGGCCTTTTCTTTCTTCAAGGAATGGAGTCCGACCACAGTAACTCTCTGTGTATTGCATGACAACGACTTATCCCAATCGGGATAACCATATCCAATCCACTTTGTCTTTATCTTTTTTCTTTGAATTGTATCTAAGGCCGGATTCAAAATGATGTCAATGTTACCACCTAAGTCACCCCAACTCGTTCCATGAGCAAGCATAGCTTTTATTAAGAGAGTTTTTTGCCTCTGTGTCATTGGATACACGTGAGATAGTTCCTCAATTGTTTGGTTGCAAAAAAAGCCAGCTCGGGTTACTAATGCAGTGGAATTACTTGTTCCTATGCAGTAAACTGATTCAGTCCTTGTTTCACCAGGTGCCGCAACTAATTGACCCGGAGTAGCCTTGGGAAACTGGCATGGTTTTAAAGGAGAAAAATGAAGAACATCTTTTCTAAAAGTCTGCCTCCCTCCATCGTATACAAAATCAGGCTTTACGCTTCCTCGATGTCCGGCCCCGAAAGAGGTATATGTGGCAGGCATCAGCATTTGATAGGGATTGACCCTTGGCTCAAAAGGCCTAATTGTCGCCGAATCATTATGAACAGCTCCTATAGTCAAATTGTTAATTGATTCCCCTGGCGAAAGGATTCGTCTATACCTGCGACTGTTAAGGATGAAGTAGCAAAGAGTTTTGCCTGATGATCTGGCGCACTACCGTTAAACTCATTTTCTGTGCATGGTAGATTAAAATCTGTTATGACATTCCCCGCACTGATAATAAATAAGACAGAGTACTTATTTGAGAGCCAGTCCAACATTTTAGCTAAAGGGCTAACAGAATGAAAGTACATCCGAGCCGGATCACCGATTGAAAAGTTGATGATTTTAACTGTTGGCGCCACAGGGGGCCTTCCATCTTCAGGTTCAAACATTCGCTTTACCGCACGATGAATCACATCAACCAATAGATGATCTGAAGGAACATGTTCTTCGTTATTTGGGGCATGAGGATTTGGTTTCATAATAGGCCTCACGTATATCGGCGAAGTTATGAAATCATTATCCTGAGTTAGGTCCCCTTTTGCAATTAAAGAACACATCGCTGTCCCATGTCGCATGTATTTCGATTCATAGTATTCTTGGTAGTTATCAGGGTCATCAACAATAAGTCGATTTGATAATAGACTATGGTTTGCAAGAGGATATCCATCAAACAAACCAATAACGGGGCTACCATTGACTTGTAAAGCTGGTTTTCGTTCTTCGGGGATAGGAAGCGTCTCAAAGGTTGAGATAGTCGAGACCATTTGACCTGAAGGGCGGAAAAACATAATATCTTCACTCTTAAGCAACGATATCTCTTGATTTTGCATGAGGGAACGAATAGCACCGGCTGGCAACTCTGCCAATACAGCAGAATAACGTATGGCATCAATCTCGCAATGAGTAATTACCTGTCCTTGTAGCTGTTCAAGCATTTGAGATACAGACTGGATAGCTCTACTCCGTTCTTCCGGATTTGATTTGTACCATAATTCTATTTCAAATCTAATTCTCTCTTCGCCGAATACGTCTAACTGCTCTTGCCAATAAGACATAACACCTGTGTCGATAAACCTATCCGAAACATCCCATCTTCTGATAGTCCTTAAAAGAGAGAAGACCTCACGAAAACGACTATAACCATGATCAAAATGCATCTGTGGATTATCAACATATCTTCGCCACAATGACTGAAGCTCCTGTAACGCCCTAGAATTAGAAGACACCATATACAGTCGTCCGGATAAAAGTCGCTCGGGATTCTCTTCATCATAGAAATCCTCGTCCTGAACGATGTCATCAACATCAAATTCTCCAAGCCAATCAAGGCCTTCAATTCTGCGAACTGCATTAGCAAAATTATCCACACTACCGACTGCCTCCAAGACTAACACTGCTTTTGGATCAATTCCATCCGCACCTCCTTGAATGTGAATTCTCCTTGCTTCTAACGCATCACACAATTCTCGGAAAACAGGACCAATTCTATCTCGTTGACGAGCTACACCGGGAGAGGAAATATGAGACTGAACAAAGCGTCGCCTTACAATTTTAACATCAGGTGTCGAAAAAGGGAAAAAGGGAAAAAGAGTAAAGGAAAATTCTCCGCCATAATTATTCTTCTATCGAATTTGTTTTACCTTCTATCTTGTTTGTTATATCGTCCCAATCTCGAAGAGTTTCCGAGACAATCGCTTTCATATCATCGTTGGGAAGAGAAAGGATATACTTCCTTAATACCAGTAATCCGAATTCCTCAATCTCAGCATAGCTGGAGCCTAATAACTTCTTAGCAATTGTTTCCGAGGCATATCCAAAATGGACATTATGCTTTTGTTGGAAACGATCAAGCCACATAGAAATATTAGTTCTAGTCGGCGGCTGTAATAGCATTCTTAGTTGAAAACGACGCCAAGAGGCTTTATCTAATAACTCCGGATGGTTCGTTGCGCCAATTACAGTAACATAACTGGGCAACTCATCCATTTGTAAAAGCAAGGAACTGACTACTCGTTTAATTTCACCGGTTTCATGGGTATCCCCACGTTCTTTACCGATCGTTTCAAATTCATCAAAAAACAGTACACACTTTCTAGTCGACACAAAATCCATTAGTTTCCTTAATCGCATGGCTGTTTCACCAAGATATGCCCCAATAACAGAATCATATTTTACCACGTACAATGGGACTATCAACGCTTCGGCAATAGCTTCAGCTAATGAAGTCTTTCCATTTCCAGGTGCTCCAATTAACAGTATTCTATTTCGTGGTTCAAGGCCATATGACCTTAATAATTCTCCGCGAAAATGCTCATTAACCACCTCTTGGCAATTCTTATATATACTCTGAGAAAGGATAAGATCACTGAATCTCTTTTTGGGAATTATCTCTTGAAATAAAGATTCCGTTCTTAATAAATCATGTGATGCAAAGTTGATACTCCCAGAAGTCATATTATTCTGTCGAGGCAAATCTGTATGAGCTGTGTCTAGTTCTTGTTGAAGTCTATCTGCAAGTATTCCATGCTGCTTCGCACGCTCCTCCGCAATTATAGCTTCAGTAACCCGTTTAACCATATTTCGGTTGCCGGATAAGGCATATTTTGCCAAGTCCACCAATAAATCAGCACGTGCCATCGCTATAGTGTTTTATTTAAGAGTTCTCTTATATCAGTATTAAGCAGGATTGAGATTTGATAAAGTGTTTCAAGTGGTGGTTGACTCTCATTTGTACACCATCTAGAAACAGTGGTCGGACTCTTCCCTATTTTTTCCGCCAACCACTTATTAGTACGTCCATGGTCGGATAAGACTGTCTTGATTCTGTTTATTTGAATGCCCATGCCATTGTTATATTAACATTATTTGCAAATATAATTACATAATTTGTATATTTAGGCATAAAGTATTGCTTTTTATCGTGAATTTGTTTTAGAGATAAAAATCTCTACTTGCCTTGTTCTGTATGTCTCAACATTATTTCACGGTGAATTGGAGCCAAGATTGACATATGAGCAGGAAACCTTACATCGTATTTACACTTTAGCATATCGGCTACATATTTCCTGTCCGATAATCTCGAGACATCGAATATCATGGCACGAGGAGTAAAACCATCACCCACTTGCTCAACGACTATAGATACACCGTTGCTGTTCCCTATACGTTCGTCATACGGCAGGTTGTGATTCTTGAAATCATCGTATGAGTATGCCTCGTGGATGAGTACAACGTATTTGATTTCATCTGGTACAACCTGCTTCGCAATATTATTAATCATGCGATAAGTTGTAGTCCTGATGCTTGAGTCAAAAGAGACCACTCGGCACATGTTCTGCTTATTCACTACAAAGACGGTTGGCATCAGATTGTCTTTTTGCATCCTGAAAATCTTTAGATGAGAAGATGCAATCAGTTTCATGAATTCCTTGGGGTCATCCGTCGGAAAACGCGCACCAAATATTTTTGCCCACTCTCGCACTGGCCGTTGCTCAGGGAAAGATGGAACGAATCGTTGTCCACGTTCAAATCTATCGCCATCTCCATAAAGGACATAATCATCAATAAAAATGAGCTGCTCTTGCAGTACTACTGCTGCGAGAGACTCAATCTTTGACTTCAGATCTTCACATAAATCTGTTGTCTCGCCAATCTTTTCATACATGTCAAACAGGAATGACTTCATAGTCATAATGGCAGAAGATATGTCGGAACTCAAATCAGTGTCATCATCAGCTTTCTTGAACTTGAATTCTAACGAGAAATGAACCTCAATTGAATTAATTGCCTTTAGATAATCCTTGAGCGAATTGACAAGAGTACAGTACTCAACATCATTTACTACGGTAAAAACATCGCTCTTGAGGATTAATGCTGACACAGGTGAATAGACAGTCACGAAGACTTGCTTGTTGAGATCAAACGGATGCTGCTTTTCGATTTCATTACGAGTCTCAATCATCCATTTACAAATCGAATTGGGTTTGAGACGTTCCTCACACATACCTTCATAGATACTCTTGTGGTCAGTATGAGCAACAGAACACTGAAGAACAAATGTTGTAGACCTGAATGCAGAAAAGAAATTGTCAAGGCTGGTGATATTGTCTATAAGATTATTGTCTACAGAGAACTTCTGCAGATTCTGCAATGCTCCATAAAACCTATGGAAAGCAGCATACATTATTCCTTTCTCGTCCATAATATCAATTTCTTTATGTAAAGATAGTGACTCTCAATGAAATAATAACAGTTTATGGTACACAATGATCATATAATCACACATAATGGTAAGCTGCGGTGAGTATCCTCCGCTGTGCACAGGCTACTCACCTTGCTTAACCTATGATGCTCGATGATGTCGGCGGAGCCGCCTTCGTCGTGCAGATCAAAGGAAAAGCGGTATGAGAGACTGCAGCCTTTGCCGCCTCCGCTGCGCTACATCGTCAAAGTCAGCAGACTCCCATGCGTACTCGCCCCAACCCCGGAGGGGAGATAATACGCCAGGGCTGCGTTGATGCTACTCCACCGTCTTACCTCTTAATCCGCAGCATAACACAAATTGTGTTATGCTGCTCCTCTATAAGAATGCGAAGGTCCGTACTCCGAAAGACGCCCTGTCGGGTCGGCCGGCAATAACAGGAATTCGCTTCGCCAGCCACCGGGCTCTTGATTCCGCACGATTGTTAAATAGAATTCCACATAAAATCCATTGATAAGGAAGTCTTTTCACATACCTTTGCAAAAAAGCATGTTAATAGCATTATGGCAACGACAATTGGAAAACTTATTGAGCAAGAAGTCAGGAGACAAGGCCGCAGCATCACCGCCTTCGCAGATGAAATTTGTTGTACCCGCACCAATGTTTACGACATCTTCGGACGCAATAAAATGGATGTGGCTCAGCTTGAACTTATTTCAAAGGTATTAGGCCACAATTTTTTTAAGGATCTGGCAGAAAACCCAGCTCTGGCAGACGCAAATAATCCCGAAGTTGAAAAAGACCTTCAGAATCGTCGCGCGGTGGCGCAGTTTTTCGATGTAATGCCAAAGGTGCTCAGGAATCTTAACATCGAGACCAACATCGTGATGCCAATCATGAAGAATGAATTCAACGATCCGCTTCCCGACTACGGACTCACAGACTATGCAATCTTCTTTACTATCGGAGAACGGCTTCTGGATAGATTTAATAACGAAAGCATTGCTTGTTTTGATGTCCAGACAGAGATTGCAACCGGAGGACATCCTATAGACATATGGCATAATAAAGTTCACCACAGTTGGTTCGCTGATGTTAAATTGGATTACAAGACTGAGCAGGAATGGGGAGACATTATTCTCTATCTCCTGAATTGTTGTATGCCTGTTATTAAAATTCATCATCAATAAGTCCCCTATGGAGCAAAATATCATCAATGTCTTTTCAGACAAGAAGGTTTGCGAGTACAAAGGCCGTCGTTACTATGTTCGTGACAACGGCGCCGTATATCGCCAGTGTCAGAATGATGGCAAGCTTCGAAAGTGGGATGAGGAATGGACTTTCGGCAAGTTCGATCCAAATACAGGATATATGCTCATCGGTCAGGAGCGTGTCCACCGTATTGTTTGTACTGCATACCACGGAGAACCTGTCGGAGAGCGAAATGTAGCAGATCATATTGATACCAACCGCTGCAACAATCGGCCTGAAAATCTTCGCTGGGTCACAAAGCTGGAAAACACGCTGCTTAATCCCATTACTCGGGCAAAGATCGAACTGATTTGTGGCAGCATTGAAGCCTTCTTGGAAAATCCCAGTCTGCTTTACGGGCATGAGTCAGAAAATCCGAACTTCACGTGGATGAGAGCCGTCACCAAAGATGAATCAGAATATTCTCTTGAACGTTGGAAGGAATGGGCTGCAAAACCCATTGAGGAGCGCAAGGCTAAAGGAGAAAGGAAAGGCCCGGGAGAATGGATCTTCTCCGAAGAAGAAATGGCTGAAGCCCGTAAATGGAATGGAGACTGGGAGAACCGTGAATACAAGTCCTGGGACCAGCAGAAGGCTGAGATTGAAAAAGAAACCCAACGCTATTACAAAGAGCAGCAGTATAGCCTTAAAGATTCGCTTACCCTGGGCACAAGACAGTTGGACTGGAAAACCCCCACAGAATTCCTATTGTGTCCTCAAAAAGGCCAAGAATGCACATTGCATGCATATATGGACAATCTCATCAAAGGAACAGTCTTCACAAGGACGAAATATGGCGACGGAGGCGAGGTTCTGGATGCAGGATATAATCCCGCAGAAGATGCTGTCTATGTTCTTACCTATAAGGAAGACGCCATAAAGCCCTGGGCGCTCTGCAAAATCACCCTTCAGGATGGTTACTTTGTCCATGAGAACCAGCACTCCTTCTTCGATGAAGACGGTGGTCAAAAGTACTTCACTCTCGCCATGGGCCGCGAATGGACCGGCGGTGATGTTTTCGACGACTTCTGCTAAGCCTGCTTAAAAATCGCTTCCTGAATACCCTAGATACTGTCGGTCGCGACATCGCTGAACTCCTTCCCAGGGACCGGGCGTCCCAGAACCAACTTTGACAAAGTTGCTGCAATTAGTGACAGAATCGTGACTAATCGCAACTAATCAGATCCTAATTGCAAAACTCGCCTCACCGGAGGCTTACACTCTGACTATATATAGAATACGCTCTTATTTCGTAAGCCTCCGGTCTCCCGCGTCATGGACTTCTAAATTATTATCCGGAACTTTGGCCATCCAAAACATGTAAGATCAAAGATTCCAAAAATTAAACAATAATGCGATTCACTCGCATATGGACCATTTTCGTGAGGTCACGAAAATGGTCCATTACACAGAAAGGCTTGTCATAGGCAGGCCTTTAATTGTATTCAGCGGTCAAGCTGAGCATCACCTGCCTCGCAGCTGATTTCAAGTGGGTATTATTCATATTCAGCGAGTTCCTTAGGGATTGTCAGATTGTATTTGGCCATATACTTGCCTATAGATACAACCATATAGCGTGATTTTCTAAGTTGTATTATTTCAATGTCCAATGCCTTGAACCATAAATGTCCGGACTTCTCGACAATGTATGCCTGTCCGCATCGACAAATACCTTTTATCACAAGGGGCTTTCTGTCCTCAGACTCTTTCCACTTAGTTAAATATGTTTAAATTTTCCTTTTAAGCATGGCGAAATCATACTCTTCCTGCCAACCCATTAAATTTCAATAAACTTAGCCGGATCAAATCCGTTCATCAGGTGTTTATTTTCAAAAACATATCCCATTTGATTGCTGATTATACGAGTACCGCCAATCTCAGCGTCAATGTTGGTGTGCGAATGCCCGTAAATCCAGGCATCGATCCGGCTGTCGGCAATCAGTTCTCCGTATTCACTTGCAAAGACGCTGTTCAACACGGAACTTCTATTGTATCTTCATCTTATTGTTCTCCTTTCTTTGATTGTTCAATTTGTTTCTCGATAATTGCTTTCACTTGTGCAAAAGAGACCGGTGTGAAATCATTGTTGTCCACTCCGACATCATATTGTGTCGGAAGAAGCATACTCAGCCGAGGTGCATCCTTTCCGGTATTGTTTCTGCTTGTATGCACGTGTCCGAAAAGTTGCCATGTACCATTGTATGAGCCTCCATAGCAAAGGAACGGACAGTGATTCAGATATATCTTCTGTTTATCTACCTCGATATACATCTGCATTGATATATGCTCGAAGTATTTCGTGTAATTTTGCCTCAGATTCTTGATATCGTGGTTGCCGGAAATAAGGTATATTTTCCCGTTCAGCCGGCTCAGTACATTTATCCATTCGGCAGAACCTCCCAGACAGAAATCTCCCAGGTGGAATACGATATCCTCCGGACCCACCACGCGGTTCCAGTTGGAAATAATTGCTTCATTCATGT
>OGOZ01000710.1_pt1 | contig 21559 bp, 21 predicted proteins | sample 1552801 | NCBI WGS metagenome assembly OGOZ01 (sample SAMEA2580196, study PRJEB22360) | human gut metagenome | biome: human gut; feature: human-associated habitat; material: faeces | place: Denmark | collected 2008/2010 | reverse complement strand
ACCGCTTTGAGCGCATCCATCCGTTCCAGGACGGCAACGGCAGAGTCGGGCGCCTACTCCTTTTCAAAGAATGCCTGCGGAACAACATCGTGCCGTTTATCATCGAGGACGGCATCAAGATGTTCTACTACCGAGGCTTGAAGGAGTGGCAAAACGAGCGCGGCTACCTGCGTGATACCTGCCTTTCTGCACAGGATAGATTTAAGAAGTATTTGGACTATTTCCGAGTGCCGTATGACCAATAAGCAGATCCGCCCCTGTGCGATACAGAGGCGGATTGCTTTTTCGTAATAAACCCGTGCGTCTATGCCGTAAAAATGTACAATTTTCAATGTGTTTTCGGGTGTTGCTCTCACTTCCGTATCACGCTTCCGGACCAGATAAAGTGTGCAATGATTGCACACTTTATTCTTGGCCTCATATGGAAGAAAAACGCATCCAAAAAGTATTTTTGAAGGGGTTGAAAATTTACCCCGTGAAAGGGGTTGACATGATCAGAAAATATGGTATTGTGGAAGTATAATTACGAAGTATTTTAATTAGGGAAAGAGGTTTATCCACTCTCCAATTTAAAGACACCGCATGTTTTTGAGCAAGGTCATCCTAGGGATGGTCTTGCTTTTTTTGATGAAAAAAGGCTAGTTACTACTGCTTCATTGCCGCAGGCGCGGGCGTGGACGGAGGGGAGGAAACCACTAAAGAAACTATAATAATATATGCGAGAGTACGATTGCTCGCTCGAAAGGAGAAATAATCCCATGATTATAATAACTAGAATTTAAATACCTCCCCTCCGGCCACTGTGCCGCATGAGGGTTAATATATGAAGCTTAACAGCATCGATTTCTTTGGTGTAACTGTCACTTACCGCGTAGAGGCGCGCAAGGCGGGTCCTACGATTTTTCTTTCCTTGCGTTCTAGCGATGGCGTTCACCTCGATGGTGTGGGACGCGTTTTCTATGAGCACAGGGGGCACATTTTCCGCGCACCTGATGAAATTGGACTGGAGGAGTATGTACGTACACTAATTCCCGAATGTCTCCAGCGGGCCTTTGACCCGACTACAAAGGAAGGACGTGCACTGCGGGAAAAATTTGCGAAGGACTTGCCTTTGGCCGCTTTAATCGTGGCAGACTTTAATCGGGTCGCCCAGAGTATGAAGTGGGCGAATTCTACTAAAAAGGAGCATAAGAAACTGCTTGATCTGCTTGTGAGCAAATTTGGTCGGATACCTTTTTGCGAAATTACGCAAGAAAAATTTGCTTTACATTTGCGCGAGGGAGGCTATTCTGACTATCAGATTAATGGTCAGATCTACGCTATGAGGGCTCTGGTTATATATGAGGAGACCCAATATTTGATCTCGGAGCACTTCATGGATACCTTCACCCTGGGAAATCGCCGCGTAGTCGTTGGGCCGCGGGATGCGAGCAAGCATTTCGAGAAAAATATTTTGACTCACGCTCAGGTGAAGGAAATCGTCGCAACCTGCGCCGAGAACCTTGAAAGCAGCCGGGGCTACCTCTACTTGGGGTTAATTCTGTTGATGATCACGGGCATCACGATCAGTGAGCTATGCGCATTGACATGGGGATCATTCTCATCTTCAAACTCCTATACAGGAATCACTGTTATTGAAATTTCGGCAGAGACAAAGCTTGCAGGAGAGGTCTATCACATCGATGAACTAAATTGGCCGCGTCGGCGGACGTTGCCACTGTCGCCGACGGTGGCAACATTTTACCACAAGGTAAAGGATAACGCACCATGTGCACAGGCGGATATGCCATTCGTTCGCAGTCCCAAAAATGCGGCACGGCGGATGCGCCCCGATGAGGTTGAAAAGTGGTTAAAAGGGTTTTTCAAAAGTTTTGACTTTTCAAAACAGCCAGAGCTAAAGAGCTTGACGAAAAATCCAGAACGAACTTTAAGAGCTACTTTCAGGTCGGCACTGGAGTCTTGCGGATGTGATGAGGAAGAAATCCGTTATCTGTGCGGTAATGCACCCAAAAGCGTATTCGCGCGGAATTACTGTGCCTATGACGATCCTCGGGAGCTGGCAAAACTGGCCGCGGTGGTGGAGCACTATATCTTTTCGCTGATGAGTGCTTCCGACACTGCACTTGATTTCAAGATCAATCGCAGTGGTGAAGATTACGCTATTGCGGCTGCACCTGGTAGCAGGATCAGCGGCGATTTGACTGTAGATCTCAGTAAGATTTCGCATGACAACCTCGAGGCTGGAAGGGATCTGATTATCGAATTTAAATCAAGTGACAGCGTTTTCGTTACGACAGAATTGGATTTGGAGGAGAATTAGTGTGGAATATAAAACTGACGGCGATATGTCCCTGAAGGAATACTGGGGGGAACATCGCATTTCTATCGCAAAAGACCGCCACTGGGCAATTCAGGAGGGAGACCAATACAGCTTTGAAACCTGTGCGACGCTGCGCCAATATGACGACTACATTCGGAAAGTCGCAGGCTGCTTGGACATGTCCATCGCTGAGATTACACCAGTAAATATTTTGTGCGCTGTCTCTGAGGTCGCTAAGGAATGCAAATACCAAGAAGCCACCGTCAAGACGATCATCTCGGCATTGCGGGACGTCTTTTCCTATGCCGCCACATGCGGACATGCCTACAACATCCTTCCCAAAAGTTGCGCGGGAGACAGGTCGACTAATCTTACGACCTTGATGGCGCAGAGGATATTAGCTCCGGCAGCGGCAAACGTGGAGATGAAAGAACTGAGCGATAGTTGCCCACGAGCCTTGACAATCGGGCAGCAGGGACGGCTGGCACTATATGCGGCGGAACATGTGCTGGAGGATGGTCGCTTCTGCGGCATTTTGATCTCATTGTACACTGGCATGCGCCCCGCGGAGTGCCGTGGACTGCGGTGGAATGATTTTCGCTCGTTCCCAGATCATCCAGACCGTCACTACCTGAAAATTGATGAAATTTTGAATGACAAATTGGAATATAGTAAGCAGGTAAAGACGAAAAATGCACTGAGGTGCGTCCCCGTTCACATTGAAATTGAGGGTGCTTTGCAGAAGCGAAGGGAATTTGTGCAGCAGAGCATGGGGCGAACAGGGATATCGGGGAGTTACCTATCGTCTGTTTTGAAAATGAGTTTAAGAACCCGTGCCGCGGGCCGGATTATTCAAATTTTGCATTCAAATTGTTGAAAGAATTCGGAGTTTCCAACGAGCAGCTAGGCTTTTTCTTGCTCGACGAGCCTGATAATTTTACACCATCGGATTCCCACCCGCCCATGCGGATATTGCGCCGTAACTTTGCAACGGTACTCCAAGCGTGTACAGACATGTCACTGGAGGAAAAAGAATACATCTTCGGCCACAGGATCTCCGGTAAGGACGGTGCCAAAAAGCGTGTAGAATATAGTCGGAATATGGATCGCCTATGGCGCATTGCGCAGAAGCTGGACAAGGCGCCCTTTTGCAAAAAGCTTTACGAACTTCATTTTCCTCAAATCACCGTCGGTGACGGCACCGTGACACAGGAAGGACGCGGGCAGGGGACGATCAGGATTCCCTGGGAGAAAGCCGTGTGCGGACAAAAATTACATCTACATTTTGAAGGCGGTCCAAATACGTCTGTGAGCATCTCGACCCAGAACGCCGTGCGCCCCTTCGGTGGACTGCTGGTCGAGGTAAAGATGGCTGACGCACCCATTTCCTGGGGTGACCCTTTGCCGCCGGTCAACGCGGAGTCGATGCATTGGGAAGCGGCGAAGAAGGTGCGGTATTTGAAGAAAAATGATAAATAACAGATGTAAGAAACCGGCGCAGGATTTTCCTGCGCCGGTTTCATACACTATTGCGTTTAAGTTGCAGAATCATCCCGCTGCATGGCTTCATCAATGGCACGGTTGATATAGGCATTGACGGATTCCCCCTGCTGCGCCGCATGTGCCTGAATAATGTCTTTTTTTCCTTTGGGCATACGGAGTTTCACCTCATCATAGTTGCTTTTTACGTACTTGTTTACCGCACGCTGCTGCGCTTTTGAAACAGCCATAGTCTCCTCCTTGCCCCATATTCCTTGTCTGATATTCTAAGCGAAAAATATACTGGGGGCAATATAAAAACTGCACGTATATTGACCCCAATATTTGTAGAAACTCACTATTGTATATTGTCCCCAATATGTTATAATTTGAATAGAAAAAAGAACAACGGCAGCTTTGAGGAGTGCCAACTCCTCAAAGCCTGCGCAGGTGATTACCGCACCTACACAACGGACGAATCCGCACCGTATGGGGTTATTATACCCGTTTGACCCCGATTTTGCAAGCGGAATCCGGTCTATTTGTCATACTCATGACACCGTGTAGTGCCTCGGCCTGCACGGTGTTTCTCTTTTCTCATTTCACCGAAAGGAGGAAAACGCATGAGTCAAGATCGTATTCCGTTTTCCGCATCCCCGGCATGTTCTCCGTCCCCGGCTCATAGGCTGTGGCGAGGGGGAATGAACATGGAAGTCAAACACACCCATCCGCAGTATGAGGATCCGCAGGCGCGGCAGCAGCAGATGAAGGACGCCTACGCCGCCTGCATGGCGAAGCTGCGTACGCTGCGGGCGGCTCAGCGGGAAAAGACCGCATGAAGACGGACGCGGTATACGCCCGCCAGTCTGTGGAGAAAAAGGACAGCCTGTCCATCGCGGGACAGATCGACCTGTGCCGCCGCACGGCGGGCGGCGGGGAGCTGCGGGTCTACAAGGATGCCGGCTACTCCGGCAAGAACACCGAGCGTCCCGCCTTTCAGCAGCTGATGAAGGACATCCGCGCCGACCGCATCGGCACACTGTACGTCTACCGGCTGGACAGGTTCTCCCGCAGCGTGGCGGACTTCGGCCAGCTATGGGAGGCGCTGCAGGAGCACCATGTGGAGTTCGTGTCGGTCAACGAGAACTTCGACACCAAGACACCTATGGGGCGGGCCATGCTGCACATCATCATGGTGTTCGCCCAGCTGGAGCGGGAGACCACCGCGGAGCGCGTACGGGACAACTACTACCGCCGCGCGGCACTGGGCGCATGGCCGGGAGGTCCAGCGCCCTACGGCTTCGACAATGGCCGGGCTCGGGGGCGGGATGGCCGGGAAGTCCCGTCCCTCATCCCCAACGACAAGGCGGCGGTGGTGCAGCGGATCTTTCAGGAGTATGCTGCCGAGGGCATGTCGCTGGGGCTGTTGGCCCGCAAGCTGACCGCCGAGGGCATCCCCGCCCCCAAGCGCGCCACATGGGACAACGTGACGCTGTCCCGCCTACTGCACAACCCCGCGTATGTGATGGCGGACGAGCAGGTGCGGCTCCACTATCTGGGGCAGGGCGTGGAGGTCACCAGTCCGCCTGAGGCCTTTGACGGCGTACACGGTGTGCTGCTGGTGGGCAAGCGGGAGGCTAACGCGCGGAAGTACACCAAGACCGAGAACCATCGGGCGTCTGTGCTGAACAGCGTGGGTATCGTGCCATCACCGCTGTATCTGGCGGTGCAGGCAAAGCTGGCTCACAACCGTCAGGTGGGCAACAGCGGCAAGGGCAGGCACACATGGCTCTCCGGCCTGCTGAAGTGCGCCAAGTGCGGCTACAGCCTGTCCGTTGTGGTGGACAAGTCCTATCGCTATCTGGCGTGCAGCGGGCGGTATAATGTGAACCGCTGCGACGCCGCCATCCACGTCAAGCTGGCAGAGCTGGAAACGGTGGTGCAGACGGAGATTGAAAAGCTGCTGGCGCAGTGTCCCCGGGAGCCCGTTGTGCCGAAGCCGGAGGATAGCTACACCCGGCGGCTGCTGGAGCTGGATCGCCGCGCCGAGCGTCTGATGGACGCCTTTGCCGAGAGCGAGGATCTGCCCGCGTCCTATCTGCAGAAGGCACTGGGGAAGATCGAAAAGGAGCGCGAAACGCTCCGACAGGCCCAGCGGCGTGAAGCAGGCCGCGTTCCGCTGCCGGAAAAGCTGGTGTTCGGCGAACTGTCTTTCGAGGAGAAAAAAGCCGTCGCCGCCCAGTTCATCCGCCGCATCGAGGTGGCGGAGGACAGCGCGGAGATCATCTGGACGGTGTAAAACAAATTTGATACGAATGAGGAGTAACCATTATGAACGACGAACGTAAGACAACCATTGAAGTAAACATGACCGACGACGAGTGGATCGAACTGTTGTGTCTGTGTGAGGACATCAACCTAACGCCGGAGGATCTGGCCGTGGCATTCTGCCAGGAGGTCATCCGCCAGCAGGCGCTGCTGCGCATCATCGCCGCCGCTATTCGCTCCGACATGGCCAATCAACTCAACCGATAATAGGAGGAATTGCACCTATGAAAATCGAAAACAAGACGCCCATTGCGGAGGAGATCATCCGCAACAATCCCACCGGCCACGGCCTGTTCGCCGGTATCGGGGACAACTTCAACAGTGTGGCGCAGGTCATCTGTGAGCTGATGGATGACACGGTCTCCAACCTCCACGCCAACAAAGACGATCCTGAACTGTCCATGACGGTAGTGCTATCGCTGGAAAATCTTGGCGATGCCGTGGAGATCACTGTGACAGACGGCGGCACGGGTATTGCCGACCTCAGCAGCGCATTGACCATCGCTTGCCGGGATGGCGCGCAGACGCCGCTGAACGAGCATGGATTTGGATTGAAGCACGCATTGGCCTCCTGCGACAGCAGTCCTGACCAGAAGTGGAGCATCCGCACCCGCACGAAGGACGACGCCGCGGCAAACCAGTACCGCGAGGTCAAGGTGCCATATTCCATGGGCGCATCTGAACTGGACAAGCCCATGAAGGTGCGTTTCTATTCAGGTACGGGTGATCTGCCCCACCCCACTGGCACATCGATCTCCGTCCGTTGCCCTATGGCGAAGTTCCGGACGGTGAAGCCCGACCGTAAGGCAGCGCCCTCCGACTTCCACAATCTGGTGCGGTATATCATTGAGGAACTGCGGTACGTCTACGCGGGCATTCTGGCGGATACGTCCATCACCATGGAGGTGTGGGAGATCAGCGGCGGCGAGGAAACGCAGCATACGCTGACGCCGCTGCTGCCGGTGTGGGAGGAGGGCAGCGTGAAGGATTACGGCGAGATCCCCTGCAATCTTGGCGGCGGCCCTCTGACGATTCGTTGTAAGTACGGCAACATTCTGAAGAACCCGTCCAACGCTATTTACTACAAGTGCAACATGGAGTCCAGCGGCGTGGAGCTTCGTATCAACGGACGTACTATTGAGCACGGAATGTTTGACCGCGTCTGGGGCGAGGCCATTCACCCCAGCCAGAACCGCTTTTTGGTGCAGGTGGATCTTATCTCGGACAACCCCGCCGCGCTGCCCGCCACGAAGAATACGAAAACCTCGTTCTGTGAAGCCGACCCGCGTCTGAAGAATCTGCTCAGTTGGATCGCCTCCTATGTTCCCGCCCCGGCCAAGGATGTGGACTCGATGGAGCTGCGGTATGTCAAGGAGCTGACTGCCAAGCGGGAGAATGACCCTACCGCCCTGCGGGTGAGCCGTGAGGAAGAAGATCGGGCTGAAGGCCAAGGTCGATCTGTTCGTGGGCTACATCGACCGCGTGACCATCTACGAGGCCAAGGCCGGCAAGACCAAGGCGCTGGACTTGTACCAGCTTCGCATGTATGTGGACGGCTGCGCGCTGGACAACAAGCCTGTGGATGAAGCCGTGCTGATCGCCAAGCGCCATTCAGCGGAGGTGAAGGAGCTGCGGGACATCCTGAACACTCTGACCGCGCCTGACGGACGTCCCTACAACTTCCGGCTGGCTACATGGGACGAGGAGGGCATCGTGATTCGCCAGAGTGCGTGAGAACAGCCGGGAAAAAGTGTGCAATGATTGCACACTTTTCCCCAGCAGGAAGGAGCGAGATTATGACCGATGAAAGCAAAACGCCGCTTTATGAAGACCCCCCATTGTGATGATGAAGACGAAGAGATGGACAGACGCATCTCTCAGGTAGCTTTTGTTGCGTATCAGCAGGCCAAGATGAAGGGCTTGCCCGTGGCCCGCTATGACTCGGAGAAAAAGGCGACCTATTTGCTGTACCCCGACGGACACCGCGAATACGTGGACAATCCACCGGAGAAAGTGCCAGCATCTGCTGGACTTGCGCCGCAAAATCAGGTACAATGGGAGCAGAAATTCACAAAAGAGAAAGGACGAACGACCATGACATATACTTCCGCACAGGCCAACAAGCTGCTGAAAAAGCTCAACGACGAGCACGCCGCTCTGCTGGACAAGGAGAGCCGCAGCAAGGACTTCCGCGCCGCCATGGGCGAGGACGTGGAGTCCGTGCGCCCCGCCTACGACTACGCCGACACCCAGAAGAAATTGGCGGAGTTAGAGCAGCGTATCCGCAAGGTGAAGCACGCCATCAACGTCTTCAATGCTACACATGTTATCCCTGACTTCGGTATGACCATCGACGAGATGTTGGTGTACATCCCCCAGCTGACCCAGCGCAAGAACAAGCTGGCCGATATGAAAGCCCGCCTGCCTAAGCAGCGGGTGGATGAGCAGTATGGCCGGCAGTCCAACATCATTGACTACTCTTACGCCAACTACGACTTGGCGGCGGTGGAGACCGACTACGAAAAGGTAAGCGATGAGCTGTCCCGCGCCCAGCTGGCGCTGGACGCCGTGAACCAGCGGGACACGTTTGAACTGGAAGAGTAAAAACCGTTCCGTCGCGCTGTCCGCACCATTTTTTATTACAAGTAGTGACCTCCGACCGTGTTCAATGTTGCTGCGGAGGCGGGTTATTCTATTTGTTATGGGGTTATGTGGCCCGTGTTCAATGTTTCGGGTCGTTGCTATAACTGGCTGCGGAAGTTGCGAGAAAACTTTTCCCCCGGAGGTCGAAGTACGGTTATAGACCTCCGGTTTTTCATCAGAAAAAATGTGCAATGATTGCACGCTTTTCCAAAGGAAGGTGAGGTATGAACGTAAAAGATCTGATTCTGTGCCAGCCTGCGGCGGACATTGCCGCCGCGCTGGTTGACCGGCTGGACATTGAACCCGCCAAGCGTAACGAGGGCATCCGCCGCATTACGGCACTCATCGACAGCCTGCGCGGCATGGAGCCGGAGGCCACCGATTATATACTTCTGGGCGTCTGCCACATGTACGATGACAAGGAGTTTCTGGATGCCAACCTGTATTATAAGAGCGAACTCCCCGCCGAACTCGCGCCGCTGCCGGACATTCTTGCGGTGAAATGCATCGACGAGTTGACCGCGGATGAGACCGAGCAGGCCGCCCGTGCCATCCAGCTACCTCAGAGCTACGCGTTTGAATTGTCGCCGTGGTGCGAGGTGCTGGGTTACGAGGTCAATATCGCCAACGCACGGGAGGTCGGCGTGGCCACCTTTTGCGCGGCGGTGCTGTATGAGATGACCTTCTTCGGCTTTGACGAAAAGGCAGTGGAGGCAGAACGGCAAAAGCTCTATGACTCCTTCCGCGAGGCAGAGGAATTGGACAAACTTCCGCAGGAGGAAAGGGCAAAACACTTTTTCTCTGCGGAGGAGGTCTTTGCCGAACTGGGTATCCCTGAACCTTCCGAGGAGGAACGGCAGGAAACGCATTGGCAGATGTGCAGGGAGATGCTGTTCAACAGTCTGAGAACGTATCAGATGCTTGAGAAATGTGTGAAAAAGTAATAAACAGAGAAGGCCATCGGCAAATAACCGATGGCCTTCTCTATCAGTACCACTACGCCTGCACCCTATATTTCACGCGGTTTCCGTACCGCGTTGAAGTCAACAATCCCAGCTGTTCAAACTTCAGCACAAAGCTGCGGATGGTGGCGTAGGCGGCATTGCCGAAGTCCTTTTCCAGCTGCTTGGTGGAGAACTCGGCTTCTCCATATGCGGACAGGACGAAGCCCCACAGTGCCTTCTCTTTCTCCGTAACCTGCCCCTGCGACAAAGCGGCCTGAAACGCCTCAGTTGTCCGGCGGGCAGGGAGCGCCCCATTCAGCTTGTGATACACATTCTCAATGAAATACACCAAAAACGGCGTTACGTCCAGCACGCCGCTGATGTGGGCATTCTCCTCCGCCAACGTGTAGGCGTCGTAGTACCCCTTGCGGCTCTTGTTGACGTACTCAGACAGCGGCACGAACAGGGCGGAGGAATATCCCTGTTGTACCAGATACCACAGGTGCATCAGCCGCGCCATTCTGCCGTTGCCATCAAAGTAGGGGTGCAGATAGGCGATATAGAAGTGGATCAGGGCCGCTTTCAGCAGGTCGTTGCCGTCGGAATCCTCGCGGATGAAGCGCACCAGCTCCCCCATGCGCTCCGGCAGATGCTGCCACGGAAGGCCGGTATGCTCCACCTTAGAGTCGACAACGTACACGCTGTCGTGCCGGTAGAAGCTGCCGGGGCGCAGCCGGTCCTCCTCCGGCAGATAGGCACCGATGGCAGTCTCATACAGCTGGTGGATAGATGCTTCTGTGATTCTGTTGGCGGGGTCACTGATGAACTCCAGTCCCTTCTTCATGCCGTAGATGCGGTTCTCGCTTTCATCCGCCGGAGCAAAGCCGGACAGGATCTTGCGGACGCTGTCGCGGGAGAAATCCACCTGCTCGATGGTGAAAGTGGAGATGATCTCCTCCTCCATGGCATTTGCACCGTAAAGCTGTGTGCTGCTCTGCGGCGTCAGCAGGATCCGGGCGGCAGAGAGATGCACCTGCGCGACACTATCAAAATAGACAAGCTCCTGCCCGGAAAAGTCCTTCAGCGGCAACGGATGGTAGAAACCATTCTTCAGCAGCGAAACAAACTCTCCCATATCCGCCTGCGGATATTTATAGTCCAGCTTCTTCAAGTCCAGCACACTTTTATCCGACAGCATTTTGGTAAACAACGCAGCGTCCATATAGCACCTCCTGTTGATATTAAATAATATCAGTTTATATCAGTATACAGGAGTGTTTCCGGAAATGCAAGAGAAAATACCGTCATAGGCGTTGAAAAATCCAAGATCGAAATCGTGCGGCTCAAAAGTGATGAAATCAACATCAGGTTTCAGAGGAGCTTTCTTGAAGTGAATGTATTCGCAAATTGGTAGAGATAGTTTCCTGCGTCATCCGCACCTCGCCGGAGGACAGCTCATCGGCACTTTGCGCACACCCCCCTCAAATTTGACCTCTTCCGCGCCTGAAACGCCCGTAAAACACCCCGTTTACAGGTCAATTTTTTGGCTGATGCGCATGGCTGCTAAACCAGCAAACCTTTGCAGCACAACGGCTTTAAGTCATTTCCGGTTGCTCCACCTCCCACTGGATGGGCTCCATGCCCATGGAGCGGATCGCGGCGATCACATGGTCGTCGTACTCGCCGTAGGGGCAGCGGATCAGCGTGGGTGTCACGCCGGTGGCGGCGCAAATGCGCTCGTTGCTGGCGGTCACGTCCTCAATGATCTGCTGGGTGGAAAGACCATTGTAGTGGTCGTGATGGTTGGAGTGGCTCATGACCTCGTGCCCCGCGTCGTGCAGAGCCTTGACAGACTCCGGGTATTTCTCCGCCCAGTCGCCCACCACGAAAAAAGTGGTTTTCACGTTGTACCGCGCCAGAATGTCAATAAGCGTCTGCGTGTCCTCGTTGCCCCACGGTGATGCAAAAGTGCGGCAGTTCACGACTTGAAATACTCCCAAGATTCGTAAGTTTTTCGAGTTTAACCTTAAAAACTTTATCGCACGCTCGTTTTTCCGCTTTACTCTACACGGAGCACCATACACTCACCCCTCCAGCAGAGCACGGCAACCCTCCGGGAGCAGATAGTCGATCTCCATGCGGTTCCCCTCGTAGACGCGAATTTCCCGGATGGCGGCGGCGACTGTGGGGCGATCCAGCACCGCCAGCTGTCCCGACGCCAGCAGATCCTTCACCCAAGGCAAGGACAGCGGGTCATCCTGTACCGTGCCGCGCAGCTTATCCAGCTGGGCTTGCAGCGACTGCTCCTGTGCGTCATAGTCGGCGCGGCAGCGGAGGAAGTCCTCCTTGGAGATAAGCGCGTCCTGATAGTCCTCATAGGCACGCTGGCGGCGGCACTGAATACGCTGTAAGGCCGCCTCCAGCTTTTGCGGTGGTTCGCCGCGTGCAGCGGGTCGCTGCGCCGCGCCCTGCTGTGCCAGCTGACGGAGGTTTCCCACGCCAGCAATGAGCCGGTTCAGATCATCCAGCACCACCTTCGCCACCATATCGTGGGCGATATAGTGCTTGCTGCACACGGACGCGCCATACCGCTTGTATGAGCCGCAGGTGTAGAAAATTTTGCCGCCCCGTGTGGTCTTGACCATGGCTCGTCCGCAGTCGCCGCACTTGAGAAAACCCGCAAAGGGACTGATATTCTGTTGAAAATCCGGCGTGCGGGCGTTGGCATTCAGCAGAGCTTGTGCCCGCTGCCACTGGCCTTTTTCGATGATCGGCTCATGGGTGCCGGATACCACTGCCCACTGAGAACGATCCTTCCGCTTCGCTTTGCCGTGCATCTGCAAACGGTCGTCCCGCCCCTGCTCCATATTCCCAATGTACATCTCGTTTTGCAAAATACGGTGGATGGTGGCATACGTCCAGTAGGTGGTGGCTTCCAGCCGGTGGTTGTTGCGGTATTTTTCACCGGTGAGCCGCTTGTACTCGCTGGGGCAGGGGATACCCTCCTCGTTCAGATGCTTGGCAATACGGATTTTTCCCATTCCATTTTCAAACAGGGTGAAGATGCGCCGCACCACCTCCGCCGCAGGCGGGTCGACAACAAGACGGTTATGATTCTGCGGGTCCTTACAGTACCCGTAGCTGGCAAAGGCCCCGATAAACTCGCCCCGCTGCTGCTTGGCGTGAAGGGAGCTTTTGACCTTTTGAGAAATGTCGCGGGCATACTGGGTGTTAAACAGATTCTTCAGCGGCATCATCATGTCGTAGGCACCGCGGGCACTGTCGATGTTGTCCGTGACGGCGATAAACCGCACGCCGCGCTCTGGCAGCCAGCGTTCCAGGTAGCGACCTGTTTCGATGTAATCACGCCCGAAGCGGGACAGATCCTTTACCAACACGCAGCGGATGCGCCCGCTCTCCATGTCCCGCACCATCCGCTGAAAGGCGGGGCGTTGGAAATTCGTACCGGTATAGCCGTCGTCGGCATAGCACTCCGCCATCACCAACCCGGGATGATTTTCGATATACGATTCCAGCAGCTTTCGCTGGTTGCCGATGGAATCACTCTCCATGCGGTCTCCATCCTCCCGGGACAGGCGGCAGTACAACGCGGTGGGCAGCGGTGGCTTCTCCATAAGCTCCCTCCTTTCCGTGGACTGCCCACAGACTTTATGCCGCCTGTGTGTGGGCACGGATCAATTCCACCACCAGAGCTTCTGCCGTCTGCTGACCGAGGAAATTACGCTTGACGGTGATGGCGGGGACAGATGTTTGCTGAGTGGCAGGCATAAACAGACCTCCTCTTCGAGAATAGTCCATCGTATGCGCGTTACGGAAACCGTATGTTTGCCGGTTGGGAACAAGATCACCACCCCCCTTGGCAAGCAGACAATAAAACGCCGTGCAGGATATGAATACCCTGCACGGCGTGGAAGACCTTACGACAAAATCAAGGCACTACGTACTTAGAAACGGAAAGCACGGGACATGGCGGAGCCAAGCGTAAATCCCTGCGGGAGAACAGACGAAAGCCCTGCCGCCTGTAAACAGGCGGCAGGGCGGATGCGGCATGCGATTACTCGATGGAGATGGACGTGCTGGTGGGGAGCTTCCTGACGCTCTCCTTGGGAACAAGGACAGTCAGAATACCGGACTCATACTTCGCCTTGATGTCCTCCGGCTTGATGTCGCCCACGAAGAAGCTGCGGGAGCAAGCTCCGGCGTAACGCTCCTGACGCAGAATGCGACCCTTCTTATCCTCATCATCCTTGTCCAGACCCTTCTGGGCACTGATGGTCAGATAGCCGTCCTTCATGTCCACGCTGATCTCATCCTTCTTGAAGCCGGGCAGCTCCACCGCGAAGCGATAGCCCTTGGCGTCGTCGGTTTCGCGGATGTCGGTCTTCATCAGATTTCTTGCGTGCTTACCGAACAGAGGGTTGTGGCTCCCAAAGAAGCCGTCACCAAAAATCTCATCGAACATATTTTCACCATAAATGCTGGGTACCATAAAAATGCCTCCAATCAATTTATTGTTGTACAAGCTTTTTATATGTGAACGCACCGGCGCGAAAACCGCACCCGCACGCAGCACACGCGTTACAGATCCTTTGTCTTGGCTATGCAGGCAAAGGCGATGCAGCTAACGCCCTCCAGCAGGAACACGATACCCACCGTTACGCCCACGGCCGCCACGCTGACCCACGGATCCATCATGCACACGAAGCCAGCCGCCATCAGCAGGATGCTAAGTGCCAAAATCCAGCCCCAAGAGCGAACGCCCAGCGCGCGCAGATCCAACGCACCCACGAACCGGGAGATGCCGGAGAACAGCAGCCACAGCGTGAACAGGAACGGCAGCGACAACAGGGTGAACCACTGGTTGAACAGCAGAAACAGCGACAGGATTACCGTCAGCACGCCGTCCAGCAACAGCCAGCCGGAGCCGAGCACCACGCTGCACGCCCGTGCGGACACCACGATCTCAATGATGCCGGATACCAGCATAAAGAGACCCAACAGCAGTCCTGCGGAGAGAACGGCTACGCCTTGATTGCACAAGCAGTAGATACCGGCGGCCACCAGAAGCACACCCGCCACAATATTCAAAATGCGGAAGGACTTTTCTTGCATAACGCTCACTCTTTCTTAGTTCTTATCTGATTTATGCTTATAGTCTATTCTTTTCTCTTGAAAAAACAATGGGACAGGGGTACAATAAAGAAAAAGTGTTTTGTGCTCATAGCACAAAACGAGAAGGGAGAAACAGCTATGGAAAAGGAGTGGACTGACCGGGTAGACACGCTGCTGTCGGAGTTCTTTTTGCAGGACGATCTGCAGCAGCTGACGCTGGACACAGGGATGCTGCTGCGGTGCCCCCTGCTGGTGCTGGACGATACGTTCCATGTCAGAGCGCACTTCCTGCCGCCGTCCTTCTCGGACGGGCTTTTCCGGGAGGCTGTGCGCTGCGGAGAGATCACCTATGAGGCGGGGGCACTCATCAGCAAGAGCCCCGCACTCTCCGGCGGGGCGGCGGACTATATCAAGCTGGAGGACAGCATATATCCGCGGCGTTTTGTGCCGCTGGTCAGCGCAGGCGTCCGGCTGGGCTATCTGGTCTGCGTGGACGAGGACGGGCATTTGCGGGAGATCCCAGCGGAGGTGTGGCAGACGGTGGAGCGGATACTGGCAAAGCAGATGTTCGTGGAGACCAGCCGGCAGGACAGACCTTTCGAAACGGCACAGGATATTCTGATGCACCTGCTGGATGGCGGGTTTCCGTCCGCACCGTATTTCCGGCTTCAGACCGCCGGTACCTATCTCGCAGATTTCCACCCCGCCGCCTTCGCACTGATCGACCTGACCGCCTATCACAACCGGTACTTAGGCAAGCGGCACTTAAAGGACGAGATCAATACGCGGTTTCCCGATGCACACGCCTTTGTGCACCGGGGAGATGTGTTCCTGTTTCTGCACGGGAACGGAGACGAGGACATTTTTTCTGAGTTGGTGCAGGAGTTTCAACTGAAGGTGGTCATATCGGAGGGCGTGGACGATCTGTTTGCGCTCCCGGAGCTCTACCGCACGGCGCACGAGGCACTGGAGTTGATGCGGGATGAGCGGTTCCATGGCGGCAGCGTCTACACGGTGGCGCAGCTGCGTACACCGCTGCTGCTGAAAAATCTGGAGGAACGGGGCGACCTGGTCGCCCAGAGTGTTCAGCGGCTTGCGGCGTGTGACAGGGAAAAGGGCACGCAGTACTGCGAGACGCTGTATCACTATCTCACGTGCAGCCGGTCGCTGAAAAGAACCTGCGACGCGATCTTTACCCATCGGAACACCGTGCTCTACCGCATCCACCGGATGCAGGAGGAATTTCAGCTTCCCTTGGAGGAGCCGTCGGCTCTTGCGGATCTGCTGTTGAGCGTATCGCTTGTCCTGTTTCGCTGGAGGGGACCGGACTTTTTCCTCCGCACGGAGGAACCACACGAAAGCGCGGAGTAGGGCAAGAATGGGGCATACAATAACAGGAGTGGAGCCATGTGGCTCCACCCCTGTTATTCTTGCAACCTTGCAGCTGCCCTTATTTCTTCTCCGCGCGAGCCATGGCTGCGATGTCGCCCACACCGTCCAGCACGATACTGGGACGGTAAGCGTAGGTCTTGAGCGTCTCCCGCGTGGAAACGCCGGAGAGCACCAGCACCGTGGACATACCGCTCTCCATGCCGGAGATCACGTCGGTATCCATGCGGTCGCCCACCATCACCGCCTCACCGGAGTGGCAGTTCAGCATTTTCAGACCGGTACGCATCATCAGCGGGTTGGGCTTGCCGCAGAAGTACGCCTGCCTGCCCGTCGCCATCTCGATGGGGGAGATCAGCGCGCGGCAGGCGGGGGCGATGCCGTTTTCGATGGGACCGGACACGTCGGAATTGGCACCGATGAGCTTTGCGCCCGCCATCACCAGATTGGTGGCTTTGGTGAGGGTGTCGAGGGAGTAGGCGCGCCCCTCGCCCACCACCACATAATCGGGGTTCACATCGTTCATGGTGATGCCCACGTCATAGAGCGCGTTCAGCAGTCCCGCCTCGCCAATGGCGAACACGGAGCAGCCGGGGGCTTGCTCCTTGAGAAACGCCGCCGTGGCCAGCGCGCTGGTGTAGAAATGTTCCTCTGGTACGTCAAGCCCCATGCGCGCCAGCTTCTGGTTCAGCTCACGGGGCGTATAGCCGCTGTTGTTGGTGAGGAAAAGATATTCCTTGTTTTCCTTGTGCAGCCAGTCGATGAACTCCGCCACGCCCGGCAAAATCCGGTTGCCGTGGTAGATCACGCCGTCCATATCACAGATAAAGCCTTTTTTCTCGTTGAAGCTGATGGAAGTGACCATATCCATTCTCCCTTCGTCTCAAAGCTGCCCTCATCATACCATTCCGGCGGACGCATTTCCAGGGGATAACTGTAAAATTTTATGCAGCTTGCCGTTATCCCGCCCGGAGAGCAAAATAGAGACATTTCGTAATTGCGGTCTAAATCTGTTTTACGAACATCTTCCTATACCCCAATGCTTCGTATTCTGGTATAATGCACCACAGGAGATACAGACAACAAGCAGCAAAGGAGGCGCGGCACTCGTGTTCTTTCAATATGGCGAGCGTGAAATAACCTATTTAGCAGGACGGGACAAGCGTCTCGGGCAGGCGATAGAAAAAATCGGGCATATCGACCGCGAAGTGGATTCGGATATTTTTTCCGCCATTGTGCATCATATCCTCGGACAGCAGATTTCGACGGCGGCACAAGCGACCGTCTGGAACAGGCTGTTGTATACGGTTGGGTCGGTTTCGGCGGATTCTTTGACTGCGTTGGGACGGGAACGCCTCCAGCAAGTCGGAACGACCTATAAAAAGGCGGATTACATTTTAGATCTCGCGGAGCAGGTGCGGCGCGGCACGTTGGATCCGGAGCAGCTTTGGAGCCTGAGCGACGAGGACGTCATCCGCGGGCTGACCAAGCTCAAAGGCGTGGGAGTGTGGACGGCGGAAATGATTCTGATATTCTGTATGCAACGCCCGAATGTTCTGAGCTTTGGTGACCTTGCCATCCTGCGCGGAATGCGAATGCTCTACCGCCACCGGCAAATCGACAAGGTCAGGTTTGAGCGTTACCGAAAACGTTACGCGCCTTACGGAACCGTTGCAAGCCTTTATCTCTGGGCAATCGCCGGCGGCGCGATTCCGGAATTGACAGACCCTTCCGTGGGAAAATAAGCAGGCTCTGCCACGCGTGGTGCCGTCCCCAAGCGGGGAGCAGCGGAACCCTTGCCTTCCCCCAATTTCACGCGCTGCATGAAAGTTCTTTCTTGACGCAGAGCGGCTTTTGTACTATGTTATACATGAAATTGTACCATATTATCATAAGGAATAAGGAGGAATTTCCATGTCCGCATTGAGATCCCATGTGCGTCTCGGCAAAAAGACGCCCTTGAGTCAGCAGGAGCTCCATCAGCTTGACGCCTATTGGCGTGCTGCCAACTATCTGACCGCCTGCCAGCTCTATCTGCTGGACAATCCCCTGCTGGAGCGTCCTCTCGTCAAGAGCGACATCAAGCAGACCGTGGTGGGGCACTGGGGCACCTGCCCCGGGCAGAACTTCATCTATACGCACCTCGACCGGGTCATCAAGCGCGATGATCTGGACATGATCTATCTCTCCGGCCCCGGCCACGGCGGCAACGCCATGGTGGCGCAGGACTGGCTGGACGGCAGCTACACGGAGATCTATCCCAACATCACCCGGGACAAGGAGGGTATGCAGAAGCTCTTTAAGAGGTTCTCCTTCCCCGGCGGTATTCCCAGCCACGTAGCACCGGAAACCCCCGGCTCTATCCACGAGGGCGGCGAGCTGGGCTACTCCTTAGCCCACGCCTTCGGCGCGGTGGCGGATAACCCCGAGCTGATCGCCGCCTGCGTGGTGGGCGACGGCGAGGCGGAAACCGGACCGCTGGCCACCTCATGGCACGGCAACAAGTTCGTCAACCCCATTACCGACGGCGCGGTGCTGCCCATTCTGCACCTCAACGGCTTCAAGATCGCCAATCCCACCATCTTCTCCCGCATGAGCCGCGAGGAGGTGGAGTGCTTCTTCCTGGGCTGCGGCTGGAAGCCCTACTTTGTGGAGGGCAGAGACCCCATGACCATGCACCAGCAGATGGCGTCCGTTCTCGATGCGGTGATCCGGGAGATCAAGCGCATCCAACGGGAGGCGCGGAAGCGCGGTGAAGCCAAGCGTCCCCGCTGGCCCATGATCGTGCTGCGTACCCCCAAGGGCTGGACGGGTCCCAAGGAGGTGGACGGGCTGCCGGTGGAGGATTGCTGGCGCGCCCATCAGGTGCCCATCTCCATGGGCGCGGACACGGAAAAGCACCTTGCCCAGCTGGAAACATGGCTGCGCTCCTATAAGCCGGAGGAGCTGTTCAACGCCGACGGTACGCCCGTGGAGCTGGTTGCGTCCTTCCCCCCTGCGGGCAATCGACGCATGGGTGCAAACCCCCACGCTAACGGCGGTCTGCTGCTGCGGGATCTGCGTACTCCCGATTTCCGGGACTATGCCGTGGACGTCAAGACCCCCGGCTCCGTGGAGGCGCAGGATATGTATGTTCTCGGCACCTATGTCCGGGATGTGATGAAGCTGAACATGGACGCCCGGAACTTCCGCATTTTCGCGCCGGACGAAACGGCGTCCAACCGCTTGCATGCTGTTTTCGACGTGACCGGCCGCCGCTTCCTCGACCAGCAGATCCCCGGCATTGACGACCATCTTGACCCCGATGGGCGGGTGATGGATTCCATGCTCTCCGAGCATTTCTGCGAGGGCTTTTTGGAGGGCTATCTGCTCACCGGACGCCACGGCTTTTTTGACAGCTACGAGGCGTTCATCCGCATCGTGGACTCCATGTTTGCCCAGCACGCCAAGTGGCTGAAGATGTGCAGCGAGCTGCCCTGGCGGCACGACATCGCCTCCCTCAACTATATCCTCACCTCCAATGTGTGGCAGCAGGATCACAACGGCTTCACCCACCAGGACCCCGGTTTCCTCGACCATGTGGCCAACAAGAAAGCGGATGTGGTGCGGATGTATCTGCCGCCGGATGCCAACTGCCTGCTGAGCTGCTTTGACCACTGCATCAAGAGCCGCAATTATGTGAATGTCATTGTGGCCAGCAAGCACCCCCGTCAGCAGTGGCTGACCATGGAGCAGGCGGTGAAGCACTGCACACAGGGCATCGGCATTTGGAGCTGGGCCTCCAACGATCAGGGCGAGGAGCCGGATGTGGTCATGGCCTGCTGCGGCGACACACCCACGCTGGAAACGCTGGCTGCCGTCAGCATTCTGCGTAAGGAGCTGCCGGAGCTGAAGATCCGCGTGGTAAATGTGGTGGATCTGATGAAGCTCCAGCCCCACACGGAGCATCCCCACGGTCTGACCGACGAGGAGTATGACGGCCTGTTCACCAAGGATAAGCCCATTATCTTCGCCTATCACGGGTATCCCACCCTCGTCCACGAGCTGACCTATCGCCGCCACAACAGGAATCTCCATGTCCGCGGCTATAAGGAGGAGGGCACCATCACCACGCCCTTCGATATGCGGGTTCTCAACGACATTGACCGGTTTGATCTGGTCATCGACACGGTACGCCGTCTGCCGCAGCTGGGCAATCGCGGCGCATACCTCGTCCAGAAGATGCAGGATAAGCTGGTGGAGCATCGCCAGTACATCCGCGACAACGGTGTGGATCTGCCCGAGATCCGCAGCTGGAAGTGGGATGAAGGGCTGAACACCGTGGAATAAAAGATTCAAAGAAGTAAGAAGTAAGGGAACCCCCGGCAGAGCCGGGGGTTCCCTTTTGTGTCCCAAAGATCCAACCGGGAGGGAGTGTGTCTCCCGGAGGGATAGGAAGTACAGCAAAATCAGTTCTTCGTGTGGATGGCGCACTTTTCGGCGTTCAGTGCAGCCTCGCGCATGGTCTCTGTAACGGTGGGGTGGGAGTGGATGGTGTCGATGATCTCATCCAGCGTCATTTCCCCCTCAATGGCCAGTGCACCCTCGGCGATCAGGTCGGTGGCACGGGGTCCGATGATGTGCATACCCAGGATCTCACCGCACTCGGCACCGGCGATGATCTTCACCAGACCCTCGCCGCCGTTGAGGATCAGAGCTTTGCCATTGGCACTCATGGGGAACTTGCCCACCTTGTAGGCAATGCCCTGTGCCTTGCACTGTTCCTCAGTCAGACCCACGGAGGCGGCCTCCGGTTCCATGTACACGCAGGTGGGATTCGTCTTTTCGCAGTAGTGCGCTTCGTGACCGCAGATATTCTCCGCCGCCACCTCGCCCATGGCGGAGGCGGTGTGTGCCAGCTGGGCATAATAGAAGACGAAGAAAGCTGCAAAATCGCCGGCAAGGTGATTTTGCAGCTTTTCCCTGATGCGTATTTAATGAAGATAAGCGTATCCCCCAGGCATTTATCGCCCTGTCCTGCTCTCGTTCGCGGCATCCGTGCCGCACTTTCCCCTCACCCCACGCGGCGTCAAAGCTGATGGCGCACACCTTCTGCGCCCGCTCCACGGAGTAGATGGGCAGCTGCCGCGTGGTGGCGGCGGTGCTGACGGCGGCGGGATAGTTCACCGCGTAGAAAACCGCAGCGGCGGCAAATGCCAGCATACCCGGCGAATTTGGCGCAACGGCGATCTGCTTGGCACGCGTGATGATCTCCTGCTTGTCTGTACCGATAAGCGGGCGAAACACCGGGATGTCCACAACCTCATTAACGGCAGTAATGTTC
>OGOZ01000706.1_pt1 | contig 21656 bp, 14 predicted proteins | sample 1552801 | NCBI WGS metagenome assembly OGOZ01 (sample SAMEA2580196, study PRJEB22360) | human gut metagenome | biome: human gut; feature: human-associated habitat; material: faeces | place: Denmark | collected 2008/2010 | reverse complement strand
AAGCCCTGCCCGTATGGCGGGGCGGGCGGCTGGAATGGTGGCTGCCGATATGGTGCTTGTAGCGGTATGCGTTGAGACGGGAGGCCGTATGACGGTTGTTGGCGTGCCTGCGGGAATGGTGCCGATTGAGGCCTCGGTTGGGATTGCGGAAATGGGGATTGCTGTGGCCGCGGTGCACGTGGTGCGTGATATTGCGGTCCGTCGGGACTGACGGGACGGTATGGCCTATTGCCGTTGGGCCCGTATGGCGGCATCATATTGGGATTGCTCATGGTCTTCCATTCATGTTTTGCGGCTGGATATTCGATGAATCATTGCCATGGCAGCGGTTCGTATTCGCTGCCATATGCTTGCCGGTCTGCCCGGCGACCATCACTCCCGCAATGGAGCGTCGGCGAGCTGCGCCACGAAAAGCCCTTCGTCACGAGTCACGATGCGGGCGCGTCCCGGCACGGCTTTCACTGGCTTGACCTTGCCGATGAGTTGTCCTTCATTGGGATCTCCGGACAGCAGAATACCGGTCATACCGAGGTCTTGGAACGCTTGCAGCACCGGATCGTACATGGCGCGGCTGGCACCGCCGGTTCGTCTGGCCACGATGACATGCAGTCCCACATCGCCGGCTTGAGCCAGTAGCGGAGCCAATGCCCGTACGGGGTTGCTTCTGCTGGTGGCTACCAGGTCGTAGTCGTCGACGAGCACGTATACTTCCGATCCGGTCCACCATGAGCGATTGCGAAGCTGCTCGGCGGTCACGTCAGGGCCCGGAATGCGTGTCGTCAAGAATTCCGCGAGGTCGGACAACTGTTCCGTGGCCATCTTGTCGTTGGTGAGATAGGCGCCCATATGCGTATCCGGGATTTGCGCAAGGTTGGCGCGGCGATAATCGACCATGAAAATCTTCGCCTTGCCGTCCGGATACCCTCGCACGATTTCGTTGATCATCAGTCTCAGGAAGGTGGATTTGCCTGAGCCTGAATCACCGAACAGATAGCAATGCGGATCCTTCTGGAGATCCAGCACCACCGGCGTGAGGGCGTTTTCGTTGATGCCAATGGCTATTCGGCCATGTGCCAGCTGGCCAGTGGCATCCTGTCTTGCCACCTCGTTGATAAACGCCGGGTATGGCATCTTCGTTGGCAATAGGCGGAGCTTCGGGCCTGGTTTGCCGGTCCATGCGGCGTGCACTTTTGCGATGAGGTCGGCCACACCGTCGGCCACGGTGGCCGCATCGTGGCTGCCGTCTATGCGGGGCAGCGCAGCAAGCATATGCAGTTTCGCCGGACTTAGGCCGCGGCCTGGAGAGCCGTTGGGAACGGTTGCCGCGATTCTGCGGTCGATATGCGAGTCGCTGGGATCGCCGAGGCGCAGTTCGATTTTCGTGCCGATCAGATCGCTGATATTGGCTCGGATTCCCAGCCACCGGTTGGCGCTCAGCAGCACGTGCACGCCGAAGGTCAGGCCTCGGGCGACGATCTGCTGCACTGTGGGCTCCATTTCCTCGTAGTCGCTGCGGAACACGCCCCACCCGTCAATGATCAGGAACACGTCGCCGAATCCATCGTCGACGCTTCCTTCGGCGCGGCGGCGGCGATAGGTGTCCATGCCGTCGATGCGTTGCTCTTTGAAGAATCGTTCACGGGAATCGATGATGCCTGAGACTTCGGCGAGTGTGCGTCGGACTTTTTCTTCCTCATTGCCGGAAGCCACGCCGCTGATATGTTCCAGAGGCTCCATGGGAGCGAACGTACCGCCTCCGCAGTCGATGACATAAAACTGCGTTTCCAATGGAGAATGCGTCAAAGCCAGTGAGGCGACGATGGATCTGAGCATCATGCTCTTGCCGCTCAATGGACCTCCGACGATGGCCACATGGCCACCGGCTCCGGACAGGTCCAGAGCCATGACCTCGCGCTTCTGTTCGCGGGGACGATCCTCGAGCGCGCAGGGAGCGATCAATGTGCCACGTTGTCTCCAGCTTGGGGAAATCAAGCCGTATTCTTTGGTGACCGTCAGATCAGGCATGAAATCGTCAAGCGAGTTCGGCGTGACGAGCGGAGGAAGCCAGACCACATGGGCCGGTGTTCCCTTGCCCCGCATCTGTTCCACGGCATATTGGAATGTGGTGGTCTCTCCCGAAAGGCCATCCGGCACACCGGAGACGTAGGAGGCGCGGAACCGTGTGATGGTGCCGTCCGGCGATTTGAGGTAGCCGATGCCCGGTAGGCTTGGCAGCTCGTAGGCGTCTGGGATACCCAATACCGCACGGGATTCGGAAGCGGAGAACGTTTTGAGTCCGATACGGTAGGACAAGTGTTCGTCCAAGCCACGCAACTTGCCTTGTTCCAACCGCTGCGAGGCTATCAACAGATGGATGCCGAGGGAACGGCCCACCGCGCCGATACGCACGAAGGACTGCACGATGTCCGGCTTGGCTTTGAGCAGCTCGGAGAACTCGTCGACGACCACGACCAGGGACGGCAGGGGCTTGAGATCATTCCGACCTCCATGGACCCTGGCCTCCTCATATTCGGTGATGTTGGCGAGATTGCCGGCATCGCGCAACAGTTCCTGGCGTCGGTTGATCTCGCCGTCCAGAGCATCCTCCATACGATCGACCAAGGACGCTTCCCTACCGAGATTGGTGATGATGGAGGAGATGTGGGGCATGCCATCCATTCCCGCGAAGGTGGCGCCGCCCTTGAAATCGATGAGCACGAAATTGAGCTGGTCCGGGGAATGGCTGAGCGCCAGGGAAAGCACCAACGTCCGCAGCACTTCGGATTTTCCTGAACCGGTGGCGCCGACAAGCACGCCGTGCGGCCCCATGCCTCGCTGGCCCATTTCCTTGATGTCGAGATATGCGGTGCTGGTGTCGTCGAACAGGCCAATCGGCACACGAAGACGCTCCTTGCCTATCCGATACGCCCACAGTGTGCTCAAATCGATATGCCGGATATCCCCGATTCCCAGCAGATCCGGCAGTTCCGAGGATTTTTTACGGGATTTTACGGATTGGGAATCATCATCTGCATGCTCTTCGAAACGCACGTCGCCCAGACGCCGAGCCACCGCAGCGGTTTCCCCCACGGTCAGGGAATCCGGCTCAATGCGCACCGGATCCATCGTGGTGGAAAACACCTCCACTATGTCGTTTTCAACATTTCCGAGTATGTTCAGGCCTTCTTCGACGACTTCCCTCGAGAACAGCACGCGCAGCACGTTGTCCTCCTCCAGTTCGTCCCATTCCTCCGGCATATCGATGATGGTGACCCCTCCGAGTCCATCCGAGGAGAACAGCCTCGTCTCCTTGGACAATGCGGCCAGATCGAAACCGTCATTGATCACAATCACGTGGGGCGATATCTCATCGTCGCCGGCATATCGGCTGCGATTGATCACATCTTCCCCGATCAATTCATCGACGACATGCGCATTGGTGACCACCATGTACCGTTCGACGCCGACGGAGGATTCATTGATCGGACGGCAGTGCGGAAGCAGACGCGCCCAATCCCACCGGGGTCGACGCTCATCGGTCGTCAGCACAAGCACGCGCAGACGCTCGGGATCATGCCAGACGGCGGCTTGGCACACCAATGCCCGGGCGAGCGCTTCCGTATGCTGCTCATCTCCCAAAAGCTCCACCCGTTTGAACGTGCGCATGCCGACGCTGAAAGGCATATTGCGCAACGACTGGTGCGCGAGCATGAAACGGTGCGCGGCCGACGCCGATACCGGATCAAGCTGCGCCAAAGGCGGCAATTCCGGCGATTCGAGCTTCAAATCAAGCGGCACCTCATGACTTCCGAGGCGCAGAACCATGAAATCGTCATCGTTGGGGACGCGTTCCCAACGACGCATCGGCTCCTCGGCGATGGCCATCAGGGACTCCGGATCCGGCGCGTTCCACGATGCCGCGTTACGTTGTCTACGCCCCGCGGTGCGCACGGTTTTGCGCAAATCCGACAGATAGGTGAGATATTCCCTGCGGGAGGCGGTCAGATTGGCCATACGTTGAGACCGTTGACGGAAACCATTGACCACCACGAAGCCCAATGACGAGACCATGAACATGCCACTGGTGAGAATGCCGGTCAAGCCGGAGTTGGTCATCAGCATCATGATCATGGCGCTGACCGCGCCCAAAAGCGGAACCAGCGAGGTCAGAAGCGTGTTGACGCCGTCACTGGCCTCCAATTCCGGTGGAGCCTGAAGTATTATCTTCCCCTTGGGGGATTTCGGACCTTCAAGCCTGCTGGATTGCGTTTCCTCAGCACTCACAAGCGTGCCCTCCCGTGTATCGACATGATGATGGAGCATTCCACATCGCCTAGGAAAATACGGCTTTTGCCAAGAACCTCGAATCGTCGTCCAGGCCTCAACACGTTTTCCTTTCCTTCCGCATCGATGACCCTCGTGCCGTTGGTGCTTCCCAAATCGGTGATCCACAGGCCATCCTCGGTGATTTCAATACGCGCATGGCTGCGCGACACCGTTCCGGTATGATCCGGCACGGTCAGCACCATGTCCTGGAGCCTTTGCGGAGCGGGTTTGCGTCCAAGAACCAGAGTGGACGGCACCGCGAGCGCGTTCTTGCTTCCATCATCGAACAGCAGAACGGCTCGTGGCGAAGGCTTTCGTTTCGTCGTCGGCGGGGAAGGCGGTCCGGATGGCGCGGGAACCGCCGAAATAGGAACGTCTGGTTTCGCTGAAGGCCGCTTCGCTTCGGCCGGCTTGGGCATGGGCGGCTTTCCAACGGATGCTTTCACGGCAGAAGGATTCATGGACGTCGACTTCAGAATAGGGGGTTGCACTGTAGAAGATGCTGCGGAAGACCTCATTGCCGTCTGTGACGGAACGGGCGGTTTCATGACGGACGAAGCGCGCGGGGACATCGACGCTGAAACCGGTGCCGGAATGGTCTTCGGTTGCGACGGCGGAATTTTCGTGCGGGAAACGGAAATCCGCTGCGATTCGTTGCGTTCGAATCCGTTCGGAATATCCGCGACGGGAGTCTTCCATGATGCCGTTTTCTCTTGCGCTGCGGTTGCGACGATGGGATGGCGGACGTCGACGCCCGTCAATGAGGCGAGCCTGTTCGCCCACCCCCGGTTGAGGTCGTCATGGCTGAACAGAGGAGAGCATGCGACCAGTACAAAGCCCACTACCATAGCCAGCATCGATGCGACCAGCAGACAGTATTTGACGAGGATGCGCCCCATGCCCGCGGGAAGTATTCCCTTCGAGGGATCGTGGGCGCCTTCCTCGCGAATCGTTCTCAGACCAAGCATCAGATTGCCCGGGGTCACACCACGGGAGCCTTCTGCGACGGCGAGCACGGCCACGGCCTCCAGCACGATCATGGATGTCACCACGACATCGTGTGAAAGCAGCGCGGCGATTCCCGCGCAGACGATCACGAACAGCATATCGATGAACGATGCCGCGCACTGACGGATGGGGTCGGCGGCACGAAAAACTACGGCGGAAGTTGAGTCGGGCATCACAATCCCCTTATGAATTCCAAAGCGCCGGAAGCGAAGAACGCCGCCACAGGCACAAGCATCATGGAGGCGAAGCACAAGACGTCGCCCATGCGCGACAGGGCGAGCGAATGGAAACCGTTCTGCTGGGCAAGCATGCAGAATGCCATGATCAGGCCAAACACGCCTATCGACAGCACGAAGACCAACGACAGCACGTCGTGCCGTATCAGCGGCAGCGCATGCGGCATTCCCGCACAGCATACCGATAGCACCACCACTGCGCCAAGACGCATCATGCAACGTTCGAACGGACGGCCGGACTGCCGTGGTTTCAGCACAAGGAAAAGGAACAATGCGGCGCTGAGCGTCAGAAAACCAATACGATCGTACGGACCGTCATATGGGCAATAGCCCGCCACCGCCGCATACGATGTCAATAGCAGTGTCAGGCAGACCACGAATCCTGCGGAATACCGGGCCTGGAACGTCTGCATGTCATCGTGGATGTCGGCGCGGGTAAGCGTACGGGCCCGTTCGGGAATACCTCCACGCACCGTCCAGCGACGAGTCATATAGGTACGCCATTCCACCAGGTAACGATCCGGCACATGCACAACGATGTTGGGCAGCATCTGCAGACAGCAGACCGACACACCAAGGATGAGCCCCGCAAGCAACCGCACCGGCAACGCGAAAATCAGCGTGCCCGCGGAAGCCAGCATTATGCAGAGCGAAGCCACAAGCACGGCGGAAACCACTCCATCGACAGTCGGATCGGTCACGTGAACCATCATGATCGCCATGTCCACCGCCACACAACAGGACGCAAGCAGCATTCCAATTGTCATCGGCTGCGTGCAGTGGATAGCGAACGATGCCACCGTCCCCGCGCATGCGGCCAGCACCGATGAGCATGAAAGCGACGCCACCGACAGAAACCGGTCATGTTCCCGGACCCTTTTCACGCACAACCGGTCACAAAGCACCGCAGACACCGCCAGACCAAAGAACACCGCCATCGGCAGGCCACGCGACCGTTCCGATACGGTTTCGGATTCCAAGGAGACCGCCAGCATGGCGACCGCGACGCAACCAAACAACGCGGCCGCCACCAGAAACATGCCCTCAAGGTCACGCCGCGTCAAGGGACGAATCGCATGCTCTGTGCTCCCTGCGGAGGGCACGCGATCCGCCATCCCATTCCGCTTAGGCATTCAGCCGCGATTCCCGCTCGTGAAGCAATCGCATCTGCTCATCCAGCTTGACACGCTGCTGCGCGGCCTCATTATCGGAATCGTCCACATCCTCCACGTAATCACGCATATGGCCGGCCAGCTTGCCGAAATAACCACGCACTTCGCGCGCTTCCGGAGATTTGTCGATGCCGGCGAGGATATCGTTCTCGCAGGTCTTACCCATGTCGATGCGCTGTTGCAGCACCTGCCAGGCACGTCCGTCCTTGCCTGCACGGCGGCGTTCCTCGACTTGTTTCCTCCGTTCGGCAAGCTGTTCGTCGATGCGCCGTTTCTGCTCGGCGAGCGTGGACTGCATATCCTTACGTCGGGTGGAAAGCGTGCCCAATCGTTGCATGAAAGCCTCAAAATCCGCGTTTCCCATAAAACCTTCCTTTATTCCGCTATGAAATGACCTGTCATGACCGGTGTGCTGGAGCCAGCCATTGCCTCTCGTATGCTTGGGTCAGCACAATACGATGGTGCCTTCTGTGCTACCGGTTCCGCCGTTGCCTCCATGAGTCGTGCCACCGGAGCCGCTCCCGGACCCGAATTTGTCCAAGGCCTCCTGTGATTCGGTGGTCAAATCCGCCATGCTGTTTGTGACAGTTACGAAATCAAGCATCGCTCCGGACAGCGCGGAAAGATATTCGGCCACTCTCATGGCAAGATCGATCACCACGCCCACGTCGATGGCGGCTTGAGCAGTTCCGATGAGTGGCCCCACGACGGGAATGCCGAATTCAGCGGCGTCAGCGGCCAGCAATTCAGCGATGATTTCGATGGCGTCCATGACCATATCGAAGGTTCCGTCAACTTCATCGGCCAAAGCCTCCAAAGCCTGCGCCACCTGGATGCACGGCTGTGAGCCTTTGCCCGCAGTCTCAGCGAGACTGTTGTTGCGAATGGTGAACAGGTCGGCAGCCTGACCGGACCACGTGTCCTCATTGACTTGGGATGAGACCTGTTCGACCGCGCTTTGCAGTTCGGTCAATGACGTGGCCAGCTCACGCCACTGATTGGCCGTGCCCCGAAGCTCGTCCCAATCGCCGAAGAAAGGCTTTTTGATCCATTCGTCGACGGGACTGAAGTTGAGAATCGCCTTGGCCAACGCATCGACCGCGCTGACGATGATATGCCCCGTCTCGAACCCGCCATGGATTTTTTCCGTCAGGCCTTTCTGCGCGACGGATTTGGCCGATGAGACCTTTCCCGATGATTCGATGACCTTCGTGGCGATCTCTCCGGCGGATTCAAACAGCCCCTTGTTGTCCACCACACGTTTCGCCCACGAGAGCGTCGCTTCCGATGAGGAGTCGGACATTGTGCAATGCCTCCTTTCCCTGTTGTTGTTCGTTACCTGATCTCGCTACGTTCGGGCAGTTCCACGACGTCGCGGTCCTGATACAACGCCCTCAACTCATCCGCGGTCCTGCCTAGCGGATCCTTGCTGGCGATGGATTGCCATGCCGATTCCTCGGCCCGCTCACGCATGGCTTCGTAGGCGGCTTCGGAGTCATCCACGCGCGCGACGACATCGTAATCGCCGTCATTATCGGCATCGATGGCCATATATTGCGAATCACCCTGTTCGAACACGCTGATACGCGCGTCCGCGCCCGTATCCGGTGTGAAGGCGATGTCATCGATTCCATCATGGTTGGCATCGACGGTGAGGAAATCGTTCTTCCCCTCCTGCGCTCCAGGAGGCAGCGGCACGGACGAGCCATCCTGTTTGGACAGTGTGACGGACCCATCCTCACCCACCACCGCATGTGTGTTGCCATTCGTGAGGTTCAGGGAATAATCGTCACTTGCGTCGCCATCGACATCCAGACCGATGGTGCTGATGGTGTCCTTGGTTGTCTGATTCGGCAGAGGCACGGTGTCGATCTGTCCTATCTGCGAATCGTTGCGCGTTCCGATATCCGATGCGGCATCTTCCTTGCCGGTGTCGCGTATCGGCTCACGTGCGGAACCAGTATCGGAACCGGTGGAAGCATGCGCGCCGGAAATCGCGTCCGTAGCGGAAGAAACCGATGGGACATTGATGGACTGCTTGTCGGTGGAGTCGGCAATGCCAGTCGCACCGCTGCCGGAGCCGCTTCCTCCGGAACCATATCCTCCGCCAGCGGCGCCTCCGCCCGTATAGCCTCCTCCACCGGCAGAACCGCCACCGGAATAGTTACCGCCATCGGAATCACCATCCTGATGGTGCTCAAGCTCCGTGATCCGCTGGTCCTGTTCCTCGACCTGCTTGCGCAGATCAAGAATCATCTGCCGTAGTTGGTTCTCAGTATCCTCACTGATTTCCGATGTGCTTTTCAGTGCCGAAGACAGCCGTTCCGACATCTGGCCAATATTGCCCAGATACCCCTGTGTCGACATCTTGCATACCGTATACGCGGGATACAGCAACATCATGAACAGGCCGAAGCCCGGATTGCTGGTTCCCGATTTCTCAAACGCCGATTTTGCCTGATTGAAACCGGAAGCGGCCTCATTGTAAGCACTTGCGGTGTTCTTCAGATCCTGGGGGTTACAGCATATGCATTGCCCTGCCATGAATGGTTTTCCTTTCTTGATTCGTTGACTTCTTTGTTACGACTACCGGATTTCCTCATTCGCCGGGGCGCTTGCGACGCCCGGCCATGGCCGCGAGAGGCTTGGGAACGAATTCCTCATCATCCTCGATTTTCGGAGCGATATAGCCCATGGTGTTACGACGTTTGCCCTCACTACCCGAAGAGCCGCCGCGACCGGCGCCCATCATCGCCGGGGACGCGCCGTGGGAGGCGGCGCCGCCAGCGGATGACGCGGACGCGCCCTTGCGCAATCCCGCCGCCAGCCCTGTCGCGCCCTTGATGGACGACGACACCGGGGTGGCTTTCACCGGCTCGTTCGCATAGTATGAACCGATGCCGGCGCCCGATACGGATGCCATGCCGGCACCGCCCGCGCCCGACATCGCGCCCAGCGCTCCCATGGACGAACCTGCACCGGATAATGCGCTCAGGGACGAGCCGGATCCCATGAGACGTCCCGCGGCCAAAGTGCCGCCAGCGCCGAATCCTACACCGGCGCCGGCCGCCAAAGCAGTGCGGCCTAGCCCGTTGGCTGCGCCAGCGCCATTCAGCCCGCCCATGCCGCTATCCACCGACATGGCATCCTTCTTATGAATCCATGTACCGGTCGATGGATCGTACACCATGCCATCCGAGGAGGAGTTCTTCCCCGAGTTGTCAGGCTTTGGCGTGGATGACTGCGGCTTGCGGGAATGACCGGCTTCATTTTTGCCGCCATTCTTGCTTCCGCTTCCTGACGAATCATGCGATGTGTTCGCCTGCATACCGCCGGTATATGTGGACAGCGGACTGGTGCCGGAACCGGTGATGGCGTTCCTCGCAGCCAAACCCGCCGCCGCGCCGACGCCCAAGCCGGACATCGTGCCGCCCAAGCCTCGGGAGCTGCCACCCGTACCACCGGTGGAATGCGACCGATCGTGTCCATCATCGTGAGATTCGGCGCTATTATCAGGCCACGTGCCATTGATGTCGGCGATTCCGTCCTCGCCTCGGGGGACAGGCTCAGGATACACCTGTTCCGGAATAGAGTCCATAATCTTTTTATATTCCTTCTTTGCCTGGCTTTCCCTATTACCGGAAAGCAGTTTGGAAATCAGGTTCGCCCCCTCGACACCCATGACCCCTGTCACCGTGCCCAAGCCGGGTACGATCATGTCCAATGGTTCGGTCGCGTTCATGATGGTCTGCTCGGATTCCTTATCCAGCCTGTCTCCTGGGAGCCAGACGTTCTGGGCCGCATCAATAGCATTATTGCAGTCGGCGATATAAGCACGCAGTTTTGTAAACTGCTGCTTGAGTTCAATTCCTTGTACGGCTTGTACAATTTTGTCAGAGCAAGATTGCGCCCTTTCTTGTGCGTCGCAGTCAAATACCTCAGAGTTCGATAACGTATTCTGGCTCTTGTTCAATGCGCTCACGCTGCTACTCAGCGCTCTGTGGAATTGGGTGAATTCCTCGGGAAACTCCCATTTTGGAGTTCTCGCAAGAATCGAGAGCTTCTCTTCTGCACTAAGGCCAGCGGACCCGTCTTCAACTTCATCATGGAACCCCATACTCGTCCTTTCGTATGATTCATTTCAACATTTGTTCTTATCGTCTCGGCGGCAACGGAGGACGTTGCTCCGGATACGTACCCGTCATCGGTGGAACCCGTGACGCGGTGGTATGAGTTGGATTATTCGGATGCGGCATGCCTGCCTGTGCGATATCCGTATAAGGCATTCCTGGCATGGGTGGGCCCGTCGGCACGGACGGCATGGAAGGCACGCCACCCGGAGCGGGACCAGAACCCGCACGGGACCGGCGCCTCCGACGAGACAACACCACCCCGAACACGACGCCGCCGACAAGCAGGACCACCAACAGGACCGAACCACCGACCACTGCCGGCACGAACCACGACGGCAACGACGACTTGGACGAGGATTTCGAGACGCCTCCCCTGCCGTACTCCGCCTTCACGTCATCCCAACCCGCCTCGCGGTCAGCCTCGTCCGCGGTCGCGGTCGCGGAATACCGCATGCAGTCCGAACCACCGTCCTTCCGGCACCGCTCGACCCTCTCCCACGCCTTGCGCTCACGCTCGTACTCCCTGCCTATCAGCTCGCACGCGGACGTGCACTCGATCGTGTCGCCATCCGGGGAGAACGGGTCGGACAACCCGCCCTTGCTATCGGTCCACCCGTCGTGATGCTCGTACATGCCCTTGGTCTCCTCATGCTCCCCGCTGGCTTTCACGGCCCACTCCAACAGGGGATTCACATCCGGATACACGGTCGGATCCGTTTCCAGCAGCCTGTCCAGGTCCACCGCGCCGAAACCACGCTTGTGCTCCGGATCCAACCGCGCCTCGCCCGAACCGTTGCCCCGCGTGTTGCGCACCAACGACTGCAGCACCTGGTTGCCCGTCGCGTCCGGCCACTTCTGGAACACCAAAGCGAGATACCCGGTCAGATCCGCGGCCGCGCTCGAATTGCCACCATCGGACAACACGACCTCCCTCGAATCCGTCGTGCCCTCCCGCGTAATCGGGACCCCGTACCCCGGACTCAGGATCGACACGTTCCCGTCCATCACGTCCGACGTCGCGGAAACGCTCCCATCCCTCGTCAGGGAGTTCACCGTCACCGAACCCGGGAAATACTGGCCGTAGACCGGCTGGCCCACCAGATCATACAGACCCGCACGCGTGCTGTTGGCCCGGGGCCTCACGAGGACCACGCCATGCCGGATCGCGTGCAAAGCCACCGGCGCGTACCCCCAATCGGGGAGGGTGGTGTACGACATGTTGACCACGCGCGCGCCCGAATCCACCGCGTCCGCCAACGCCGAACCAAACAGATCGGACGAGCTCCCGTCATCGCCTATGCACGCGCCTTGGAACACCATCCCGCCCATGTCGCCCTTGTCCGTGAACCCGTACGGGTACGCGACCACATGCGCGCCCGGCGCGATGCCCTGGAACCCCATGGCGCCGTCATACCCCTTCCCGTTGCCCGCGACCAGACCGACCATGCCCGTGCCATGCGTGGTATAGAAACCATCCGACGTGGACAACGTCACATCGCCCGGCTTGCGCATCACACGCGACCGGTCCTCCTTGTCGAACTGGCTGTACCAGCACGAATCACCAGTCTTCAATGCGAGCCGGTACTCCACGTCCACGCCCTCCAACGAGGGATGGTCCGCCACCACCTGGCTGTCGATCACCGCGACCGTCACGCCCTCGCCCGTGATCCCCGAAGCCCACGCGTCCCGCACGCCCATGTCCTCGATACGCCAGTCCACGCCATCATCAGAAGCCAAAGCCGACGGCGCGCACAGACCCACGCACGCCGCCACCGCGGACACCACCGACAACACACTCCACAAACGTCTTTTCACCATCATGACCCCTTCGATCTCAACAGGATTGCGTATGAACGGATGGCGGCAACGGAGGACGTTGCCCCGGATGCGCGCCCGTCGTCGGTGGAACCCGTGACGCGGTGGTATGAGTTGGATTATTCAAATGCGGCATATCCGTCCGTGCAATATCCACATACGGCGCGCCCGGCATGGGTCGTCCCGCCGGCACGGACGGCATGGAAGGCACACCGCCAGGAACAGACGCAGGACCACCGCCCGGAACAGGACCCGAACCCGCACGGAACCTGCGGCGACGTCCCAGGAACACCACCGCCAGCACCACGCCGCCGACAAGCAGGACCATCAACAGGACCAAGCCGCCGACCACGGCCGGCACGAACCACGACGGCAACAACGACTCTTCCGACTCGGATGGCTTGGACGACCCGTTCGGCTTCGACGACGGCCTGCCGTACTCCGCCTTCACGTCATCCCAACCCGCCTCACGATCCGCCTCGTCCGCGGTCGCCGTCGCCGAATACCGCATGCAGTCCGAACCACCGTCCTTGCGGCACTGCTCGACCTTCTTCCAAGCCTTTTTCTCACGTTGGGCTTCCTTGCCAATCAGCCTACACAGATACGAGCATTCGATCTTTTTCCCTTCAGGAGAGAACGGGTCGGTGTCGAACTGTCTTCCCTCTTTCCATATGTCATGGAAACGTGTATACAAGCCTTTCGTCTCCTCATGCTCCTCGCTGGCTTTCACCGCCCATTCGAGCAGAGGGTTGATGTCCGGGTACGCGGTCGGATCCATTCTCAACAGCTTTTCCAAGTCCACCTCGCCGAAACCGCGCTTGTGCTCCGGATCCAGCTTCGCCTCGCCGGAATCGTTGCCTTTCGTGTTGCGCACCAGCGACTGCAATACCTGATTGCCTGTCGCGTCCGGCCACTTCTGGAGTACTAAAGCGAGATATCCGGTCAAGTCCGCCGTGGCGCTCGACGTGCCACCCTCCGCAAAGATAGTCTCTTTCGAGTCCGTCTGCCCAGCTGCCGGGATACCGACGCCCGGACTTAGAATCGACACATTTCCGTCCATCACGTCCGAATACTCCGCGATGCTCCCATCCCGGCCGATGGAGTTCGTCGTCACCGTACCGGGGAAATAGCTGGTACTCAACGGATTACCCACCAGATCGTACAGGCCGGGGTCCATGTCGTTGTTGCGTCCGCTCACGAGGATCACGCCATGCCGGATTGCATGCAGAGCCACCGGACCATGAGAATCATTGAAATCAAAATCCCCGTATGACATGTTGACTACACGGGCTCCTGAGTCGACGGCGTCGGCCAACGATGTCTCAGGCAAATCGGCATATTGTCCATCCTCCGCCACGCATTGGTGGCCGAGCGCGAAAATGCCACTTGTAGGGCCGGCTTTAGTGAAGCTATGCGGATATGCGATGACATGCGCATCCGGGGCGATGCCCTGATAGCCTATGCCGTCGTCATATCCCTTCCCGTTGCCCGCGATCAGACCGACCATGCTTGTGCCATGCGTGTTGTAGAAGCCGTCCGACGTGGACAGCGTCACATCGCCCGGCTTGTGCATCACACGCGACGAATCGTATTCGTCCTGGCATGAGGTTCCGGTCTCCAGCGCGAGCCGGTACTCCACGTCCGCGCCCTGCAACGAGGGATGGTCGGCCACGACCTGGGTGTCGATCACCGCGACCGTCACGCCTTTGCCGGTGACCCCCGCGGACCACGCGCCGCGCACGCCCATGTCCTCGATACGCCAGTCCACGCCATCATCAGAAGCCAAGGCCGACGGCGCGCACAGACCCGCGCACGCCACCACAGCTGCCACCGACAGCAGGCCCTTCAGACGTCTCTTCAACACTATGGTCCCTTTCGATCTCAACAGGATTGTGTGTGAACGGATGGCGGGAGCGGAACAGGAGGAAGGGACCCATGCATGGATGAATCGCCCGCCACAATAAATCTCGATATCGGCTGTTGTGCAGCAACGCGCCTCGTAGAGGTGCCAGCCGGCATTGTTGCCACCGCGTTCCGGGCATTGGAAAGAATCTCCAGTTGGGACTCCTCGGCCTGTTCGAAAATATCCGCGGCATTATCCAGCCGTTGCGCATATGCGGCCATCGACTGCTGGTATCCCTTCCCAAGATTCCGCATCATCTGGGCATACAAATTGAGTGCATATTCCACATCTTTTTCAAAGAAATTAAGATCCGAGCGAGTGCCACCCACCAAGGAGTCCCCGGCCTGCCGCACGGTTTCCCCGGCCTGCCGCACGGCGCTTGCCTGCCTTCGGACTTCCTCTAGATTGAGTTCAATTCTGTCGGTCACTTGTCTTCTTCCCGCGACTTCACTGGATTTGCATATAATGACAAGGCCGGAGCATGATCATCGATGGCATTCGTGCGATGCGCTCCGGCCTCACTGGAAAACCGGTGTCAGAAACGACCCGCGGAACGCGCGTCGGATTCCACATACTGCTGGGCGATCTGCGAGGTCGCTTGGGAAATCTGACCCAGAATCTGGTTCATTTCCTGCAGTTTGCTGGTCCAATCACGCTGGGCTTGGTGGTAGGCCTCCCTAGCGGAGCCATCCCACTGCTCGATCAGGGACTTCACCTGATTATCGAGATTGTCGAGTTCCCGAGCGATGCCTTTGGCATCATTGGCGATGTCGCTGGACAGCACATCCACCTGCTCCGGACGAACGGAAAAAGAGCTCACCATATTTGTTTCTCCTTACGGTTCCTTTAAATGATCCGATGACGTCAGCCGAGCAGGGCCTGCAGCTTGGATGTACGGGACTGGTTGTCTTCCTCGTTTGCGGCCTGGTCTTTGGCCGTACCGCGCAGATTGTCCCGCAAATCATTGAGGATGCGATTCAGGTTGCTGGCTTTCTCCTGCCAGCTCACCATCAGCGTGTTGAACGAGGTGGCGGCATCGCCGCTCCAGAACGAACCCAGTTCAGCCATCTTCGATTCGATGTCCTTGATACGGTTGTCAATGCCAAGTCGCGCATTCTCAACAGCAGTGGCGCCCTTCTCAATCGCGCCTTCCTCGGCTCTGATTTTTTCAGCCATTATCTTCCTTCGTCGGAGGGTTGATATCATAAGCGTCGCTTCAACAAAGCAACACCCGATTAAAAATACAACAATTATTTTGTTCATCAAAATCAAATCAGCAAAGCGCCCACGTATTGAGAAACAATCATATTGGTACACCGTTGAACCAAAAACTGTTTCATATTTTCTGAAAATGATTGCAAAGAATGAAAACTGTTTCATAAAAAACATATAATGGAATAGTGACACTATTTCAACCCTTTTATCATCTATAGTGGTGATGTTCAGAGAGCAGCCTTTCCGCAAAGCCATCACACCTTATATCCCAAAAAGGATTGTCCATGACCATTTCCGCGCCACCACTGCCCAACAGCCCGCGCCAACGCCTCTCACCTTCGACGGACAGCCAAAACGCAGCGCCGTTGCGCATCACCGTCGTCTATCAGACACGCAATGTGACGTTGCAGATCACAAACGAACCAATCGTCGCCGATATCCTTCCGGACATAGCGCGACGTCTCGGTGTACTGGATCCCGCCGTCGTGTTCGGAGGTTTCCGCCTGATCGACCGTGACGGCGAAGCGCTCTCCCCCGCCCAGACCTTCGCGGAACAGCATGTGGCCGATCAAAGCGTGCTGACATTGGAACCAGGCGCTTCAGTGGACACCGACATCGTGTACGACGATGTCGTGGAAGCCGTCGGAGCCAGCGTGCAGCAGGTCTACCGCCCATGGACAAAAGACCACACCACATTCACCTCACTGCTTATAAGCGTGGGCATGCTTATCATCAGCGCCGGATGGCTGGCCTTATCTCCACCCTCGGTCTGGAACGGCGCGCTGGGTGCGGGCTTCGCCATAGTGCTCGCCGCCCTGACCGTACTGCTGCAAGGCAAAGACATGACCACGCAAGCCTCAATCATCGGATTGTCCGCCAGCGTCTTCGCCGCCGTCGGTGGATACCAGCTGGCCTCCACCCTTCTTCCCGGGCAACAGGCATCGCATGCGATGCCCATGGCCGGTGCCGGCATCGGCCTATTGCTTACGGGAAGCCTGCTGACACTCGCGGTTCCCGGCATTCGTCCATATGGATTCATTCCCGTCGTCATCGGATCGCTCATCATCATTCCGGGAATCGCATCCGCCATGCTGCCAGCATGGATGACGGACATATGGATCGTCGCAGCGGCCCTCGTGGCCCTAGCCGCGAACGCATTGCCGTGGATGTGCCTGTCCTTTGCTCGCATCAGCGTGCAAAGCCCACATAGCGATGCGGAAATCTTCGCGCTGCCGGAGCCGATTGACTATCAGAACATCAAACGGAGGTACATCGCAGGATCCACCATGCTGTTCATCGGCCGCGCAAGCGCCGCCGTCGTACTGCTCATCGCCACGCCATTGCTCAATTCATTGGACACGCCGCTTGGCTCGGCAATCTGCCTGATCGCGTTCCTTGCCATGCTGTTGGATTCCCGGCAGATCTATACATTCCGGGAGACGGCTGTGACCGTGGGCGCCGCCGGCATCGGCATCCTATGCACAGGAATAACCAGCGTGCACGCGCATCCGGAATTCGGCATCCCACTGACCATTCTGATGATGTGCTGCGCATTGGCGACCATCATGCTGACACATGTCACGCGCAGGCAATCGCTGTTCGCCGCACGGATGGCCGATACGGCGGAGATTCTTTGCATCATGTTGCTTCCGCCCCTCGCCTATCTGGCAATCACCCTATGACATCCACCATCACCGAGTAAAGGTGCCGTCCATGGCAGATAAGAAAGATCTTTCCGAAGCGCAAAGCTATTCACGCCGCCGATTGGTCACCGCATTCACCAGCGGCATCCCTGAAGGGGTGGAACTGACCCCAAAGAAAAACCAGACTCCGGTGATCGTCGGCGTCGGCCTTACCGTCATAGCCGTGCTCATCAGCATGTTCTACGGCATCATCAGCCCATCGCTGCCCTCCGGCTGGGAGAACAACAAACTCATCGTCGCCAAAAGCTCCGCCGCACGATACGTCAGTTCGAAAGGCACGCTGCATCCGGTCATCAACGCCATCAGCGCACGGCTGCTCATCCCATCATCCGATTTCAAGGTCATCACGGTTGACGATGACCAGCTCGCAGGCATTCCCATAGGTTCCACCATCGGCATTCTCGGCGCCCCGGACTCATTGCCGGACCAGGACGGCCTTGTCACCGGATCCATCAATAGCTGCACATCCGAGCAAGGCACCGACACCACTGCCAGCAACGAGCAGGCCAATACGCAGGCCAGTCACGAGGCCGCCCTCGTTTCCGTGGACGACGCGGATTATCTGGTGACGGGATCGCAACGATACAAGATGCCTTCCGAGCCAACATTGCGAGACGCATATCTGAGGGCGCTCGGCATTCCTCAGATAACCGCCATCAAAGCGAGCGCGCAATGGATCAACCTGTTCGAGCACGGTGATGAAATGGCCCCCATAGCCATCAACGACGAAGGCAAGGAAATGAACATACATGGCGTCAACGTGCCCGTCGGCGGTGTCGTCATGCAACAGGGTGACAGCAAACACGGCAAATACGTCGTCATGACGGACGGCTCCCTATCCCCTCTTGACGATCTCGCATACGATTTGTACGTCATCGGAAAACCGGAGCAGCTCACTCGGCCACGCACACTCAACGCTTCCGAATTCCAACACTTTACCAATTCCGCCGCACCGGCGATTCCTTCCAACTGGCCGAACGGCACGCTCACGGCCAAACGGCACGCATCGTCGGCATGCGCCACGTATCCGCTGCGCGCTTCGAAGAAGGCTGCGTCCTCGCAGGCGCGCCTGACCGTCAAGGAGAGCTCCGACCCTTCCACGACAATCAAACGCTCCGGCTCGGTGAAAATCAAAGACGGCGCCGGCGCCCTGGTACGGGCCACAATCGGATCGTCCGACGACGGCACCGTGTTCGCAATCGATTCGACGGGAACCGCATACCCCATTCCGAACGCCTCCGAGGAGACCCTCAAACGACTCGGATATTCCAGCAAGAACGTGCGCAATATCCCACGCTCGTGGATAGATGTCTTTCCACAAGGAGTGCAGCTCACAGCCGAAGCAGCCGGTTCGCCGCCAACCGCTCCGGAGACTTCGGACGATTCGGATGGGACAAGCGATTCGGATGCTTCGGCCACTCCGAAAAGCATGACCACCGACGCGGTTATGGCGGACGGGCAGGGACAATGCCAGGCCGGCGTCGAAAACTACGTCACGCAACAGCCTTGGACGAACACGCTGTTCGATATAGACACCCTGCGTCCGCAATCCACAGGCAAAGGAGTGACCGTCGCGGTCATCGATTCCGGCGTGGATGTGAACAACCCCCATCTTGCGGATGCCGTGGTTCCGGGAACCAGCTATCTTGACAGTGATGACAGCAATGGCATGGCCGATACATACAGTCACGGAACCGCAGTGGCGGGCATCATCGCAGCCCGCGACGTGCAGGGATCGTCCGTGCATGGATTGGCGCCCGAAGCCAGCATCATGCCGATCCGCGTATTCGAAAGCATCCGAGAGGAAAACGGAAGGCAGACAGGCGCGCCATCCTTGGAAACGGTCGGCAAAGCGATCCGATATGCCGTCGATCACCATGCGCAGATCATCAACATCTCGCTCAGCGACACCCGCGACGACCCTCAAATGCAGGAAGCCGTTCGATACGCGGAATCGAATGGAAGCCTCATCGTGGCAAGCGCCGGCAATCGTCTGACGTCCACCAGCACCAAGGATGGATTGCGGTATCCGGCCGCATACGATGGAGTGGTCGGCGTCACCGCGGTGGATGTCGAGCTCAACGCGACTGAGGATTCCGTGCATGGCAGCCAGGTGGATATCGCGGCTCCGGGAATGATGACGGCCTCCACCATTCCCGGCGGAGTGGACTGCGTGTTCGCCACGGACGTCTCTTCAACAAGCTTCGCCACGGCCTACGCCAGCGCCGAAGCGGCGCTGATCGCATCGCGGTATCCGGACGAAACCCCGGCCCAATGGAGGCAACGCATGTTCGTTTCCGCCAACCGCGCACGTTCCGACCAGCGCGATGACAAATATGGATGGGGAGTAATGGATCCGCAGAGCGCTCTGGCATTATCCCTGTCCGATGACCTTCGAGGTCCCAAGCTGGATGGCACAACAGCCATGCAGCACAGGGCAGGCGTGTCGGGCAAGCCGCTGGTATTGCATGCGCAACATGATCCGGATGCCAACGTGAAACTGTTCGCCGGCATCATCAGCATCGTGGTGCTGTGCGTCTGCGCGACCGCATGGCTGCTGGCAAGATACCGTCGCGAAACCAATCAAAAGAAAACCGGCGGACGATTCAGCACATCAGGTCGGGAATGACAAGGCCACCAAAAATGAGGCCGTCAAAACCACAATGGGTTTGACGGCCTCATTTATCAACGGCGGATTCCGACGATACGGAACCGTCAGAGCGCGGCGTTGAAGTCGCGCACCTTCAGCGTGCGGTGCGAGGATTCGACATTGCCGCGCACGATACGCTTCAGGGCGTTGTCGGCATCCTTATGGGACGCGAGCCAGGCATCGCCAAGCTCGACGAGCTTCGCCGGATCGGCATAGCCCGGATACAGGCCCTCGAGCAGAGCCTCGGCCATGTGGAAGGTCTTGTGTTCCCAAATCCAATCGACTGCTTCGAAGTACTTCTCGGCATACGGCTCGGCCAGGTCTGCGCGCGGTGTGACGGCGAAGCCGCGAGCCACGGATTCCAACTGCATGTTGGTCAGACCGTCATCGTGCAAAGCCTCGTTCCACGCCCATGCCTTCGCTTCGGCGGTGCCGGCCACAGCGCGTGCGCCATAGGCGAACTCACGGTTCTCGGTGGTTTCGCGCTTGGCCAGTTCGGCGTCGATTCCAGCTTGGTCGATCGCGTTGACGGTGCTCAGCGCGTTGATGATGGTCCAACGGAAGTTGTTGTCGATGTCAAGGCCTTCGAATGCCACGGAGCCGTCGAGCAGACCCTTCGCATTGGCCACGAACGCCTCGTCGCCCGGCTCGCCGTAGCCCAGATAGGCGGTGACAAGCTGGAACTGCTCGTCCGATCCGGCCTTGGCCGCGCCGGCCAGCTTGAACAGTTCGGCGGCCACATGCTTCACGACCTCGGCACGATCGGCCGGAGCGGTGTAATGCCACGCGGTGGTGCTGACCTGTGCCAGCGCATAACGGAAGGTGGTGGATTCGCGTTCGGTGGCGAGCGCGGCCAGCGAGGTGTCGATGAACCTGCGTGCCGGCAGTTCGCCGTCGCGGGTCATGTCCCACAGGGCGAGCCAGATCACGGAGCGTGCGAGCGCATCGTCGAAGCGGTACAGGTTATCCAAGGCGAAGGCGAGGCTCTTGTCGTCGAAACGAAGCTTCGTGTAGGTCAAATCGTCATCGTTCACAAGAATCAGCGACGGACGTGCCTTGCCCGCGGCCGCGTCGACGACCGTCAGCTCACCGTCCACGTCAAGTTCGAATCGGTCGGTGCGCACGATCTTGCCGGTTTCCAGATCCTCGTTGTAGAAGCCGACGGCGAGGCGGTGGGCGCGCAGGACCGGATGTTCGGCCGGCGCGGTCTGGCGGAGGACGAGGCGTTTGATGGTGCCGTCCTCGTTGGTCTCCACTTCCGTGGTGATGGTGTTGATGCCGGACTGTTCGAGCCACTGGGCGCTCCAGGCCTTGAGGTCGCGGCCGGAGGTGAGTTCCAGTTCGGCGAGCAGGTCGGCGAGGGTGGCGTTGGAGTAGGCGTGCTTGTTGAGGTAGTTGTTGATGCCCTTGAAGAACTTCTCACGGCCCACGTAGTACACGAGCTGCTTCAGCACGGAGGCGCCCTTGGCGTAGGTGATGCCGTCGAAGTTGACGT
>OGOZ01000696.1_pt1 | contig 21807 bp, 18 predicted proteins | sample 1552801 | NCBI WGS metagenome assembly OGOZ01 (sample SAMEA2580196, study PRJEB22360) | human gut metagenome | biome: human gut; feature: human-associated habitat; material: faeces | place: Denmark | collected 2008/2010 | reverse complement strand
AACATCTGATAAAAAGGTGTAAATACGAATTTTTGCCGCATAATATATTGACAAACGAACGAAAAAATGCTATACTATTCGTTGAAAAGGTGTAAATACGAATTTTCGACGTATGAGGAGGCTTACCATGATTGAAAGAAAGCAATATTTGGATCAACTGATATCCAAGAAAGAGAATGGGATGATCAAGGTCATCACCGGCATCAGGAGATGCGGCAAGTCTTATTTGCTGTTTGAAATTTATCATCAATACCTGAATTCTATCGGTGTTGACGATGAGCATATCATCGAGCTTGCGCTTGATGATGACGAAAATATCCGATACAGAAACCCCATAGAGCTTGGCGAGTACATTCGCTCGCTTCTCGTGGATAAGGATAAAATGTATTATATTTTTCTTGACGAGATACAAAAAGTCAAAACCATCAAAAATCCTTATCTTGACGACAGTGACGATACCGTCGGATTTGTTGACGTGCTGCTCGGACTCATGAAAAAGAAAAACGCCGATGTGTATGTCACCGGCTCAAATTCAAGAATGCTGTCCTCCGATATTCTCACCGAGTTCCGCGGCAGGGGTAACGAGGTTCGCGTGTACCCGCTGACTTTTGCGGAGTTTTACGCTTCGTTTGAGGGCGACAAGCACGACGCCTGGCAGGAATATTACACCTACGGTGGTATGCCTTATGTGAGCCGCCTGAAGGATCACAGAAGCAAGGCACAGTATCTGACCGATTTATTTGAAAACATCTATCTGAAGGATATTTTGGAACGTCACAATATTCAGGATAAAAATGTTCTTGACGATCTTCTTGATGTCATTTCTTCCGCTGTCGGCTCTCTGACCAATCCGAGCAGAATCGCCGATACTTTTGCAAGTATCAATCAGGTGAAAATCAGCCCCGAAACCATTGCCCGTTATCTTGATTATTTTGCGGATGCTTTTATGATCAGCCACGCCAAGCGCTACGACATCAAGGGACGTAAATATATCGGTTCGCCTCAAAAATACTACTACTCCGACATCGGACTTCGCAACGCAAGACTCAACTTCCGACAGACCGAGGAAAACCACATCATGGAGAATATTATCTACAACGAGCTGATTGTCCGTGGATTCACTGTGGATGTCGGCGTTGTCGAATACAATTACAAGGATGCCGATGGCAAGAGCAAAAAGACCAATTTAGAGGTTGACTTCATTGCAAGCGACGGAAACAAAAAGTTCTACATTCAGTCGGCACTGACGGTTGGCGAAGAAGAAAAACGGCTGCAGGAGGTTCGTCCTTACAGCCGGATTGCCGATTCATTTACCAAGGTCGTGATCGTAAAGGATAATATTATCCCGTGGCGCGACGAAAACGGAATTTTGTATGTTGGTATCGAGAAATTTCTCTTAGACAAGCTTGCTATCGACATATAATGCCGGTTGCCAAAGGTATTCCCCCACCGTACAACACAATTAAAATTGGAAGACGTGCTAATACAGTAAATGGTGTATAAAATTTATGTAATGAAAAGGAATTAGTCGATGGATATACGAAAGATCGCAAACGAAATAGACCTGCTAGAGAAACAAGTCCAATCAAATACTCATTCTTACATGATGGATCCGGACTATACCGATATTATAGACTCACAGCTAAACGGACACATAAAAGCTGTGCATACATATTGTGAAATCAACAACCTAACTACATTTGCAAATAGTATAAATTCTTATTTTCCAATTGAAGAAAACGCAATAGAATTCTTTTGTCTCTGGGATGGGCTGAAAGCAGATATTATAGAACACTCCGAAGTTTTGCAGGGTAAAATGAGACAACATATGATTTATAGCATAGCATGCGAGTTGCAATCTTCTATGACTAAAGATTCTATTGATGCTTATTTAGGTGGGTTCGCGGTTCCTTTGTCGGACTCAAATTATACGATTAATAGTAAAAGAGTCTATGTTGAAAACACACTGAAAAATGTTGACGGCATCACTATTTTGAACATATCGAAAGATTTGCATTTGATATCTCCCGATGTGCTTTTAACGGTTATAGAAAACTTATCTGGTTCGGAATTTATCTCACAACAAATATCCAAATGCAAAGCAAAAATGAACACAGAAGATTATGATGGAGCAATAACTAACGCAAGAACTCTTGTAGAAGAAATATTGCTTTACATCGAAGAGAAAATACAAGGTAGCAGGCAATCCTATGACGGAAATTTACTGAGCCTATACAAACGGGTCTCAAAGCAAATAAATATGTATCCAGATGATAGCAAAACTGGAAACTCTTTTAATGAAATATTGAGAGGCTTTATTTCCATAATAGGCGGTCTTGCGGGTTTATCAAATAGTATCGCTGATCGCCATGCGACCACAAAACACCCTAAAAAACATCATGCAAAAATTGTGGTTAATAGCGCAATGATTCTTTCTGAATTTTTGTTGGAAAGCTTCGATTATCAACAATCCAAATAAGTGAAAAATGAAAGTACTCTTGTTTTTCTTTGGTACAATATAAGCGTAGCCCTATACTGAGCAAAACGGTATAGTCAGCTATGCTTATTTTTGTTATAATAAGAGAGCAATGGACTGATAGGTTTTTCTTTGAACTACGCGTTCGTTAAGCAAAGCGTCATTCGTTCTCTTGTTATAAAGATTCGATTAAGCAGGTTGTTCCGATTTTGCAGGGGGCGAGCCCCCTGCAAAATCGCGTCCGCGTCACGAGCAAAAATGAATCGTAATAAGCTGAAACGGTTACATTGCAGAAACAACAAACAGGAGGATTTTTATGATCTGCGTTGGTATCGACATCGCAAAAGGAAAAAGCACAGTGTGCTTTTTGAAGCCGATCGTCATGTTCTGAAACCTGCCCAGCGTTCCCGGTAATGAGCGAGCCGGTCCGCCAAAGACAGGAGCGGAAAGACAAGCAGCATCATTTTATAATCGCCCCATGCCTGGTAGATGCGCAGCGATTCTTCGGCGCCGGCATCAACATCCTGCGCCGTAGTCAGACCGCAGGTAACCGACTTTTCGATCGCTGCTTTCGCCTCTTCTTCGGATATTCCGGCATTGGCGGCAAAGGATGCGGCTGTAAATGCCTTCTGCGAGTTCACATATTGATATGCAAGCATAAGACGCACGTTTTTATCGGAAAGTATCTGTAAAAGCATTGCCGCTCCTTCGCTTTCGAGCAGCTTCAATGATTCTTTATCGCCCGGAAGATATGCGAGAGCGATATCCTTATTTGCGTATACCGCGCCGGAAACGGCAGAAACAAACCCGCTGTGCTGACCGGGGTCCCTTACAAGCTGTGCTTTGACCCTTTCGGCAGTCTCACCGAATTCTTCCGATTTCCACATGGTTTTCAGAATCTCATCATAAACAGCCATAGGTGTTTCTTCGATATTGACCGGCTTTTCCTGCACCTTATGCTTGATCCCGAAAAGCTCATCGATCGTCACGCCGAGCGTGTCCGCGATAATCGGCAAAAGCATAATATCCGGCATGGTCACGTTATTTTCCCACTTTGAAATCGCCTGTGAGGAAATACCGATAATACCCGCAAGACCTTCCTGGGTGATGCCTCTTTCCTTGCGAAGAGCGGCAATCCTTTCTCCTACTGTTTTCATTCCTTATGCTCCTTGTTTTAAGTTTTCGGTCGACCGTGATTTAATTGTATGCGATGTTCGGAAAAAAGTACAGATAGCATCCGGCAAGCCGCTCAAACCGTTTGGACATAAAATCAACCGAGCTTGTATATGCCCGCATTTGCGGCGCATCGTTGCAATGAATACTCATTTTCCGGCTGTATTCACGATAACGGCGGGTAAAATCACCGCTTGCCGCCGCGATTGCTTCCATACCGGATTCCACATGACCGAGCTTTATAAGCGAGCGTGAATAACCGAAATCCTTATAGAAGGCGTATCAAAAAGCACGATGATGACATCATGCACGTTTACGGTCATTTTCAGTTTCTTTTCATCCTGCACGGAGGTCTCTCCGCTTGCTTTCGATTTGACGGGGGACACTGCCTCGCTTACAGATGGAGCGTCTGCGCTTTCCTGCTGAGCTCCATCGTCTTCAGACGGCAATTAGGACTCTCGCGTGGAGGGCTGCATTCATATTCTAACACAACGCAAGCGTGTTTTCAACCCGTGCGCCGGCGGCAACAACATATACAAATATCAAAAGCACGCGTGGGCGCAAACGGCGCATATCGCGTGCTTTTTCTATCCACGGGTGCAATTATAACTGGTGTGAAAGCTGATATCCCCGCACGGCGGTTTCGGAAAATTGCTATTGATTATAATGCTTTTTGTGCTATAATACTACACATACATAATACAGAGTAACGGATGTGGCACGCCATGAACTCACTTCAAAAGGAAACAAACCGCGATTTTGTTATACTCAACATTACGGACACGCAGATCACCGCAGAAGAGCTGCAAAACAAAAGCAACGCTCTTACAACCGTATGCGGAACGACCTCCGCGCTTGTTGAAAAGGTCCGTCCCGATCTGATAACCGTCACCGGCGATCTTACATACGGCGGTTCTGTACCCGTCTATGAGTTTTACGCAGATTTCATGGATACCTTCGGAATCAAGTGGACTTTTGTCTGGGGCAATCACGACAACCAGGCGGGTATTGCCGAAACAAGAAAAGCCGAATCGGTTTTTGCAAGCCACCCGCTTTGCCTTTTCGAACGCGGGGATGAAGCGCTCGGAAGCGGCAATTACTGCATCGACATAACCGAAAACGGCGTGCCTGTCGAAACGCTTATATTTATCGACAGCCACGACAGGGTGTCCTACGGCGACGGAACAGCCTATGCCAAGCTGATACCCGAACAGCTTGAATGGTATCGCGCTCAGATTGCCGCAAGTACAGCCCGCGGCTGCAAGGAAAGCACGATATTTCTGCATATTCCGATCTATGCGTTCAACGATGCCTATTCCGCCGCGATGAAGGACCCTGAATACAAGCCCTACATTGCCGAAAGCTACGGAAAAAGCATCTGGAACGAAGGATATACCGATTCCTTCGGGGTCAAATACGAAAAGATTTGCAGCCACCCGGAGGATGACGGCGTTTTTGATACCGTCTGCGAGCTCGGGCATACCAAAAACATAATTGCCGGGCACGAGCATATAAATAACTTTTCCATACCCTACCGCGGAGTTCGCCTGACATATGCGCTTAAAACCGGTTCGGGCTGCTACTGGAACCGCGAGCTCAACGGCGGCACCGTTATCAAGGTCGGCAGCGCGGGCGTTTCGGACATATTCCATGTTTATGTCGACCCGTGTGAATACCTGAACTGAACGGAGCGTTCGAATGACATTACATGAGCGCAGAGAACTTGTCGAGGGGTATCTCGGCAAGGCGGTAAAGATCGTTATCGACAGACCGATCGGATATATCCACACAAAGGGCGAAAAAACGCTTGTATACCCGATAAATTACGGCTATATCCCCGGTGTTCTCGGAGGCGACGGAGAGGAGCTGGATGTATACCTTTTGGGTGTGGAACACGCCGTGAAGGAATATACGGGGCGGATAATCGGCATTGTCTTCCGCGAGAACGATGTGGAGGACAAGCTGATAATGGCGCCGGAAAACCTGCTTTTCACGGCGGGTGCAATCGCGGACATGATAGAGTTTCAGGAGAAATATTATAAAACAAGAGTGGTATCAATAACATGAACAAGAAAAGCGAACTGCGGATAAAGATCCTGCGCGCAAGGACGGTGATGCTGTTTCTGGCGCTCGTTACGATAATTAACGCGGTTATGATCTTCACCGAAAAATCCGAAATACTCCCCTTTTCCTTCGCAACGGTCACATATACCCTGGTCACCGGGTATATCGCGGCGGCAGAAGGCGGGCAGGCGATATATATACTCTCACTTGTGATATCCGGGGGCGTTTTCCTCACGGGTGTGTTTTCCTATTTTCTTTCCAAAAAGAACGCAAAGTGGCTTTTCGTCGCGCTGGTGCTCTCGATATTCGACACTGTCGGGCTGATATTCTTTATGTTTATGTACGGGTTTGGGTATGTATTTATATTCGACCTGATAATCCACGGAATGGTCGTTTTTTACCTGGTGCTCGGAGTGAAGGCATCCAAAGAAATGGCTGCCATGCCGGAAAGCTTTGAAGCCGGAAGCGATGCGCCGGAAGCAAATACGCCTGCGCAGCCGGCACAAAAGGAAGAGCTTTCCGAACCGATAAGGGATTATAACGGAGAGGGCGAAAGGCTGCTTTACGGCAGCTTCAACGGACTCAACATAAAAGTCGTCGCCTGCGAGGAAGAAGGCAGCGTGCTTCTTGTAATCAACGGCGCTGTCTGTGACGAAGCGGAATACAGCGAAACCGTTTCTCTGAATGCGATAGTAAACGGAACGGATATACTGTTTGAGCAGGAGGACGGCATGGCTTACCTGTATGCCGATGACGATCTGCTCGACAAAGCGGCGTTGGAGCGTTAAGCATATATTTTGAAATGAAAAAATACATAAACAATCCCGCCGGTGCGGATATGACAACCGGCTCGCTCCCGAAAAAGATATTCCTTTTCAGCATTCCGCTGATCGCCTCTCAGCTTTTGCAGGTGCTGTTCAACATGGCGGACGTTGCCGTTGTCGGCAGGTTTTCGAGCGCTTCGGCGCTCGGATCGGTCGGCTCGACGGTCATACTTGTTACATTGTTTACCGGCGTGCTTATCGGCCTGGGCAGCGGCGTTAATGTGCGTGTTGCACAGTTTATCGGCGCAAAAAAGAGCCGCGATATCCGCGAAACAGTCCATGCATCCTTTGTTATCTGCCTTGCGGCGGGTATAATTATCGCCGTCTCCTGCTTCCTGCTCGCAAAGCCGATGCTTATGCTGATAAAAACGAAGGATGAACTGATCGACGGTGCGGTGCTTTACTTCCGCATATACGCACTCGGTATGCCGGCGCTTGCGATATTCAATTTCGGCAACGCCGTGCTCAGTGCCAAGGGCGATACGGCAAGGCCGCTCGTTTATCTCACCGCCGCGGGCATATTCAACGTAATACTAAATCTGTTTTTCGTTATCGTATGCTGTATGTCGGTGGACGGTGTCGCACTGGCGAGCATCATTTCGCAATACCTTTCCGCCGTGCTGATAATCATCCGCATGATAAAGGATAAAAGCGATTGCGGTTTTTCGCCGCGTCTTATCGGCTTTTACCCCGCCAAGGCAAGAACGGTGCTTGCGCTCGGGCTGCCTGCGGGGCTGCAAAACGCCATATTTGCAATTGCAAACTTGTTTATCCAGGCAGGCGTGAATTATTTTGATCATATCGTGGTGGAGGGAAACTCCGCCGCCTCGAATTCGGATGCGATAATATATAATGTCATGGCGGCATTCTACACCGCCTGCTCCACATTTATGGGGCAAAACCTCGGGGCGGGAAAATACTGTCGCGTGAGAAAGACATATTTTATCTGCCTTGCTTATTCCTTTGCCGCCGGAGCGCTGCTCGGGCTCCTGCTTATACTCTTCGGGCGCGAATTTCTGGAGCTGTTTACGGATGTACCGGAGGTCGCAAACGCCGGGATGGACAGAATAAGGATCATGGGGTATTCATACATGGTATCCGCATTTATGGACTGCACAATGGCTGCCTCACGCGGGTTGGGCAAAAGCCTTGCTCCGACGGTCATTGTCATACTCGGTTCATGCGTGTTCCGTGTCGCATGGGTATACACTGTTTTTGCCTATTTCCACACGATACCCTCGCTTTATCTGCTGTATGTATTCTCCTGGACTATCACGGCGATCGCACAGATAATCTATTATGTACACTGCCTTAAATCGCTTCCGAAAACGGACGAACCGCCGGCAGTGCAGGCATAAAAAATACAAGCTCCCGAAGCACGCATGCGTTTCGGGAGCTTATTTTATTCTTTCAGCACCATTCTATGGTAGCGGGCGGCTTTCCGGTGATATCGTAAACCACCCTGCCGACACCCTTTACCTCATTAACAATACGCGATGCTATCGCGCCGAGAGCCTTATGCGGTATCGGTGCATATTCACAGGTCATGAAATCGTTTGTGCGGACGGCACGCAAAGCGACGGTGTAATCATATGTCCTGAAATCGCCGACAACGCCGACGGAACGCGTATCCGTGAGCACGGCAAAATACTGATCCGCCTTGATGCGTCGGCGCGCAACCTCCTCGCGGAAGATGGCATCCGCATCACGCAGGATCCGAAGCTTTTCACGCGTGACAGTACCGACAACGCGAACGGCAAGCCCCGGCCCCGGGAACGGCTGGCGTTCGGTAAGATACCGCGGCAGCCCCAATTGTCTGCCGAGCGCGCGTACCTCATCCTTGAAAAGCCCGCGCAGCGGTTCGACAATGCCGGTGAATCCGATATCCTTGGGCAGCCCGCCGACATTATGGTGGCTCTTTATCGCAGCCGCCTTGTTGCCGCCGGATTCTATAACATCGGGGTAAATCGTCCCCTGAGCAAGGAAAGCAATACCGTCGAGCTTGCGGGATTCCTCCTCGAACACGCGGATAAAGTTTTCACCGATTATCTTGCGCTTCTTTTCGGGATCAGTGACGCCGGAAAGCGCTTTCAGGAAGCGTGCGGAAGCATCAACACGGATAAAATGCAGATCGCGGTTTTTGAAGGCTGCCTCGATCTCGTCGCCTTCGTTTTTGCGCATAAGACCGTGATCGACAAATATGCAGTAAAGCCTGCCGGGAATGGCTTTTGAAAGCAGCGCCGCACAAACCGAGGAATCCACGCCGCCGGAAAGCCCCAGAAGCACTCTTTCCCCGCCGACCTGCGCACGGACGGCTTCGATAAGCTCGCGTTCGACATCTTTGAGATCGTAATCGCCGTTTGCACCGCAGATATTGAAAAGGAAGTTGCGGATGATTTGCTTGCCGTTCAATGTCCCCTCTGTTTCGGGGTGGAACTGAACTGCATAAACCCGCTTATCGGCATTTTCAAAGGCGGCATTCGGGCAATTATCACTTTCCGCAACCGTCCTGAACCCTTCGGGAAGCACGGTAACGCGGTCGGTATGGCTCATAAGTGCGACCTGATCGGGCGAAAGCCCTTCGAAAAGCTTCGAGCCCGGATCGACGGTTATGTGTGTTCTGCCGTATTCGCCCTTTTCGCAGGAGGCTATTTCGCCACCGTGCATCCAGGCGGTAAGCTGGGCGCCGTAGCATATTCCGAGAACCGGTATCCCGAGCCCGAAAAGCGCTTTATCGCACTTGGGAGCGCTTTCTTCATACACACTCGCAGGGCCGCCGGTGAAGATGATCCCGATAGGGGCAATCTTTTCGATCTCCGAAACCGAAAGCTCGCCCGGCTTGACAACGGAATAAACGCCGCATTCACGCACACGACGCGCGACAAGCTCTTTATACTGACCGCCGAAATCAAGTATCAAAACCGTTTGCTGACTCATTTCCGACCACCTGACTTAAAACATTTTTACATATTCTTCGCGGTCGGCACCGACGGAGACATATTTGATCGGGCAGCCGACAGCCTTTTCGAGATAAGCAATATATTCAAGTGCCGTTTCGGGCAGCTCTTCCCTGCTCCTGCATTTGGAAATATCGCCGAAGCCCTTCATGTATTCTATAACCGGCTTTGCAATATCGAGACGGTGACCTGTCGGGAAGTCGAGTGTTTTTTCGCCGTCGATATCATATGCGACACAGACCGGTATCTTTTCCATACCGGAAAGCACATCCAGCTTTGTGAGCGCGATATAATCGGCACCCTGCATCTTTACACCGTAGCGCGATGCGACAACATCGAACGGGCCTACACGGCGCGGTCTGCCTGTCGCAGCACCGTATTCGCCGCCTGCCTTACGCAGGCTTTCCGCCTCCTCACCGAACATTTCGCAGGTGAAGGGGCCTTCGCCGACACAGGTGGAATATGCCTTCATGATGCCGATAGTCTCGTCCAGCTTCGCACCGGGGATACCGGCACCGAGCGTGGCATATGCCGCAATGGTGGAGGAGGAGGAGGTATAAGGATAAATACCGAAATCAATATCACGCAAAGCGCCGAGCTGCGCTTCAAACATGATATTCTTGTTTTCTTTGAGCGCGTTGTCGAGATAAACGCAGATATCGGTGATATAGGGCTTTACCACGGCGCCGAAGCGCAGGAGCCATTCATACATTTCATCGGCGCTGATCGCTTCGTGCCCGTAACCGGTAACGGTGATATTCTTCCATTCTACGATATCCTTTACCTTTTCGTAAAGCCCGTCGCTCCAAAGAAGATCGCCCATACGGATGGCTTTTTTATAATACTTATCGGCATATACGGGCGCTATGCCGCGCTTCGTGGAGCCGTATTTTTTATCGGCAAGACGTTCTTCCTCCATGCAGTCGAGCATCTTATGATACGGCATACAAATGACGGCCTTATCACTGATTTTGAGATTATCCGGAGTGATTCTTATGCCCTTTTCCTCGAGCGTCTTTATCTCGCCGGCAAGATGTTCGATATCGATAACCATGCCGTTGCCCATGACATTTACCGTTGTATCGCGAAGTATGCCCGAAGGGAGCAGGTTCATTATAAACTTGCCCTTTTCGTTTATAACGGTATGGCCTGCGTTGTTGCCGCCCTGGTAACGGCAGATGATATCATAATCGGAGGAAAGCAGATCCACCATTCTCCCCTTTCCTTCATCACCCCAGTTGATTCCTACGATAGCTGTAAGCATTTTGTTTTACCGTCCTTATACATTTATTTCGTTTGCGGAATTACCGCTTATATACTGCGCGTTTTCATCGAGCACGCTGCGCACCTCGGAAAGGTACTGCTCTGTCTGACGGGCGGCAAGCCCGGTTAGATCGCTTTCGGCGATAATACCGTCTATTTCCGCACGGGTGAGCCCGAAGGCTTTGTCGGCCGCGATCCTGTCCAAAAGGTCGTTATCCCTGCCCTCTTCCTTTACAGCCCTGCCTGCCGCAACGGAATGCCGGCGTATCGCTTCGTGGAGCGACTGTCTGTCGCCGCCTTTATTGACACAGTGCATGAGTATATTCTCCGTTGCCATAAAGGGCAGTTCCTCCATGAGGTGCTTTTCGATGACCTTTGGATACACCGTAAGCCCGGAAACGATATTGCAGTAGAGCATGAGAATGCCGTCCGTGGCAAGGAATGCCTCCGGGATACTTATGCGGCGGTTTGCGGAATCGTCAAGCGTGCGTTCCAGCCACTGTGTGCCGGAGGTAAAAGCGGGGTTTAGCGCATCGGAAATGACATATCTCGCAAGCGATGTCATCCTTTCGCTCCGCATGGGGTTGCGTTTATATGCCATTGCGGAGGATCCGACCTGCTTCGATTCGAACGGCTCTTCCACCTCTTTCAGGTGCGAAAGAAGCCTTATATCCCCGGAAAACTTCATTGCGCTCTGCGCAATTCCGGAAAGCACGGAAAGCGTATAATAATCGGATTTACGCGGATATGTCTGACCGCAGATACGGTAAACGTTCGAAAATCCCATTTTTTCGGCTATAATCGCTTCAAGCTTTTCCACCTTTTCGGCATCGCCGCCGAAAAGCTCCAAAAAGCTCGCTCCGGTGCCCGTTGTTCCCTTGCAGCCCGGGATCTTCAACGTTGCAATACGGTGGTCGAGGTTTTCGAGATCCGTCATCAGATCCTGCAGCCACATCGCCGCACGCTTGCCGACCGTTGTCGGCTGCGCCGCCTGGAAGTGTGTATAGGCGAGCGTGGGAAGCGCTTTGTAGGTTTCCGCAAAATCGGCGAGCGCGCCTATGGTTTGCAACAGAAGCCTGCGGATACGCTGCAGCGCTTCGCGCTGAATGATAATATCGGTATTATCGCCGACAAAGCAGCTTGTTGCGCCGAGATGGATTATCGGCTTTGCTTCCGGGCAGGCAACGCCGTATGCGTATATGTGCGACATGACATCATGGCGTACTTCACGCTCGCGCTTTTCGGCAAGTGGATAATCAATATCGTCAATATGTGCGCGCATTTCTGCGATCTGAGAATCGGTTATCGGAAGCCCGAGCTCCTTTTCTCCCTCCGCCAAAGCGACCCACAGCCTGCGCCAGGTGGAAAACTTGCGGTCGTCCGAGAATATTTCCTGCATCTCACGCCCGGCATACCGCCTGCAAAGCGGATTTTCATAAACGTCGTGCATAGCGCTTACTCCTGATTTTTATGCTTTTCCGCCGCTGCGGCTATAAACCCCTTGAACAGCGGGTGGGGCTTATTCGGACGGGATTTGAATTCCGGATGATACTGAACGCCGACATAAAATGGCTTTTCGGTCAATTCAACGGTCTCTACCAGCCTGCCGTCCGGCGAAAGCCCGGAAAGCGTCAATCCCGCGGCTTCAAGCCGTTCGCGGTAATCGTTGTTGAATTCATAACGGTGGCGGTGGCGTTCGCTTATTTCGCTGCTGCCGTAGCAGCGCTCCATTGTCGTGCCCGGCTTGATACGACAGGGATAAGCGCCCAGCCGCAGAGTGCCGCCTTTATCGACGCTTTCGCTCTGCCCGGGCATGAAATCTATAACCTTGTTATCGCATATCTCGTTAAATTCACCCGAATCGGCATCCGGAATACCGGCTGCATGGCGCGCAAATTCGATAACCGCGATCTGCATCCCAAGGCATATGCCGAAAAACGGGATATCGTGTTCGCGAGCAAAGCGCGCGGCATTTATCATGCCGGAGATTCCGCGGCCGCCGAAGCCGCCGGGAATGATTATACCATCCAGACCGGAAAGCACCGCTTCGCAATCACGCTTGCGGAGCTTTTCGGAATCGATCCATTTTATATGTACGTTCACACCGACCTCGTAGCCCGCGTGGCGCATCGCTTCCATAACCGAAAGATAAGCATCGTGAAGCTGGACATATTTGCCGACAAGCCCGATCGTGACCTCGCCGGGGCAGGATTTGATCCTTTCGACCATTTCCTTCCATTCCGAAAGATCGGATTCCGGAGCTTCGATCCCGAGTTCCCTGCACACGACAGAGGAGAAATTCGCGTTTTCGAGCATAAGAGGCGCTTCGTAAAGGCAGGGCAGCGTGATATTCTCGATAACGCAATCCGGCTTTACGTTGCAGAACATGGATGTCTTTTTGAATATGGCTTCCTCCAACGGTTCATCGCAGCGAAGAACTATGATATCCGGATTTATGCCCATTCCCTGCAATTCCTTTACCGAATGCTGCGTGGGTTTGGATTTATGCTCGTCCGAACCGCGAAGGAACGGAACAAGTGTCACATGGATAAACAGGCTGTTTTCCCTGCCGACTTCAAGCGAAATCTGGCGGATAGCCTCGATAAACGGCTGAGATTCGATATCGCCGATCGTGCCGCCGATTTCGGTTATGACAACATCGGCATCCGTCTGCTTGCCGACACGGTACACAAATTCCTTTATTTCGTTTGTAATATGCGGAATGACCTGCACTGTGGAACCGAGATATTCACCTCTGCGCTCTTTATTAAGAACGTTCCAATAGACCTTGCCCGTTGTAAGGTTGGAATACCGGTTAAGATCTTCATCGATAAAGCGCTCATAATGGCCGAGATCAAGATCGGTTTCGGCGCCGTCCTCGGTTACATATACCTCACCGTGCTGATACGGACTCATGGTACCCGGGTCGACATTGATATAAGGATCCAGCTTCTGCGCAGCCACCTTCAGCCCGCGCGTTTTGAGAAGTCTGCCCAGCGAGGCAGCGGTAATACCCTTACCTAACCCCGAAACAACTCCCCCGGTAACGAAAATATACTTTGTCAAACAAGCTCGCTCCCTTCCCGCGATTCATAATGCCTGATTATATCCTCGGCGATCTTCTGCTTTTTTACGCAATTGTCCATCGCCTGTTTTTCTATAAAACGGTGTGCTTCCTTTTCGCTCATCTTACGGCGGCTTATCAGAAGCATCTTTGCGCGGTTGATGATCCTGATTTCGCGCATCTTTTCCTCGAACGTGTCCGGGCGCGCTTCGAGCCGCTTCAAACGCTCGCTCGTTGCACACATCAGGTCGATCGCCTGCAAAACCGTAGATGGCGGTGTCGGCTTGGAAACGGCAAGTATCCCCTGCGGAGCAAGCAAAGAATTGAGCTCCGGATAATCGTCCGCAGGTATTATTACAAGCACGCTCTTATGCCCGGTGTCCGAAATATCCTGTGCGAATTCGATGCCGTATTCATCCGAAAGCGGAGCGTTTATAATTATTATATCGAATTCCGTATCAAGCAGCATCAGCCTTGCACAGGCGGCTGTCTGCGCCGTGCGCACAGGCGAAAGCCTGCTTGGCGGAAGCATTTTTGCCATCGAAGCAGAAAATGAGGCGTTGGAGGAAACTATCAATGTGCGGTAAACGCGCTCGGTAAATTCCAAATGCCCCACTCCCTCCGATTAAAATAAATGATACTACCCCAAAAACGCCCTTAAAACCGCATCGGGGAGCGTTCTGCGAACAAATTCGCTCCCGGAAGCAACGGAAAGTGCTTCCTCGAGGCTTGCTGGCAGTGCTTCATAGCGCGCCGTGACTTTGCCCGGAGCGGAGAAAAGGTTTATATCCGCCGGGTCGGGCAATGCCGCTTCGGCACGGATTCCTTCGATACCCGCCCCGATCAACAAAGTAAATGCAAGGTACGGATTGCAAAGCGGATCGGGCGAACGAAGTTCGGCGCGGCGATAGCAGCCCTCCGCCGCAGGTATGCGAATAAGCGGCGAACGGTTCTCGCGCGACCAGGCAATGTACTTCGGTGCCTTGCAGCTTCCGAGCCGTTCATAGGAAGCGGCGGACGGATTGAGAAACGCCGTCATTTCCCGCGCACGGGCAAGTATGCCCGCAACGGCATACGAGGTGAGATCCTCGCCGCCTGTGCCGTGCACCGAAAAGTTGATATGCATACCGTTGCCCGGCTGATCCTTTATCGGCTTGGGCGAAAAATCGGCATAAAGCCCGTTCCTTGCCGCAACGGTATTTACAACGGAGCGGAAGGTTATATTATCATCCGCCGCTTTAAGCGGTTCGGAATATCTGAAATCTATCTCATTCTGCCCGGGGCCTTCCTCGTGATGAGAGCCTTCGGGAAGTATATCCATGCGTTCGAGCGTGAGGCATATTTCGCGGCGGACGTTTTCGCCCTTGTCCTGCGGTGCGATATCCATATACCCCGCACGGTCGTAAGGGATGTCTGTCGGTTCGCCGTTTTCATCGCAGCGGAAAAGATAAAACTCGGTTTCGGCACCGAAATTGAATTCCAGCCCCTGCTCCTTTGCCCTAATGACAGCGGAAGCAAGCAGGCTTCTTGTATCCGCCTCGAATACTTCGCCGCCGGGATAGGCAACGGAGCAGAACATACGGATGACCTTACCGTGTTCCGGGCGCCACGGAAGCACCGAAACCGTAGAAGCATCCGGGTGAAGGAAAAGATCGGAGCGAACACCTTCGCCGAACCCGGGGATCGCGGATGCATCCACCGCAATGCCCTGCCCGAAGGCACGGTCCAGCTCGTGCGGCATTACGGAGATGTTTTTCTGGTTGCCGAACACATCGCAAAATGCCATGCGGATGAATTTTACATCCTCCTCCCTGACATATTGCATTATATCATCGTGTGAATATTCCATATCCGTCCTGCCTTTCCGCCGAATAAAGCGCTGATTGCTAAAACAGAAAGGGCGCGCATCCAAACCGGGCTGCTTCCCCCCTGTGTGAATGAACGCCATTGCTCACCTAGTGTATTATAATACCGCAAGCATTGTTTGTCAACCACGTTTTTTCACAAAAAAGCACCGCTGCGGCGCCCGCTTTTACAGCAGGTACCGCAGCGGCGGAAAAATCAGGTAATGTTGATAATGATTTCGCAGGGCTCGGAAAATCCGAGGTAATTGCTGTACGAATACTTGAACGTGACAGCGCCCGTATATCCGGCTTCGCCGTAATAGGTGAATGTACCGTCGGGATTTATCGTCACGCTGCCATGCTCCGGATACTGCTCGATGCGATATTCGGAAAGTGTCGAACCCGTCTCTATCCTGCCCTTTACGATATATTCGGAACCGTGTTGAGAAATTTCGATAGCATCCAGCTTTTCGGGGCTGTATTCGAGAGTGCCTTTGATGAACTTATAAGTCGCATCATAAACCATTCTGCCCATCGAAGTTTTGGAGCGTGCAGCCTTTTCATATGCGTATACGCCCTGGTAATACATATGAACGGAATCCGTCATATAACCGTATTCTATGCCGGCGGCAAGATACTGCATATATTTTTTGAAAATGAGTATGTTGGAGAGCGCCTCATCGCTTACTTCTATTTCCACACCCATTCCGTAAAGCTTCGTGAGCTGTGCGCACTGGATGATGTTCTTGTACGAGGTGGTAAGGTTGAATACATAGTTGGGCTGCATATTCGCGATATCAAACCCGAGCTGTTCCCAATTGTTGTATCCGTTTGATGTGAAATAAGGAATCCAGAAGAAGCTGCGGCCGACTGCGTGAACCTCATCGGCGACCGCGTTCAGCAGCTTTATATTGTCCTCCTCGGATTTCTTCATTTCCTCATGGAACCAATAATACCCGACAAGCTCTATATTTTGGAAGCCGCTTTCCGAAAACTTCTTTTCGAAGGATTGGATATACCACTTGACAGCCTTGATACGGTCGGCAAATACAGTGAAGTTTTCGGTATTGCCGTCGCCGTCCACATCGCCGAAGGAAGTCATTTCGGTGTCCGGATAATAGATCGACGTGGTTACCTTGAACTTGTAATCCGAAGGCAGCCCGAGCTTTTCTTTTACTATACCCGCGGCTTCTTCAAGCGCGAGCATATTTTTGCCTTCTTTGAATATATCCTGTATCGTCCATTCCCAATCGGCCTTTGTGCCGTTGCCGTAAGGTGCGGCGCCGCTGGGAAGATTGCCGGAAAGGAGGAAGAGGAAGCTGTCGAACATCGTATCCACGGGGTTGCCGTCGGTATCGATATAGGCAAGATAAGGTATGAGCTCTTCCACGGTGTAGCCATTCAGATGCTTGCCGTGATAAAGCAGGCAGAGATCCTTGCTGCCGCCGAGAAGATCTTTGCTCGGTGCTTTACGCTTATTTACAAACAGGCTGCCGGTTTTATATCCTGCTGCTGCAGGCTCCGCCCCGGAAGCGCCGTTTTCGGTGCCGAATACTTCAAGCTCGTCGCAGCCCGCCCATTGCGCAACGGCGAAGGAGAACGCGACGTATCTTGCCTTAACGCTTCTGCCGAGCTTGAGCGTTCCGCGGTGGATCCCGGGGTCGCCGCCGGCGGAAAGATCGATATTGCCGACTTCGTACCATTTATCCGTATCGGTAGTAACATAAACCGTCGCAACGGAAGGCGAGGTGACCGCCCAGTCGGTCTGGTTGGTAAAGCCCGCGGTGAAGCGGTTTACTGCGGAAACGAAGCCGAGATCATATATGACCACTCTGCCTCCGCCGCCGTTGAATTTGAAGAATTCGCCGCTGTGGATATCGGTGCCTTCCGATTTTTTGCCGTCCGTAAGAAGCCCGGAGGTAACGGGAGTATTGTTTTCGTAAAAAGCTTCGCCCGGATCGCTCGAAGCGAGTATCTGCTGTGTTTTCCCTGCGATAAGGTTCTTTTCGGAATTATCGCCGGTGGGCTTTGCGGTATCCTCGCTCACAAACCGAATTTCAGGGTAAAGGCCGTTAGCCGCATCGGCACGGTAAGCATAGGCGTTCACTTCCTCCACAAGGAATTTTGTGGAAATATGACACCCGATCAGGGTAAACTCTATCTTATCCGCGCGCAATGTCTTTTCCAGCGGAATGGAGAAGGTGTAATTGCCTTTTACAACATTCGGACTGCCGTATACAACACCGACATCGGTGGGGACACTGTCGTATATAACAGTAAATTTCACTCCGACGGGCAGATACTGTGAAACGTTGGTATTGGTGTAACAGGAAACCTCGAACCCGGCGATATCGGAAACAGCCGTGCCGAGATCGACGGTTATCGTGGTGTCCTCTTCGGTTTTGAATCCGACCCAAGTCTTGCCCTCGTAAATGCCGCTGAGGCTGCCGTCGGTAAGCATGGAATTGCCGGTATCCGGGAAGGAGGAATCAAGCTCGCCGCTTATGGTGTACTTCTTGCCCTTGGTGACCGAAACGCGGTTGAGTGTTCTGTCGACAGGGGCAATGAATTCCTCGGTCGGGAGTTTTCCGCCGCGATACCGGGAGGATATGTTTTCGATCCAATCAGCATATTTCGCTGTCGCGTCGGTCTGGTCGTAATCGCCGATGACCATGAGTTCGTCAAAGAATGTCCATGCGGCAGCACCGGAAATCCCGAACCTGACATAGCGCGCCTTTATGTATTCATCAAGCCGGAGCTCGGCTGTCTGCACGGTACCTTCCTCATGGACAAAGCCCTTTGCCGTGCCGATGCCGTTCCAGTTTACACCATCCTGGGATACATATACAAATGTGTTGGAAGGGACACCTATCCCCGCCTCGGAGGTGGAAAGATAGCTCACACGGAAGGCATAGATACGGTCATATGAAAAGCCGAGGTCCATAACGACATAAAGCCGTTTGCCCGCGATATTATAACCGCTGAATGCTTCGTCGGTATAGCTTGCGGCTTCCGGATCGGCAAAAACGCCGTCGGTCAGTTCGGTGCCGTAAGTATCGGGGTATGCCTCCCCCGCTTCGACCGATTTAGTATAGGAAGCTCCTGCCGAAATAAACCTTTCAACAGGATCGGAGCTGACGGAAACACCCGTATAATACGGCTTTTCGCTGTTCGTATCGGAGCTTTCGGCTCCCGCATCGGAGGATTCGGCATAGGAGCTTTCATCCCCGCCGCCGCAGGAGGCGGCAATAAAGGTGAAAAGTATCACCAGCGTCAACAGAAAAGCTGTTTTCTTCATAACGTACCTGCCTTACTTAATTTGATATTATTTATCTTATTATAGCACAACAAAATCGATTTGTCACGCAGTTTATGAGCAAAAATTCCACTAACGGCATTCTGTTTTCACGATAAACGTGCTTCCCTGCCCCGGAGCGCTTTTTGCCTCTATGGAAAAGCCGTGCAGCGTAATAATCCGCTTCGCAATAGCCATTCCGAGACCGTTGCCGCCGAGCTTTCGGTTTTTTCCGCGGTAGAAGCGGTCGAAAACATGGGCAAGAGTCTCCTCGTCCATGCCTGCGCCCTCGTCGGAGATCGCCACACAGGCGCTGCCATCAATATTGCGGAGCGTTACCTTTATCCTTCCGCCCACGGGGCTGAATTCGATCGCATTTTCGATAATATTGCTCCATACCTCCGCCATCAGCTCCGGGCTGGCGAAGCATTCCGCATGATCGAGATCGGCAACAACGGTAATATCCTTTTCCGCGAACCGGTTCTCGAAGGAAATGATACAGCGGCGAAGCTGCTCATCCAGTCGGAAAAGCTCCGTTGCCGGGGTTATGGACTGATATTCAAGCTTGGAAAGCTCCAATATGCTGTTCACGAGCTTGGAAAGTGCCTTTGTCTTTTCCTCGATAATGGCGATGTATTCCCTACGCTCGGATTCGGGCAGAGACGGATCCTGAAGAAGCTGAGCATAACCGATGATAGTTGCAAGCGGTGTACGGAACTGATGCGATACATTGGAGATGAAGTCCCACGCAACGAGCTCGTTCCTGCCGAGCTTATCCGCCATGTCGTTAAGGCTTTGGCAGATATCGGCAAGTTCCTTTTCACGCGGGGGGGTGAGCCGTTTTGAAAAATCGCCATCCGCTATCGAATTGCTGAACTCGGTGATCCTGCGCAGCGAGCGGAAGATGATTTTGTTACCGAACCCGCGCACAAGGCTCGTTGAAATAGCAATGCTGCAAACGAGAAACAGCAATATGACAAGATAAAGGTTAAGCTCGCCGATAACGCCGAGCTCGTTCAGAAGCGTATATAGCGCCATGAGTATCGCGCCGGTAACACAGCTCACGACAAAAATGAACATCGTGAGATAAAACACCATGGGTGTCCTGTCGTTCACCTTATTTATGCTTTCGGTCAGCTTTTGTTTGGATATGATCTCCCTTTTTTTCATTTAAGGACCGCCTTGTACCCCAGCCCGCGGACGGTTTCGATGGAAAAATCGCCGTTTTCCTCGAAGCGCGAGCGAAGCTTGCTTATGTGTACGTTTATGGTTTTTTCGTCGCTTTCCGAATCGTAGCCCCAGATTTCATCCATTATTTCATACCGTGTGAAGATACGCCCGGGGTAGGAAAGCAGCTTGAACAGCAAAAGGAATTCCTTTTGCGGAAGCGCCGACGTGCTGCCGCCTGCCGAAACGGTAAAGGAATCGGCATCCAGCACAGTCGAGCCGATAACAAGCCGCCTTTCGTTGGCGATACGGCTTCTGCGCAGGATCGCGTTGACGCGTAGCACAAGCTCGTTTATGTCGATCGGCTTTACCATATAATCATCCGCGCCGAGGTTAAAGCCGCGGAGCTTATCGCCGAATCCGCTTTTTGCCGTTATAAAAATGACCGGCATTTTTGTATCCGCCGCGCGTATCGCCGCGACAAGCTCGTATCCGTCCGTGCCCGGCATCATGATATCCGTGAGCACAAGGTCGATATATGTTCCGTCCAGCAGCGAAAGAGCCTCCTCGCCGCCGCAAGCGGAAAAGACCGCGTGCCCGTTCCTTTCAAGCACCCGGCATATGAGCTTGTTCAAAGCCTTATCGTCCTCGACAACAAGAATGTTCGGCATTTTTCACCTCTTAAACGAACGCGCCTTGCCAAGTGGGGGCAAAGCGCGTATCGTATGTTTTATGAATTTTCTTCTATATATGCCTCGACATCGCCGACGGTGAGCAGCCCCGGAAGGGCGGCATCGTCGAAAACTATGCCGAAGCGCTCCTCGCAAAGGACTACAAGATCGGCAAGCTCGAGCGAATTGAAGCCGAGATCGTTCATAAGCTCCGCTTCGGGCGTGATAAGTGAAGGGTCTATGCTCATTTCCTCGACAAGGAGGTCTTTAAGCTGCTGAAACATGGATCTGTATTCTCCTTATGAAAGTTTGTATCTGATGATCTTTTTTGTTGTTGTTTTTTCGAATTCGCTCTTTTTGAGTTCGATATTGCGAACCTGCTTGAATATCGGGAGCTTTTTGTTTATCGTGGCGACCACCGCACGGATAGCTTCGATAATTTCGGAATCGTCCTTGCCCTTAAAGGCATCGTAATCGGGATAAATGATAGCCGTGAGGGCAACCTCGCCATCCTCCTTTTCCCTGCCGACGACAACGCATTCGCGGACGATATCCAGACGGTCGAGGTATTCCTCGATCTCCTCCGGATAAACGTTTTTGCCGTTGTTGAGAACGATTATATTCTTTTTGCGGCCGGTGATATAAATGTATCCGTCCTCATCGACAAAACCGTAATCGCCCGTGCGGAAATAGCCCTCCTCCGTGAAGGCGGCGGCTGTTTCCTCCGGCGCATTGTAATATCCGAGCATGACCTGCGGCCCGCGCACGCATATTTCGCCGACCGAGCGCGGCGACATATCCGATTCAATGCCGGCGGTATCGTCGATTATCTTGATCTTGCTGCCTTTGATCGGAAGCCCGACGGAATCATAATGGACGGTCACAAGCGGATTTACGGAAACGAGCGGCGCGCATTCGGTGATACCGTACCCCTGCGAAATATTTATCCCGATATTTTCGAACCATTCGATAGTCTGCGGGTCGATCGGGGCACCGCCGCAGATAATGG
>OGOZ01000691.1_pt1 | contig 21913 bp, 29 predicted proteins | sample 1552801 | NCBI WGS metagenome assembly OGOZ01 (sample SAMEA2580196, study PRJEB22360) | human gut metagenome | biome: human gut; feature: human-associated habitat; material: faeces | place: Denmark | collected 2008/2010 | reverse complement strand
GGATCGCGGACATGTCGGAACCCATCTTATTGGCATTGTCCGACATATCCGTAATGGCCATGTCCGCGTACTCGACCGCCTTTTCCGTGTCCCCGCCAAGGGACGTTATCAGGCTGGCAGAGAAGGACGTGACCGTCTCCATGTACTCATTGGCAGACAGACCCGCCGTCTTGTACGCGCCTTCGGCATACTCCTGCAGTTTTCCGGAGGAGTCCTTGAACAGGGTGTCGATACCGCCGACCAGCTGCTCATAGTCCGCAAAAGCAGAGATAACTTCCTTGCCAAGTGTTACAGCGGCAGCGCCTGCGGCAACGAGCACCGCACCCATAGCGGCACCAACCGTTTTGAGAACGTTGCCAAGGCTCTCAAACTTGCTCTCGGAATCCTTGGCAGCATCCCCAGCTTCGTCGATCTCGTCACCCATGTCGTCTGCGCTGTCGGTGACGTTGTCCATCTCCCGGTCCATGCCGTCCAGCGCATCCTCGGCCCGACCGTATCCGGCGTTGGCTTCATCCAAGGCCGCATTGTTATCGGCAAGCTCACGCTCCATGTCGTTCAGCGCAGCTTCCGCATTGTTCAGCTGGATCTGCCACGCCTGCGTTCTGCGGTCGTTCTCGCCAAAGGACTCTGCCGCATTCTGCAATGCAGCGCGCAGGACCTCGATCTTCTGCTTCTGCGCTTCGATCTCTTTGTTCAGGACCGTGTTCCGGACGGTCAGGGCATTGACCGATTTATCGTTTTTGTCAAACTGCGAGGCGACCAGCTTCATCTCCGAACCCAGAACCTTGAAGGAGGAGTTGATGTCCGCCAGCGCTTTTTTGAACTCTTTTTCGCCTTCGAGATCGATTTTCAAACCAAAATTGTCCGCCATGTTTCAACCACTCCCTTCTTCCAATTTGAGTTTTCGATGCCGTTTTCAACATTTCAATTTCATTTATTCGCACTATATTGAGTTTTCCATATTAAAAATCTCAAGATTGCTTGATATTTTGCGTTTTCTATGGTAAGATGGACGCAGAAATTTCAAACAAAGGTGACTGATACATGCAAACCCGTTCCGGTTCTTTCATATCCAATCTTTCCGGCGATGCTACGTACCGTTCGTTCCGGCCAGCACCGCTGCCTCCCGATCCGCCCGTAAAGCTGGATGACGAGGCTGCTGCGCTTCTGATTGACGCCAACAGGAAGGTTGCGCTTCTCGACGGGCTCTCCGCACGAATCCCGAACATGGATCTTTTTGTCGCCATGTATATCCGGAAAGAGGCATTGGTTTCCTCACAGATAGAGGGTACGCAGTGCACGCTCGACGACGTGCTTGATCCGAATATCGAAACGAACATTAATGGTGATGTCTCGGACGTCATTAATTACATCAAGGCAACGGAATATGCCATCGATCGATTAAACACGCTTCCCTTATGCAATAGACTGATCCGGGAAACGCATGCTGTTCTGCTTTCCGGTGTTCGCGGAGGAGAAAAGACCCCCGGCGAATTTCGTTATACGCAGAACTGGATCGGTGGACAGGGCAGTACACTGAAGAACGCGAGATATATCCCGCCGAATCCGCAGGATATGATCGAAGCGATGTCTGCTCTTGAGAAATATCTCAACGCGGAAGACAATCTTGATCCGCTTATCCGCGCTGCGCTGATCCACTATCAGTTTGAGACGGTCCATCCGTTCCTTGACGGCAACGGAAGGATCGGCAGGCTGCTGATCACGCTGTTCCTGATGCAGGAGAAGATCCTGTCAACTCCCGCGCTGTACATTTCCTGCTATCTCAAATCGAACCGCGTCGAATACTATGACCGGATGACGGAGGTACGAAAGAGTGGAAATTACGAACAGTGGATCACTTTCTTTCTCCAGGCTGTTGCGGAAACCGCTCAAGATGCGATAGAAACCATCGACAAGCTGACAGCTTTGCACTTGCGCAGCACCGGCCTGTTGGAGGATGAAGTGCCGAGAGTCCGCGTCAATCTGGAAACGCTGCTTTCCTATCTCGAGAAGAATCCGATCATCGATATCAGAAAAACATCCGATGCGCTCGGCTTTTCATACAACACGACTGCCAAGTACGTGGATATCCTCTGCGGGAAGAGCATTCTTGCTCAAACCTCAAAAGTCGGCAAGGCGAAGATTTATTCTTATGCCGACTATCTCGAGATCCTGCGCAAGGATACGTGATCAATTTGCACATTGCATTTCGGTTTCTGCATATATTCCGGCAGGTTTATATGCAGAAACTTTTTTATATTCCGTTTGGGATGATGTCGTCAATGAAATGCTCACGCTTCGGGACGGCCATCCCGTGATACTGTTTGTGGCATTCAAAAAGATCCAGCAATAGACCAAAAGGCATCGTCCAGACCTCATCTTGCGTCAGGTGAAGCTGGGCGATGCCGAAATAAAGCAGCCGGGTAAACAACTCTTCGTCGCTTACCCGACCTGTGCGTTTTTTGGGTCTGTCTCGCTTTCGATATTCCGTTTCGTGCCGCGATACAGAGCTTCCGTGATGGCCGTCTTATATTCGCCAAGATCGGAAGGCACCGTCAAAAGCTCGACCTCGTCCGTTGTGAGGACATGCTTCGGTTTATCTGCATGTTTCAGGTTGTAGATCAGAATGCTCTGATTGGCCAGAAGCGTGATGAGCCACACGATCTCGCTGATCGCCATCTCAAAGTTTTCGCCCTTTAAAAGCTTATCCCCGAGATTCTCAAGACCGCCGTATCTGCCAGCGATCTCCCTGGTGGCTTTCGTAGTCAGAATGAGCTCGTACTCATCCCCGCCAATGTTAATGAATGCACTGCGATCGTTATCCATAGAGCGCCTCCTTAGTGAGTCGATCCATTACCGCCGGGGATCGTACCCGGTGACAGGTTCAAGTCCCCGGAAGGCTCGTATACGGATTCGTACCAGTTGGTGATCACGCTGTCGTCGACGCCATCCGCGCCTTCGGTAACCTCCGCTTTCCAAGGATGGTTCCCGCTGTAGTCGACCTTGTTCCGGCGCATGATCGTACCCTCGATGGTAGGCGTCTGGAAACTGATCGAATCGCCCTTTGTCTGAAGGTTCGTAGCAGGGATACCGAACTTGACGCGGTACAGCCAGTAATAGCGGTACTTTCCGTTCGATTTCCTTGCACGAAACGCCACAGCGACAGGATCGCCGCCATCGTCCGAGCCAGAGATGACTACGCCGTTCTTATCAATGGCAGCGCCGGAAAGTGCGCTTGCAATTTCCGCTCCGATGTCATCAATGCCGAGGGAGAGCGTGCCGGACTTGAATTCCTTCACAACCTCCGCAGCGCCGTCATCCGCGTAGAGGATCGCTTCGTTCAGTTCAACGGAAAGCTCTGCCGAGATCGCTTTTGCAAGGACCGCAGGCGTTCCGTAGGTTTCGTCACCGTTCGCGTCTTCCGTGATCGGTGCGTAATAGAGTTTATCAAGGCCGATTGTTGCCATTTATCGTTCCTCCGTTTCATATTCGTAGTATTGGGCCACATCCACGGTGTAGTGGTGGTAGCCGGATTCAGGCTCGAAGCCTAAGTATTGCCGGTCGGTAATGGTGTATCTGCTTTTGACCAGCAGCCGGACCAGCCGGTTCTTCACAGCCGTATAACTGCCTTTCGAGTAAAGGGAAAGCCGCGCTTCCTGAATATCCACGCCGGGCTCGTTATCCGCGTGCAGGTCAAAGCTGTCCGACAGCGGCATGATCACAAGGTACTGATCCGGAGCCATGTTGGAAAACACGCCGGTCTCCATAGGGACATCCAGCACGGGTAGCAGAGCGTTCAAGTCTTCCAGAATGCTCATAGCTTCTGCACCTCCTCGTCGAACTTCTGCCGCATCGCCTCGATGCACGCGGCCTTGGACGCCGTTTTCGCCGGTTTCAGAAACGGCTTTGCAGGCTGCCCATGACGTCCATACTCGAGAATGTTTGCGATTTTCGCGTTGCTCTTGCCGCCGGAGCGCGGTTCTGCAAAGCCGACCTTGATGTTGTGGTTCCCGCTGCGGTCGAGCTTTACTGTGGAAACGCCAAGCGAAGAGAGCAGTTGCCCCGTTGACCGGGAGGGGAGTTTCGTCCCGCTGCCGATCACCCCGGAAAGCCGGGAACGGACGTTCGTTTCAACGACCTCGGCACCGGCTTCCAGAACGCTTTCTGCGATCCGGTCCTCTTCGGAGCCGAGGCGCCGGATGCTTTTCAGGAAGTTCTCCGGCATTTGGATATCTGCTTTAGCCACGGGAACTCACCACCTTTTTTGCCAGCACTTCGATGTACATGCCTCTGCCGCCAACGTTCTCCACTGAGATGATGTCGAACCGTTCGCCGTCGCACAGGATGTGCTGGCAGGTCGTAACGGTCACATCGGGGATCGCCCGGAACTGGAACAGATCCGTCGCTTCGGAGAACGTGGCAAGGTTTGCCCAGCGCTCCGAGCCATGCCTGCCTTCCCGGTACATAGGAACAGAAGCGAGGGTCACATCCTGTTTGGACGCGAAACCCTCGCTGTTCTTATCTACGATTTCTTCTATAATGCTTGCCCGCCGGTTCATTCTGCCATAGCTCATGCTCACACCTTCCAATCCCTGTCAAGGCGCAGGAGTAGGTTGACCGTGTGCCATACCTGCTTTGCCGCCTCCGGGCGATCCGCAAAGAAACCGCCCGTTGACCCGTCGCGGGATTCGTAGAAATGCGAGGAGAGCATGATCACCGCCTGTTCTGTGGTCGGCGGCATATCGTGGGTGGAGTAGTAGCCCGCCTCGATGTGCTGGTAGCTTTCCGCATAGGATACGGCGGCAGAGATGTACATCAGAAGCAGTTCATCGTCTACCGAATGACCCAGAATCAGATTCGCTTTCACTTTTTCAAGCAGAGTGTTCATCGCTGCCGCCTCCCTTCGTTACTTCACGACTACTGCCATAATCCCGGCTTCCTGCATCTTTGCCAGAAGAGCGTTGAAGTCTTCCTTCAGCGCGGCTACCGTTGTGGCCGTGCTTGGCTCCTGAGTTGCCACAGGGGTAAAAGGAAGCGGGAGCCCTTCAACATAGGCCCCCGGTTCAAAAATCAGGTCACCGCCGATATGCGTGACGTCACCGCCCTGTTCGGTGTAGTTTAAAGCGCTATATCCGCTCATACCACTTCCTCCTTACGCCTGCTGGAGCAGCTGAATTGCCTCCGGCAGGATGACCTTGCCGTCCACACGCTCGGTCGCAACGTAACCGATCTGGCCGTTGGTGGCGTAGAGCTCATTGAGCCTCTGCACGGTACGGCCCGCACGGTCACCGATCCAGTAATTCTTGAAATCACCGAACGCGATGGTCAGCGCACCGGAAGCGACGGCGGGAACGTACGGACTCGTGTAGAGCTCGTAGCCCAGCAGCTTATCCGGCTGACCCGCCTATACGGAGGGCTGCCAGAGATACGCGCCGTTGCCGTCCTTCAGCTTGCGGAGAATGGAGACCGTAGCGTCGTTCATGAGGAACTTGGCGTTCCTGCGGTACGGGGACTTCAGCGCGTACACGAGGCTGATGACCTCGTCCGCAGTGATCGCGGTCTGGCTGGCAGCGGTGACGCCGACGGTACCGCCGTTCGCGGTGAAGATGCCGGTGGGCTGGTTGGTACCGGTGCCGACGCAGAACGCCTGCTCTTCGGCGATGCCGAACGCGCGGGCGAACTCACGAATGAGGTAGTCCTCGATATCGAACTCGGCGTCCTGCAGCAGTTCCACGCTGACGCGGCAGAGGTCGGTGAGCTTGAACGCGTCGATCTGCTTCTGGCCGAAGGTGGGATTGCTCTCGGTGTAGGCAGCGTTCTCAGCAGTCCACTGTGCGGTGGAATGACCGACCGCCACCGGGATCTTGCGCTCATGATGCGTAGTGATGACCTTGGCAAGACGACGGATCACGTTCTCCTCGTCCAGCGCGGTCACGATATTGTGCTCAAAATCCGTCGGAACAAGGAATCCGCCGTCCACATCCGGGCTGGTGGAGAGTACGTTGTGAAGCAGGCTCTTGCCGCGGAGGTGACGACCGAAGTCCTCCTTATACGCATCCGACGCTCTGCCGGACTTCCTGTCCATCTGCGCCGTCTTTTCGGGAGCAGCGGTCAGGGGTTCGCTCATGGGCTTGTTGAGTTCGGCCTCGTGCGCGTCGCGACGCTCCATACGCTTGACCTCGTTGGTCAGGGCGTCGAGTTCCGCTTCCATCTTGGAATAGGTCGCATCGTCCTCGGCGGACAGCACGCCCATATTGTTTCTGTGGGTATTGAGAAAACCTTCCATGGTGTTCCACAGAGCGGCTCTTTTGTTGCGAAGTTCAGTAATGTTCATGAAAAGAATCCCCCTGTTACAGTAGTTTTTTGTAGAGTTCAGCCTTCAGTTCCTGTACGGAGCGTCCGGCAGGTTTCGGTTCCGGCTTGTTCCTGCCGGAGATCTTGTTGATCAGAGCTCGTTCCACTTGAGAAGCGGAGAACGCATAGCCCTCGGTGTCAGTACTGTGCTTTTCATCCGTGAGGATGCCGTCCGCAAAGCCAAGCTCTACGGCCCGCTTTGCATTCATCCACGTGGTGTCGTCCATCATGTGGGAAAGCTGCACCCGGGAAAGTCCAGTCTTCAGCTCATACGCATTGATGATGCTTTCCTTGACCTCGGAGAGCATGTCGATCGCTTTTTCCATGTCCGCATGATCGCCAAACGCCATCGTCGCCGGGTTATGGATCATCATGAGCGCGGTCGGTGCGATCAGCACTTTCGTTCCGGCCATAGCGACAACGGACGCAGCGGAAGCCGCAACGCCGTCGATCTTGACCGTGACGTCGCCCTTGTAGTCCATGAGCATGGTGTAGATCTGGCTTGCCGCGATACAGTCGCCGCCGGGTGAATTGATCCAGACAGTGATCGGGCCGTTGCCGGAAAAGAGCTCATCTTTGAACATGGCCGGGATGATGTCGTCGTCAAACCAGCTTTCCTCGGCAATCGTACCGTAGAGTTCAAGAACTCTCTCTGCCGGAGCGTTTTCGTCCGCCTGGTTTATCCAGTTCCAGAACTTCCTGTTCTTCATCGGTTCCGTCCTCCTTTCCATCGGATTGGGTATTTGCAAAAGCACCCGCCTTGGATAGCGGGAGCATGTTGCCGTTTACAAGATAGAGATCGCCGCCGTCCTCTTCGGATATGCGGTCGAGGTTCTCCAGTTCCCGGATGTCGTTTGCGCTCATCCAGCCGTTCTGTCTTGCCGTGGCGTACCCGGACATCCGGCTCTGGTAGTCGCCCCGGAGTAGACCTTCCACGTTGAATTTCACGAAGTACTTCTGCTTCTCCGAAGGCAGGAGCAGGGAACGCTGGATTGACTGCTCCCATCTCACGACCCACGGGTCGAGCGTGTACTTTACGAACTCAAGGGATTGCTGCTCTATATTGGAAAAGCTCGACTTCTCAAGATCTCCGACCATGTGCGGCGGGACCCTGAAGATTCGAGCTATCTCGTTGATCTGGAATTTGCGCGTTTCAAGGAACTGTGCCTGCTCCGGAGAAATGGAGATCGGCGTGTACTTCATGCCTTCTTCCAGCACAGCGATCTTCCCGGAATTGGAGCTGCCTCCGAACTGGCTCATCCATGCATCGCGGACCTTTGCCGGGTCCTTGATCGTGCCCGGATGCTCCAGCACACCAGAAGGCGCGGCACCGTTGGCGAAGAACTTGCTGCCGTACTCCTCCGTAGCGATCGCAAGGCCGATGGCGTTCTTGGCCATGGCGATGGGCGAGTATCCAACCAGCCCGTCAAAGCCGAGACCGGGGATGTGAAGTACGTCCGACGGCATGAGCACGACCAGGTCGCCCTTAGTCGTATGTGCCTCGTCCGAGGAACGCTGGTACTGGTAGTACAGCTGGCCGTTGGTGTCCCGGTTCACGCTCATCTTGTTTGCCATGAGCGGGTAAAGGCCAACGACCTCGCCTTTGCCGTTCCGGATGATCTGCGCATACGCGTTGCCGTAGAGCAGCAGGTGCGTCATGAGCGTTTCCCGGAACACAAACGAGCTCATCTCCGGATTCGGTTCATCATGCAGCAGCAGGTACAGCGGGTGACCCGTCGCCTTCTCTTTGCCGCCGTCCTCCTTATACCGGTAAAGGTGCAGCGGGAGTCCTGCGATCGCTTCCGACAGGATACGCACGCAGGCGTACACCGCCGTCATCTGCATGGCGCTGCGCTCGTTTACGATCTTGCCGGAGGAGCTCCCGCCCATGTAAAAGGCAAAACTGCTGCCGGGCGTCCGGTTCACAGGCTTATCTCTGGATTTGAACAATCCGCTGAAGATTCCCAATCCGTATCACCGTCCTTTCAAAAATGAGCATAAAAAAAGCACCTGCGTTCACAGATGCTTTCCCTTATGGTTGGGCGTTTGCCCTTATTTTATGATTTGTTTTAAGGGCAATCCTTGCATATTAAGGGATTCCTACTTTGTCCTGAAGTAACAGGTATTCTTCCCACCATCTTCCCGTTTCAGTTCGCCAGATTCAACAAGCTTTCGCAAGGCTCCTTCAATTGAGCTTACGCTGAGAGAGGGGCATAGTTCTCGTATATCCTGCTTTGTAAAGCGACCGATTTTATTCTCTGTCGCAAGTCTGACAGTTTCTAAAGCAGACCGTTTGGTTTCGACCAGGGCAAATCGATCTTCAAAATCTTTATAAGCAGACAGAATCGTTCCAAGCAGATACTTGATGAAAGGAACAGGATCATCATGTCCTTCATGCCATCCATCCTGAGATGCCGAAAGCGAATCATAGTACAGGTCTTTATTTTTCGCAATTTTTGCTTCCAACGAGATGTATTTCCCAACATAGAAGCCATTACGATAAAGGAGTAATGTTGTAAGCAATCTACTCATCCGCCCATTGCCATCATTGAAAGGATGAATGCACAGGAAGTCGTGAATAAAAACCGGGATCGCGATCAACGGTTCAAGTTCCATGTTGCCGATGACCCGATTGTATTCTTCGCAAATTCTATCAAGCGCATCTGGAGTTTCATATGGTGCAAGCGGCGTAAAAAGCGTTTCCGTATGCCCATCCGGGTAAGTTGCGCTGATATAGTTCTGCACATTCTTGGTCTGGCCAGCCATTGGGTTATTAGTCTGATTGTACAGAATCTTGTGCAGTTGGAGAATGTAGTTTCGTGTAATCGGAATAGCATCAAAGTTCTCATGAATGATATTCAGCGCATCACGATACCCCGCGATCTCTTTCTCACATCGATTTTTTGGAGTAGTCTTTTCGGCTACCAACTGCCGGATACGAGTGGTTGTTGTCCGAATTCCTTCAATAGCGTTAGATGCCTCCGTACTTTGTACCTTTGCTATTTCGACCAGTTTTTCAAGTTCTTCCGGCCGCTGCTTTAAGTACAACTCCTGTTTTCCGGCTTCTTTATAAATGGCAGCGATAAAGCCCAGAATCTCAGAATCCCACCTTTGCTGCCGTATCACCGTGTAGTTAAACTCCCTCACAGGAACACCTCCGTTCATTATTCCCTTAAAATATAGCAGACAATAAGGGAATAGTCAAGTGAATAAGGGAATACTCCCTTAATATAGTGCTCAGATTGAGGGAAATCATACATCGCTTTTCAAAGAAAAAGTATGCCTCGTGTATCGTATACACTTTCTCCTGTGCCGTTCCCGCACCGGATGGCACGGTCGAGTGCCATGATCGTCGCCACGGCACCGTCGATTTTCTCGGTAGACTTTTCCTTGTCCGGCTTGATATTCTCGGCAGGATCGGTCCGTACATAGATGTTATCCATCATCCAGCGGAGCACCGGATGCCCGGCGTGGGCGATGCGCTGCTCCAGAACCAGCTTCATGAGCTCCTTGGTGGGCGGGCTCATATCCTTGAATCCCTGCCCGAACGGAACGACAGTGAAGCCCATACCCTCAAGGTTCTGCACCATCTGCACAGCACCCCAACGGTCGAACGCGATCTCACGGATATTGAACCGTTCCCCGAGACGCTCGATGAACTTCTCAATGTACCCGTAATGGACAACGTTTCCTTCCGTGGTCTGCAGGTATCCTTGGCGTTCCCACACATCGTAGGGAACATGATCCCGGTTGACTCGCTGGCTCATGTTCTCTTCCGGTATCCAGAAGTAGGGCAGGATCACAAACTTGCCCTCTTCGTCCAATGGCGGGAACACCAGCACAAACGCCGTGATATCCGTTGTGGAGGAGAGGTCGAGGCCACCGTAACAAACCCGGCCTTCGAGGTCATCCTCGTTTACCGCAAATGCGCATCGGTCCCATTTCTCCATAGGCATCCAGCGCACGGCCTGCTTGACCCACTGGTTGAGCCGGAGCTGCCGGAAAGCGTTCTCCTCGGCAGGGTTCTGCTTTGCGGACTCACAGGCCGCTTTGACCTTGTCGATCCCGACCGTGATTCCGAGCGACGGGTTTGCCTTCTTCCAGACCTTCGGGTCCGTCCAGTCGTCATTCTCATCCGCGCCGTAGATCACCGGATAGAAGGTCGGATCGATCTTCCGGCCTTCCAGCAGGTCATTCGCTTTCTGGTGCGTTTCGTAGCAGATGGATTTCGTATCCGTCCCGGCGGTGGTTATAAGGAAATACAGCGGCTGCATCCTCGCGTCGCCGGAGCCCTTGGTCATAACGTCAAAGAGCTTCCGGTTCGGCTGGGTGTGCAGCTCATCAAAGACCACGCCATGGATATTGAACCCGTGCTTCGAGTACGCCTCTGCGGACAGCACCTGGTAGAAACTGTTCGTCGGCAGGTACACGATCCGCTTCGTCGCAGTCAGGATCTTGACCCTGCGGTTGAGTGCCGGGCACATACGGACCATGTCCGCAGCGACCTCGAACACGATGGACGCCTGCTGCCGGTCTGCCGCGCAGCCGTAGACCTCCGCACGTTCCTCACCGTCGCCGCATGTGAGCAGGAGCGCGACAGCAGCCGCAAGCTCCGATTTGCCCATCTTCTTGGGTATCTCAATGTAGGCGGTGTTGAACTGCCGGTATCCGTTGGGTTTGATGATGCCGAAGATGTCCCGAATGATCTGTTCCTGCCAGTCGATCAGCGTGAAGGGCTTCCCGGCCCACGTGCCTTTCGTGTGACAGAGGCATTCGATGAACGAGACCGCATAGTCTGCCTTCGCTTTATCATAGACGGAGTCCTTTGCCTTGAACTTCGTCGGGGTGTATTTCTTCATTCGCCTCAAACCATCACCTCCCGGAGGGCAAAAAAATAGCCGCATATCGCGACCGCCATAACGAGGAACAGAGCCGCATGGCTCATGCTCCAAGGGTTGTATTACCGTTCTTTACTGTTGCATTGCCCAGAGGATCGCGTGACCCTCGTCTTCAAACTCGACCTCGCTTGCTGCCCGAAGCCCGATCGCGCCTTCGCAGGTGTGATCGTCGGTCAGGAACTCGTAGGTCGCTCCGAACCAGCAGGGTGCTTTGTAGTTGTAGTAGTAGCCTGCGATCACGACCTTATCCCCAAAGGTAAGAATCCTGTTGGCCCGGGTGTGGTTGCATTCCAGATCTTCAATGGTAGTGGGGTTGGGAAGCCGGTACGCGCTCGTTGCCTCGTTGATCGTCATGACCGTGTCCTCCTCAGCTTTCTTTCTCGATCGTGCCTTTGCCGACCCAAACGCTGCCGTCCGGCCATTTGTAGGAGTCGAAGGAGTATTCGTGGCTGCCGACCTTGAACCGAATGTAGGTTCTGTCGTCGCTGCCTTCCAGAAGGGTGATGCGGTCGAGGGCGGGCTGGAAGCCGTACTCGCTGTAAAGGGCTGCCTGTGCGGTGCGCTTCAGGTTCATGTTAATCTCGCGGGTTGTCATGGTCGTATCCTCCTTAAAATGCTTTCGCAATCCAGCGTCCGTTCTTGCGGCTCTTGCTGAAAAGGAAGGTCGTTCCATCAACCTCGAGGTAGCGGTCGTTTACGATGCAAACTTCGTAACCTTCGTTTGCCATGTGGCAGTATGCTCTGTGCGCCAGTTCCTTAACGCTGATCCCGAATCCGTATCCGTCGATGTAGTTCTGAAGCTCTGTCATTGTCTTGTCCTCCGTAGTGTGGTTTCCCCTTGGGGTAGTGTATATATCACTCTAAAACGACATAATAGCAAGTCATTTTTGCGAGATTTCTCAAGGTTTTTTACACTTTTTTGCGGCCTCATTCGTCGCCGTAAAGGATGAATTGAACGTACTCTTTGCGGTGCTCCTCAAGGAAATTCACGAGCTCGAAGTAGTTCCGATCAAAGGCCAGCCGCTGCACCATATGCACATCAAACATGTTCGTGAGCCCGGTGTCCCGAATGGCAAGAATCTGGTTTCGGATCGTTTCATTCATCGTCGCTCACCACCCTGCAAATGTCCGCGCCGTATGCGACCGACAGGCCGGAGCCGTTGTCCCATGCAACCATGATGGAGCCAATGTCATCCACGCCGATGACCGTGCCTTTCGTTCCGATCGGGGGAGCTTGAATATCGTCCATCTCAACGAGCTCCACCCGTGTGCCGGGCGTGTAGCGCCGACGTAAGCCTTCGAGGGCCGCTTTGCTGATCATTCGCATGTTTCCACCTCCGTTTTCTTCGCGCCGCTCTTGAAGGCCGAGGACCCGGTGAGGTTCCGGAGCAGAACCTTGCGTTCGGCCTTGTACTCGTTTCCGATGAACCCGAGCCGGAGCAGGAAGCAGCGGAATGCGTACTTGTCGTTGTCGACTGGCTTTTCCTTGGCGGTGATCCGCTTCTGGTTCCGGGCCATGTCGCAGAGCGCGGTCACAAAGTGCATGTATGCCTTGACCTCGTCCGGTGACTCGTACTTCGGGAACCATGAGAAGTCCAGCTTCTTGCCTTCAATGTTGATGGGAAGCTCGCTGACCCCGAGCGCCTTCTTGATCAGACTGCCCTTGGCGGCGACCAAGTCGTAAAGGTTCTGGAGCTGGCTTTCGGTGAAGATCGAAAGTGGCATCTGGATCAGTGGCATCTGGATCGCAACCCCGGTGGGGCCTTCTTCCTTGTCGGTTCCTGTCTCGGCGTGAAAGCCCGCTGCGGCAAGGGCGATGATGATTGCTTCAATCGTGTCCTGATCCGTGCGCTCGTCGTAGACCACCGTGCCATCCTTCTCGACGAGGATGTTGTTTACCGCGTAGGCGCAGGTGGGCATGCCCTTGTAGACCGGCTTCATGCCGATCGTCTTGGAGATGACTGCGACCAGTTCTTTGCGATCCGGTCCTGTGGCGTTGTAGTGTAGTTTCATTGGGTTACCTCCTTGTTTTTTGGTACTGTATACATCACTCTAAAGCCACAGAATAGCAAGTTATTTTTGAGCGATTTTTGTACTATTTTTCAGGAGATAAGGCCCTGTTCGCCTACGGTCGAAACTTCATCGAAACGGAGCGTCACCCCGTCTCTGAGTACCGTCACGCCCTCTGCGGAGCCGACCTGTTCGATATATCGCTTTACGATGACGTCGCAGAACTTCTCGTCCAGCTCCACGGTATAGCAGATGCGATCCGACTGCTCACAGGCAATCAGGGTGCTTCCAGAGCCGCCGAAGGGGTCCAGAACCACAGCATTGCTCATGGAGGAATTCATAATCGGATACGCCAGAAGAGCAATCGGCTTCATAGTCGGATGGTCGCCGTTCTTCTTGGGCTTATCAAACTCCCAGATGGTGGTTTCCTTGCGGCCCGTATACCACTGGTGTTTGCCGTTTTTCTTCCAGCCATAGAGCACCGGCTCATGCTGCCACTGATACGGAGAGCGTCCGAGCACCAGCGACTGCTTTTTCCAGATGCAGCAGCCGGAGAGGTAGAAACCGGCATCGGCAAAAGCCCTGCGGAAGTTCAACCCCTCGGTGTCCGCATGGAACACATAGATGGAAGCATCGCCGGTCATGACGGTTTCCATATTGGTAAAGGCATCGAGCAGGAACTGATAGAAGGCGTCGTTTGCCATGTTGTCGTTCTTGATCTTCCCGGCAGAGCCTTCGTAGTTCACGTTGTACGGCGGGTCCGTGATCACGAGGTTGGCCTTGACGTCGCCCATCAGGGTGTCGTAGGTTTCCTTTTTCGTGGAATCGCCACAGACCAGACGGTGCCGACCAAGCGCCCAGACGTCACCGGCCTTGGTGAAGGTGGACTTTTTCAGCTCCTCATCCACATCGAAATCATCGTCGTGGATGCCGTCCTTCAGGCTGGCCTTGAAAAGGTCGTCGATCTCGGCAGGATCAAAACCGGTGAGGGAAACATCGAAGTCCTCGCCCTGCAGGTCAGCGATGAGCAGTGCCAGCTTGTCCTTATCCCAATCGCCGCTGATCTTGTTCAGGGCGATGTTGAGAGCCTTTTCCTTGGCGTCGTCCATCTCCACGACCACACAGTCAACCTCGGTGATGCCAAGGTCGATGAGAACCTTGAGCCGCTGATGCCCACCGACAACACGACCGGTTGTCTTATTCCAGATGACCGGCTCGACATATCCGAACTCCTCGATGGAGCGTTTCAGTTTTTCGTATTCCTCGTCACCGGGCTTCAGGTCCTTGCGGGGATTGTATTCGGCAGGAAGCAGCTCCGCCGTTTTCTTTTTCTCGATTAGCATATGAGACCCCACTCAGCGAACTTCTCAAAACCGCCGATGCGGTCGATGAAGGCCCTCGCTGTTTCTACGATTCTCTCGTATGGAATACCGTCCACGGCATCGTCACCGATGGCGCAGACAAGCTCGACCGGCACACCGGTTTCCTGCGCCTTGAGCCATGCGTAGATGTTGATGCTGACGTCGGCTTTGGAGAGGTCCTTGCCGTGCAGACCGCCGCCGGTCACGGAGTCGCCCATGTCAGAACCGAGCTTCCTGTTGGTAGCACCAGAGTCAACATCCGTGCCGCCGGTCCAGTCACCGAGCGGATTGATCTCGGCATCCGGAAAGACTTCATGCAGATTGCCGGTCTTGGCGTTGCTCTGGCAAAGGATCAGGCGGTTGCCGTCCAGAATGTATTTGCCGTCGCTACCGTAGGTTTCATAGAGCTGCTTGGCGATGGCGGTGAGCTTTTTCTGCTCGTCAGTCACCGGGACGCCTTTGAAGATGCCGTTGTCGCCGCAGTGGATGCCGTCGACCTGATTGTCGGCCAGATGCTCATCCTGCGAAACCTCATGGTAGTCCACCAGCAGGTTCCCTGCGATACGGGAAACAGCAGCCTCTACCTCATCAGGAGAGAGGGCCACAGAGGTTTCGCTGATAATATGGCAGGTGCCGTGGCCGATCAGAACCTCGACGGCGATCTTCGGATTCTTTTCTTTTTGATACGCAAGGTCGACAAGAGCACCGGCAATACGGTCAGCCACCTTGTCGGGATGCGCTGGGTTTACTTTTTCAAACATATCAGTTTCCTTTCCGAGCGGTGAGCAGCCGCTCCATCAAATCATCTTGTGGATTTCTGCCGCCGTACTCCACGGCACAGTTTTCTTTCACGATCTGGTAAATCTGATACCAGACCTGATTGACCTGCTTCATGTAGGTCTGGCTCATTGCCACATACGGTGAAGCGATGGCGTTGCCGGTAGTGGGGTGCTTGGCCAGAAAGCCGAACTCGGAGATGGCTTCCTCGCACTGAATCCATCGGGAGACTGACATGGCGTACTGCTCGATCAGCTGGTTGTTTACTAACATTTCACAGCCACGGGCCTTGAGCCAATTCCAAGTATCCCGGTAGACCTCCTCGGCACACAGGTCTTTGCCATTTTTCTGAGCAGCCCTCAAGTATTCCTTTACCGGAGGAACATCAACACCCTCGATTGCTGCCGGTTCCGGGAGAACCATCGCACCGTTTAATCTGCCGTCAGCGATTTTATCTGTCAGGGCCTTGGATTTTCTTCCGGCTCCGACACGCTGACCGCCTCTCATCGTTCCGTCTTTTGCCACACATTTCACCTCGCTTTCCGGGCTGGGGGTTAATACCCCGTTTGATTTCTGATTTTTGCGCTCGTGACCCCACGCCGCTGTCCGCATAGGAAAGGCGTAGAGATTTGACCCGCCCCACGGTCACCGGTCACCGAGCTCGTGATGGATCTTCGTGTGGCACGACTGGCACAGGCTCATCAGGTTGCTGGCCTCGTGTGTGCCGCCTTGAGAAATAGGAAGAATATGATGAACTTCCTCGACCGGTGTTAACCGACCTTCCTTGAGGCACTGCTCACACAAAGGGTGGGCCGCTGCATACCTGTCACGGATACGCTTCCAAGCCCTGCCGTATTTGCGGTTGACATCCGGGATACGCTCGTACTTGTTGTACCGATCTCGGTCCAGCTTTTCGTGCTCCGGGCAGAAGCGTCTATCAGTAAGCCTTGGACAGCCGGGGTAAGCACAGGGCTTCTTTGGACTCCTTGGCACATAATCACCTCGCTTTACGGGCATAACAAAAGCCCTGTGGGAGGAGTGCTCCCACAAGGCTTCCGTATGTTTTACTTTGTCCATCATAATACTATCATAAGAGGCGACTCTCAATCTCTCTCATTTACTCTCATGATGGCTGCCACACAGGAAAGGGCCGTATCGTGCATCCGGTAAATGTGCTGGATGCTGTAATGCATCTCAACCGCAATCTTCTCCCACGAGAGGAAGCACAGATAACGCTTCTCCAGCAGGGTTTGCAGTTCAACATCCGAAACGGCCTGTATTGTGGCCATGATTTCCTTTTTTAGCTCCACCAGATCCTCGACGTCGTGTTTCAGGCTTTCCTCAACCTCGATTATTTTCAAAACGGCCCGTTCTACTTTGGAGCCGCCACGATTCGGGTTTCTCGGCATATCGCTATAAACGACGGTGCAGGATGTGGCCAGTTCATTTAAAGACTCGATTTGCTGGAGCTTGGATTTAATCCGCATATCCAGCGTCCGGGCCTGTGACAGATATTCTTTAGCGGTCATTTCGCTTCTCCTTCCGTAGCTCTTTAATGAGGAATTCCGGATCGACTTTTGACAGGACACCGAACCAGCCGGAGCGGAAGAAACGCTCGATTTCCTGAAGCTCCCGCTCGTCGTCGGTCAGCCGGTAATCCTTGACCGCTTGCAGAATGATGGCGTTTACCAGATCTTCATATGGGTTCAAAGTCGCACCTCCGAATTTGTGTTCACTCGGATTGGCGAAGATTGTCGATTTTTGTCGTTAGATTTTCAGATTTGCCTTGACCGCAGCGATCAGAGCCGACTGCGTTTTGTCTTTGGCCTTAAGTGCCCGGAGAATCTGCTCATCAATGGTGCCGTTCGTCACGATATGCTGAACGACCACAGTTTCGGCAGTCTGACCTTGCCGCCAGAGCCTTGCTATGGTCTGGGAATAGAGCTCCAAGGACCATGTGAGGCCGAACCAGACGATTGTGTTGCCGCCGGTCTGGAGATTGAGGCCGTGTCCGGCAGAAGCTGGGTGGATCAGGGCTACTGGGATTTCGCCGTTGTTCCATCTGCGGATACTGTCGGCTTTGTCCAGCTTGGAAAACGGGATATGCCGATCATGCAGCCGTTTCATGATCCTCTCCAGATCATGCTGGTACCAATAGGCCACCAGAAGAGGCTTACCGTTTGCCGACTCGATGATGTCCTCCAGAGCGTCCAGCTTCTGCTCGTGAATGGGGACCGTATTCCCGGCATCGTCGTAAATGGCACCATTGGCCATCTGGGAGAGCTTGCCGGAGAGGGCTGCAGCATTGGCAGCAGATATTTCGCCTTCGGGCAGGTCCAGAATGAACTGTTTTTTCATCTCGTCGTATGCGTCCTGCTCATCGGGGCTGAGATAGACCTTGTATTCGCTCGATATGAGTTCCGGCATCTTCAGGTGGTCCGTGGATTTCATCGAAATGGTGATATCCGAGATTTTCCGGTATATGGCTTGCTCGGCACCGGGTTTCGGACGGTAGCTGTAAACGATCTGGCCGTTCATGGCGTCCGGCACGAAATACTCCTGCCGATAATAGGTAATGAACCGACCGAGGCGTTTTCCCATGTCGATGACCTTGAACTCTGCCCACAGATCCATCAGTCCGTTGCTGGCCGGAGTGCCGGTGAGCCCAATGACTCGCTTGATTCTGGGCCGCACCTGCATCAGAGCCTTGAAGCGTTTTGATTGGTGGTTTTTGAAGGAAGAGAGCTCGTCCACCACGACCATGTCGTAATCAAACGGTAGTTTACTTTTCTCGATGAGCCACTGGACGTTCTCACGGTTGATGATGTAGATGTCGGCTTTCTTCGTCAGGGCTGCTTTTCGCTCGGTCTCGCTTCCGACCGCCACCGAATAGGTCAGGTGGTGGAGCTGGTCCCACTTCTGAAGCTCTGCGCTCCAAGTATCACGGGCCACACGAAGTGGAGCGATGACCAGCACCTTATGAACCTCGAAGCTGTCGAACAGCAGGTCCGCAATGGCGGTCAAGGTGATGCTCGTTTTGCCAAGGCCCATGTCCAGCAGCACAGCAGCGAAAGGATGGTCTTCGATATAGTTGATTGCGTACCTCTGGTACTCATGCGGTTCGTATTTCATCAAGTATCCCTCCAATCTGCTCAGGGTCATCAAGGACATATACCTTGAAGCCCAGCCGCCGCAGTAATCCGTGTCTGGCTACCTGCAAAGGTCTCGGTTCCTTACCCGGTGCCTTGACCTCCACGAATCCGATCTTGCCTCTGGGCAGCAGCACCAGTCGATCCGGCATTTCATCAAATCCGGGACACACCAGTTTCGGTGCAATGCCGCCGTTGTTTTTCACGGCTTTGACTAAGTGTTGTTCTATGATTTTCTCTCGCATAATGTTCCTCCATCAGGGATTAGAGTGGGTGGTGACGGCCTGTGACATGTATTTCCGTAACTTTTCTTAGGTCTTGTTTTTTTGTGCTCTAAGAATAGTTTCTGTAAAGACTGTCAAAGACCGTCACCTTTGGTTCAATCAAGGAAGTCCGACTTGAGATGTAGGCCTAAGATCAGCCGTGCGGATTTGTTTCTTTTCCTTTCAAAACCGGCGCATTCCAGCGCAGTGTAGAAATCAGTCGTGCTGCGGATATAGTCGCCCACCTGCATGCAATAGCTGCGGTATGCGTTGTAGACCTCGCCGGATTTAGTGATCAGGCCTGATCCGACCTCACAACATTCATCGAGGAACTGCGAGAGCCAGTCGTTATTGTCCTTGTACTTCTGAATCGCAGCATCCACCACAGCCGGTTTAACGATGTGATAATCCTTTTCGATCACACGCTTGGCACCGGTCATGATCCATTTCAGGATTGCACCGCCAGCTTTGTTGAAAAGGAAATCGGCATAGTTCTTGATGTCAGAGGAGCCTTCAATCTTGGCGTTAAACGGAATGACAATCAGCCTACGCCATGTTCCGGCATCAATTGCACCGACCTTCGGCAGGTGGTTCGTGTAAAGCACAAGGGTGTGGCTCGGTACGAAACTGAACGGGTCCTTGTACTTTTTCTCCGCATAGATCTCGTCCGTTGAACAGAGCTGCTTGACGTTGGACGTGTTCAGGCGCATGCCTTCCTCCAGCTCGGCGGCAATGATTATCCGTTTACCTTTGGCTTCAGCCAGCTCCGGCTTTACATTCCGCTTGCATCCGACGGTCAGAGTATCTGCGGACATGTTGCCGCTATAGGTGCCCAGAACACGGGAGAGCGTATTCCAGAATGTGGATTTTCCGTTACGACCTTCACCGTAGGCAATGATCAAGCCCTCGACACAGACCTTCCCGATAGCGGAAAGACCAGCGATCTCTTGAACATAATCGATGAGCTCGTTGTCACCGCAGAAGAAGGTCTCCAAAGCGTCCTGCCAGATATCCATACCTTCATCGGACGGGTCAACCGTGGTCTGTTTTGTAATGAAATCCGCAGGGGTGTGTTCGTGAGCGGAAGAAAGGCCAATACGAAGGTCGTAAGTTGCTGACGGGGTGTTGAGCAGAAATTCGTCTGCGTCAAGCTGCCGCTGGTCAATCTCAACCATCGGGTGTGCTTCCTTTAGGGCAGCGGTGATGTATTTTGAATCTCTGCGCTTGATGGCATAGTTGCGGTAGGTTGTGGCGTTCTCGTACTTTTGGAAGGAACGAGACTGTTCCGAGCTGAAAGCCATAGCCGCTTTCTTTGGACCCATCGATGCCAGCAGCTCCCATGCGCCGTTTTTCATCATTTCGTCGGTTGCCTTCTTGATCTCGGTTTCGGCCTCCTCAAGCTGGCGAGTGGTGAGCTCCTGCGCTACGGCCTGAGCCTTGGGCTTGGATTCCTCCCAGAACCGACCGTTGTAGACCAGAAAATCGGTCGAGGGTGAATAGCGGAGCTTGCCTTCATATTCCCGTGCCAGCACCGTGGCCTGTCCGACGTCAGAATAGTCGGAGGGCTTGAGCTGAAGGTCCTGATTGTATTGCTCCGGAGGGATGTATCCTTCCTGTGCGGAGACCTTTTCATAGAACCTCTGTGCGCTGCGTCAGATGCTGTCGAGCTCCGACTGCTCCAAGGGCGGCTGGCAGCAAGCGGCTACCTCCGCAAAATGCTTATGAGCCTCATCGGTATTGCCGAAGCGTTTCAGGATGCGTCCGGCATAATGGGACATGGTGGCGTTGCGGCTGCCTTCGGGAATGACGACGTCTCCGTAGCTGCCGGAGTCCATGTTAGCGTCGAAATCGTCGTCGGCAAGGAAGGTGGTCAGCGTCATCGGGCCGTCAAAGATCTCGACCTCCGGCTTCTGGGTCCCGAAGAAGAACCGAGCGGCATCGAGTGCCTTGGTGTCGAAGTACGGGAAGATGCTGTTGACCAGTTTCTTCATCTCGCTGTACTGGCCGGGATCGGTGATCCGGTCGATGACGAAGAAGACGTGGAACTTCGGCCTCGGTGCTTTATCGCCCTTTTGCTTCATGTGATTGCGGCTGTAATGAACCGCAAATGCCACGCCGGGAAAAGCGTTAGCAACGTCGGAGGGATAGACCCATTCTTCCGGATCGTCGCTGTGGTCGTTATCGCAATCGACCGGCAAGCAGTCGGAGCCGATGAAATTGTCGTTGCTGCGGTAGTTGCCCTGATACTCAGCACAAACATAATCGTGCTTTACAGCTTCGATGAGGCTGTCCTTCCCGGTGACCTCGACTTTGTGAGGGTATGTGCAGTTTTCCGGCACCTCCAGACAGTTGGAGCGGTATAAAGTGAATTTCATCTTATTACCTCCTCGCAGGTCTCGCTGAAGTAGCGGATTCGGTGTCCTTTCCAAGTCGCTCTCTTGATCTCGGCCTCCATGCCCTCGGAGATCCGGTCACCGAAGACCCACATCTCGGCACATTTACTCAGGATGGCATTCCCGAAAAACAGGCCCAGCTCACGCTCCTTGGGATTGTTGTCGTCAAGGAACTGCGGAAACAGCAGGTGCGGTGCGATGGGAATGTATCCGGCCTCTACCGCAAAACGGCTGTAGCGTCTGGCGGCAGCGGTGTTGCTTTCGACATCTCCGGCATACGGACTGCAGATATACACGATGGGCCTGAATGCCCGGAGAGCTTTTTCTTCTTTTTCAATGGCACAGAAGGCTCCGAATGCCGTAGGATCGGCATAGCCTTCTGCGTTTTTGTATTCGGCCATGATAGGCACCTCCAATCTAAAGTTCTCACTACCCACTGGAGGGTTGAGTGGTATTTGAACGAATCAGAATCAGTCTTTTTTATAAAACATGGTCTCGTAGCCATCGGCACGGAGCTTGAGGCCGTCTGCCCACGGTGGGGTCCGGCCCATTTGCTCACAGAGAACCTTCAGGTCGACGCCGGGGCTGGCTTCGATGACCAGCTCGTCGTGAATGTGCATGGTGATAAAGCAGTGCGATAAGGTCCGCATGGCATAGCAGAGAATGTCGCGGGCGGGTGCCTGCATGATGTTTTCGACGGGCAGTCGA
>OGOZ01000684.1_pt1 | contig 22026 bp, 20 predicted proteins | sample 1552801 | NCBI WGS metagenome assembly OGOZ01 (sample SAMEA2580196, study PRJEB22360) | human gut metagenome | biome: human gut; feature: human-associated habitat; material: faeces | place: Denmark | collected 2008/2010 | reverse complement strand
AGTCAAAACCGCAAGGCGTGGCCAAACCGGAACCGCGGCCTGCCGCAACCACGGTAATAAAGGACGAGGAGTAGCGGATAGTTTATCGTGAAACGTAACGACATAATTACGTAGCTCGGAATTACAAAATTTTTACTAATCGTTTAATAAAAATTTTTCAAAATTCTTTCAAAAAATTCAATAAAAACACAAAAAACTCGCATACGTATGCGAGTTTTTTGTGTTTGAGGAAGAAAAATGAAAGTTACTCGAAGTCTGTTGTCAGGCTTGTTCTTCTTCGGGTTGGTATCCCTTTTTCAGCCAGTCTTTCATGTCGTTCCAACCTTTGTTTGCAGCATTGATTGCCGCGTCGTAATCGCTTGCAAACTTGGTCTCAAACGCCGTCAGGCTGTCATTGATGGTGGTCTGCGCGTCGTCCACCGCCTTGTCGAAGTCGATGCCCATCTTCTTGATGGCTTCTACCACGCTTGCATACGCGTTGTCTATCGCTTCCTGCGCCGAGTCAAGCAGTGCAATTGCGCTGTCGTATGCGGAGACAAGGTTCTTTTCCGCTTTTTCGTAAGCGGCTTGCAGTTTGTCAAGTTGTTCGTCGTGGTCGGTGATGTTGTTTTCGCGCAGGTAGTTGCGGTAGTTGAGGAACGCCGTTTTTTGTTCTTGGAAGATTACAAGCGCCTGTTGATAAGCGCTGTCTGCGTCGGTAAACACGTTTTTGCGTGTGCTTTCGATGCCTGCCGTCAATGCCTTGTATGTGGCTTCGCTTGCCTTGAGTGCAGCCTTCTGCAAGTCGCTCATGGACGCTTTCACCGCGTCGAAACGTGCCTGATTAAATGCATTTTCCTTTGCGGAGTAGTAAGCGTCTTTCAACGCTTGGCTGTGCATTTCGGCTGTTTCCTGACGGGACTTTGCCAGTTCTTCGATTTTTTCCATGTAACCGAGTGCGGCAAGTTTAGCGTCGTTTATGTAGGGTGCGCATTTTTTCAGTTGTTCGTTGAGGTATTTTTCGGCAAGATCCATGCCTTTTTTTACGGTAGCGTCGATGTTTTCCTTGCTGAGGTAACCTTCAACCTTTGCCTTCAATGCTTCGTAGTCGGCCTGTGCCTGTTCGCCGCTGAAGGAAATTTTAAGTTCGTTTTCGCCGCTCTTGACGTTTGCCTTCACAAAGAAGCCGTTTTCTTTGCAGATGGAAATGTACAGTTCGGCGGCTTGTTCGCTTGTGCAGCCCTCAAACTTTTTGTTTTCGGTTTGCGCGCAAAGCACCAGGTTGCCGTCCTCGTTGAGGGCGTTTACCGACACAACCTTGTCGTTGCCGTCCAGAATAAACTCAACCGAGGGGTTAAGTTCCATTGTCATTACCTTTTGCGGTGCGGTGTTGTCCGTCTGGTTGCATGCCGCAAGCGGAATTATCATGCATACGCACAATACAACCGCACAAAGAGCAGATATAAGTTTTTTCATTTTGCGTTCTCCTTTTCGTATTCGATGTGCGCCGACGTTTACGGTGCGTTTGTCGTTGCCCTGTCGCTACGCAAAAATGAGTATCGGTAAGGTTACGACCTGTTTCCGTTGTCAACACTTGTCGTGTCGTCCGTCGCCGTCGATTCATATTGTAAATTTTTTGTAATTGCCTTTTATTGCAATTTTTTTGAAAAAAAGTCGTTACGACCGAAAATGTGAACAAATCTGCCGTAAGTGTTTACATTCCGGCGCAATAAACCCCGCTTGCGATCGCACTTGCGCGGAAAGACCGCGAAATATGTGACGCAGTGTCGCGAGCGGTACGCCGTAAGTGTTCTTGTAGTCGCGTTGGTTTTGGCAATGAATGACGCCCGAGTGACAAAAAGTGTGGCAAAAACACTTGTCTAAAACAGACAAATAATGTAGAATATAGATGTTTAAGTGGGTTTGACTGGTTTGTCGGTTCAATCCTGCCGTTACATGACAAATTTTTCAGGAGGAAAACAACAGTGGCAAAAAAGTATACTTATCTTTTTAGCGAAGGTAATGCCAAAATGCGTGACCTTTTGGGTGGTAAAGGCGCAAACCTTGCCGAAATGACCAACATCGGTCTGCCGGTACCTCAAGGTTTCACGATTTCTACCGAAGCCTGCACGCAGTACTACGAGGACGGTCGCAAAATCAACGACGAGATCCAGGCGCAAATCATGGAATATATTTCCAAAATGGAAGAAATCACCGGCAAAAAGTTCGGCGATCTCGAAAATCCCTTGCTTGTTTCCGTACGTTCCGGCGCACGCGCATCCATGCCCGGTATGATGGACACCATTCTTAACCTCGGTCTTAACGACGAAGTGGTGGAAGTGCTTGCAAAGAAATCCGGTAATCCTCGTTGGGCATACGACTGCTACAGAAGATTTATTCAGATGTTCTCCGACGTTGTTATGGAAGTCGGCAAAAAGTACTTTGAAGCGCTTATCGACAAAATGAAGGAAAAGAAAGGCGTTAAACTGGACGTCGAACTTTCCGCTGAAGATCTTAAGGAACTGGCAAATCAGTTCAAAGCCGAATACAAGGCTAAGATCGGCAAGGACTTCCCCTCCGATCCGAAGGAACAACTTTTCGAAGCAATCAAGGCAGTGTTCCGCAGCTGGGACAACCCCCGCGCCAACATCTACCGTATGGACCACGACATCCCGTACAGCTGGGGTACCGCAGTAAACGTACAGATGATGGCTTTCGGTAACATGGGTGACGATTGCGGTACCGGCGTTGCGTTCACTCGTAACCCCGCAACCGGCGAAAAGGGTCTTATGGGTGAATTCCTGACCAACGCACAGGGCGAAGACGTCGTTGCAGGCGTTCGTACCCCGATGCCCATCGCCGAAATGGCAGAAAAGTTCCCCGAAGCATTCAAGCAATTCCAGCAAGTTTGCGCTACGCTTGAAAATCACTACCGCGACATGCAGGACATGGAATTTACGGTAGAACACAACAAGCTGTACATGCTTCAGACTCGTAACGGCAAGCGTACGGCAGCGGCCGCAATCAAGATTGCATGCGACCTTATCGACGAAGGTCTTATTACGGAACAGGAAGCATTGATGCAAATCGACGCTAAGTCGCTGGATATGTTGCTGCACCCCACGTTCGAAACCAAGGCTCTTGCAGACGCCGACAAAAACAACGTTGTAGGCAAGGGTATCGCAGCCAGCCCGGGTGCTGCCGCAGGTACCGTAGTGTTCACTCCGGAAGACGCCGTCAAGGAAGGCAAGGCAGGCAAGAAGGTTATCCTTGTTCGTCTTGAAACCAGCCCCGAAGACATCGAAGGTATGAAGTACAGCCAAGGCATTTTGACCGTTCGCGGCGGACAAACCAGCCACGCTGCAGTAGTTGCACGCGGTATGGGTACTTGCTGCGTAAGCGGTTGCGGCGACATCAAGATGGACGAAGCCAACAAGAAGTTTGAACTTGGCGGCAAAGTGTTCCACGAAGGCGACGCTATATCCTTGGACGGTTCCACCGGTAAGATTTACGACATCGCAATCAAGACCGTTCCCGCAGATCCCAACAGCGGATACTTCGGACGTATCATGAAACTTGCCGACAAGTACAAGGCAATCGAAGTTCGTACCAACGCCGACACGCCTGCAGACGCTCAACGCGCATTCGAACTGGGCGCACAAGGTATCGGTCTTACTCGTACCGAGCACATGTTCTTCGGCCCCGGTCGTATCGACAAGTTCCGCGAGATGATTTGCAGCGAAACCGTTGAAGAACGTAAGGCTGCACTTGCCAACATCGAACCCATGCAACAGGCAGACTTCGAAGGCTTGATGGAAGCTCTTAAAGGACAACCGGTTATTATCCGTTTCCTTGACCCGCCGCTTCACGAGTTTGTACCCACCGACGAAAAGGACATTCAATTGCTTGCAAAGGCTAAGGGCAAGAGCGTTGAATACATCAAGCAACTTTGCAACAGCCTGCACGAATTCAACCCCATGATGGGTCACCGCGGATGCCGTCTTGCAGTTACCTATCCGGAAATCGCCGAAATGCAGACCAAGGCTGTCATCAAGGCTGCTTTGAACGTACAAAAGCGTCACCCCGACTGGCACGTTGTTCCCGAAATCATGATCCCGCTTGTGGGTGAAGTTAAGGAATTGGCATATGTCAAAAAGACCGTTGTTGCTACCGCCGACGCAGTTATTGCCGAAGCAGGCGTAGAATTGAAGTACATGGTAGGTACCATGATCGAAATTCCTCGCGCTGCGCTTACCGCAGACGAAATTGCCAAGGAAGCGGAATTCTTCAGTTTCGGTACCAACGACCTCACTCAGATGACATTCGGTTTCAGCCGTGACGACGCAAGCAAGTTCCTGCCCAGTTACTATGCTGCAAAGATTTACGAATCCGACCCGTTTGCTCGTCTTGACCAGGTTGGCGTAGGCAAACTTATGAAGATGGCTGTTACTCTCGGTCGTGAAACCCGTCCGGAACTGCAATGCGGTATCTGCGGCGAACACGGCGGTGACCCCAGCAGTATCGAGTTTGCTCACAACATCGGACTCAACTACGTATCCTGCAGCCCCTACCGCGTACCCATCGCACGTTTGGCAGCAGCACAGGCGAACATCAAGAACCCCAGAAAGTAATTTCGGGTTGAAAATCGTTGCTTTAAGTAGCACCTGAATACAAAATAAACAGCCATTCTCGCTTGAGTCTGGCTGTTTTTTTTACTCTTTTGAAAACGGTCGAAAATCGGGAAATGTGCTAAAATTAAGGGGTGGTTCCTCAAATGTTACATTTTTCCATATATACTGTTGTGTGTAAAAGAGGGCGACAAAAGAGAGGTATTTTATGTCGAAATATAAATTGATTTCAGAGTATTACTTAAAAGGAAACAACCGCACGCAGATCGCTACGCTTTGCGATTGTTCCCGTATGACGGTCTGGCGCGTTTTGCAACGAGTAAACGCTATCGGTATCGGGCTTGACGAACTGAGCGGAATGAGCGAAAAAGAACTTGCTTATTTGCTTTTTCCGGAAAGGGCGAAACCGGGAGACGGGTATCTGATTCCCGATTTTAAGTGGGAAGAGTTTCAGATGGTTAAGCACCGTTCGTCAATCAGGCTTTGCTGGCGGAGGTATTGCAAACGCGCGGCCAAGCAAAACTTGATGGCGTACAGTTGGAAAAGTTATATAATCTTATATAATGCTTACCGTAAGCCGAAGATTGAAGCCTGCGACCCCAACGACAAGATTCGCAACAAGCTAAAAGATTTTAACTTTCTATTGTCGTGCTGTCCGCGTGGTAGTATAAACTACGAAGTAATTAAAATTCAAAAAGAAGAATGGCTAAAATCCTTAAAACTCGAAGAAGATAAAATCTTGGACAATGAGGTAGAAACTTAAACACCGCTATTAAATTATACCCTATCGGTATCATTGGAGAAAATTTTAAACTAAATAAACCCGTTTGGGTATAATGCACGCCAAACTCTTTAAAAAAGCCCCGAAAGGGTATAATCATGCAGAATATTACTAAACTTACACAAAACCATGTTTGATACAGGGTTTTGTGTTAAAATAGTTAAAATACGTGCCTTTATACCTAAAATGCGTGAAAAACGTTGATTTTTCTGCGGAATTTAAGTAAATTAAGTCAAAACACCTAATTATTAACTAAATCGACACGAACCACTTGACTTTTGTAGTGTTTTATGTTAAAATAGTTAAAATCGGTTTTGAGGATATGTAAATGGCAAAATTTATCCCTTATACGTTTACAAAAAAGGACGTTATAGGCTATTTTAAAAATGATAAACAATACGAAAATTGGATAGCGGGGCAAGTTCGTTCTAAAAAAATTGTTAAAGTCCGCAACGGATTATACGTTCAAGTTGACGTGTCGGGATATCCGCTTACGACAAAGTTTGAGCTTGCTACAAAAATAGCTGAAGATGCTTGCGTGTGCTATCATTCTGCCTTTGAATATTTTGGCGTAGCTAATCAAGTTTTTAATACCGTTACAGTGGGTAGCAAAAAGCGCTTCAACGATTTTACTTTTGACGATATCGACTACGTTCGTAAACCTCTGAAACACGACGTTCAAATTATGAATATAGTAACTGCCGCAGTGCGCGTAACGTCTCTTGAACGTACGGTTGTTGACTGCCTTGACGATATTGACGCAGGTGGTGGTATTGACGAAGTCTTAAATGTACTTGACCAAATACGTGTTTTGGACGAAACAAAACTACTTGAAACGTTAAAAGCTTACGATTCGGTCTTTTTATATCAAAAAGCAGGCTACGTATTAGAACATTTCAAAGATAAGTTTATGTTGACCGATTCGTTTTTTGAAGAGTGTAAAAGCAAACTAACCAATCAGATAAAGTATTTTTTACAAGACGAGTATAAAGATATAGAGTTTAATTCTAAGTGGAAACTTATGGCTCCTAAAAATCTTAAATCTCGACTAAACGGAGGATATTGATGGAATTCTCAAGACAATACTTGACGAGACTTGCCCAAGAATCTAACTTTATAAAAGATACTTTGGAAAAGGTTTTGCGACTTTCCGAAATATTAAAATTCTTAAATAGCGACGTTGTTTTTAAAGATAAACTTGCTCTTAAAGGCGGCACGGCGATAAACTTAACCGCAGTAGAACTTCCACGCCTTTCGGTTGATATCGATTTGGATTTTAACGTAAACGTTAGCAGGGACGAGTTGCCTGAAATTAAAGAAAAGTTCAAAAAGCGCCTAACCGACTATATGTGGCAAGAAGGCTATTCGCTTGCAGATTCCCGTGACCATTTCGCTTTAACGTCGTTCTTGTTTAATTACATTAACAACGCAGGCAATCGTGACAATATAAAGGTTGAAATTAACTTCTTGGATAGATGTCACGTTTTACCGCTTGAAAAGAAAAAAATTTAACGAAGGGTATAGTAGAAGATTTTGAAGTTTTAACCTTAAACACTATTGAACTCTATGCAAGTAAAATCAACGCTCTTCTATCACGCGCTACGCCAAGAGATTTATACGACGTAAACGCTATGATAGAAAATAACGTTATAACGGATACTAAACTTTTAAGAAAATGTCTTGTATTTTATAACGCTATTGGCGGTGATTATGATATTCAAGATTTAGACTATAAAAACGTTGAAAGATTAGATTATAGGAAGTATAAAACTCAATTAAAACCCGTTATATCAAAAGAAGACAAGTTTGACATAGAAAAGGCAAAGGAAATAGTTATAGCCTACGTAAAAGATTTGCTTGTTTTAACGGACGGAGAGAAAGAGTTTTTAAGTAAATTAAAAGAGAAAATCTATGCTCCCGAATTATTGTTCGATAACGAAGAAATCGTAGCGAATATAAAACATCACCCTGCCGCGCTATGGCGTGTAAGAGAAAATAATTAAATATGACGGAAATTGTCATATTTGGTATGGTAGAATATAAACGGAGAAACTATGAAAGAAAAGAAAGTGAAAAAAGTAAAAATTAAAGATGAATATCTTTTTTCAGAAATAAAGTCTATTTGCATATTTTGCGTATTATTTTTCTTAGCTGTTGTTTTAATACGCATAGGTATTTACATGAAAGACTCTACTTGTCAGAATTTGTTTTTGGGTTTGGGAACAGGAGCAACGACTTCCGCACTTGTTTCTTTGGTATTTTACTTGAATGATAAAGAAATAAAAAAACGTGAACGCTTAAAGGCTCGCAAAACCTTTATGGAAGATTTCAAAATTCTATTTTGTAATATTGTTTTTGTTCGTTAATAGTTTTTTTATTAAAGGAACAGTAAATGGTAAAGGAGAAAAATGATTTTTAATTTTTATTATCCTGATTTCACGGATGATGAATGGATTTATGTAATAATTAAATATTTAAAAGGTTTTACTGAAATTCCTTTGAGTTACACAAGTGGATATGATATAGAAAATTTAAAGTTTTATGACGGATTGATTGGCACGTTATTAAAACATACTCAAGAGATGTCAAACAACTGTCCACAAATGTTAAATAATAAATTTGTGGGGTCTTGGAAATATCAAGGCAAATTGTATCGTGTTTTGCATAAGCCGATAACTTTTGGAAAGTGGAATAGAGAAAGATTGCATTTTCCCAAAATAAATTATCATGGTATGATTACGCATTGGACAGATGATTGCACTTTTAAGGGATTATTGGAGAAATTATCAGATACAGAAGAATACATTATTTTGGAAGCTGATACAAAAGAACATTTTGCGTTTGACGTTAATAAATTTCGTAGAACTTATAAGTGCGAAGAAATATATACGGCGAAAGAAAGAGAAATAATTTTTCCTATGTACAGAGAAAACATTATTGAATATCGTATGACTGTAAATGATTTTATTCAAATGAAGAAACAGGAGAGAAATAGTGACGGGGAATAAACTTTATGATGCTTGTCGAATGTTTAAGCACGCTTGTTCGTTCATGGATTGTGCAATATTTTGTGAGAGAGAGCCTAAAAATATTAAAACCGATGTGATGTCGCATATGGTGGCGTGTATAGTAAATTCTGCATTTTCATGTGAGGTGTTTATAAAATCGTTGTTGGTGCATCATGGCAAGACAGTGGAGGAAATTCACGGTCATGAGCTTTATAAATTATGGGCTAAATATAAAGAATTAGATATAGAAGGAGCCTCAAATGTTGAACAAACAGTTAAAAATGTTTTTAATTCGAAAAATGATAATATGTTTGATGAATGTCTTAAAAATATATCTGATGCGTTTTTTAAATGGAGATATATTTATGAAAAACATGGGGCAACGATACATATTCAATTTTTACGAATATTTAGAGAAGAGTTAAGAACTTTTGTTGTGAAAAATTTTATAACAAAACTTGGAGTGAGTATATAAGCAATCAGAATTAAGGAGTATTTATGGGAAAAGGATTTGTACAAGCAGATATATCTACGATAATTGAGAAATTGGCTAAGGACGTTAAATTTTTACAACCTGTCTACGAAGCAATAACAAATTCTTTGGAAGCAGGGGCTAAAAATATTACCCTTACCTTCAGTAAAGATTTAGCTGTAACTGAAGAACTCTCTAAAATTACAGGATTTTCTATTACTGATGATGGTGAAGGGTTTACAGAGAAAAATAGAGATGCGTTTGTCGTTTTATGGACTAAGAATAAACTTAAATTAGGTTGTAAAGGCAGTGGTCGTTTTACATGGTTAAGTGTTTTTGAGAAAATAAATATTAAAAGTCAAGTTAAGAGTGAAAATAAAGAAGTCTGTATTCCATTTTCTTTAGATTTTGATGCAGATAAAGATATTTCAATTAAAGATAAACAAATAGAAACGACTGAAACTACCATAACATTTTCTGATGTGACAAGGGATTTTTATCGTGTTCCGTCTGGTAATGAAAAAGTTGTTGACAAGCGTTGTAATGCTGATTTGTCATTTATTAAGACCGCTATTATTGAATATTTATTAATTAGGCTCTTTCTTCTTAAGAAAAACAACAAGCCTTTTAATATAGTATTAAAAATGGATTCTCAATTAGAAAAAATCACATTTGAAGATATTCCCAATTTGTCTGAGAAGGCGTTCTCTATTTATAGTGACATCACAAAACAGGAATATGAGTTCACTTTATACTATAAGTTTAATAAGGACAGCGCAAATAGTAAAAAGGTTTACTATTGTGCTAATAATCGTGCAACAAAACAATTGGATGATGATTCTTTAGGCTTTTCGTGTGGCTTACCCAATAACGATTCTTTTATTATGCTTTTATGCTCTGATTATTTTAATGATAAAGATAATGATACTCGTGATGATTTAGTTGTATTATCGCATTTAAAACACGCAACGTTAGATGTGCCTTTATTATATTCCGACATAAATCCTGAGATGAAAAGGAATATGTATGAGATAATATTAGAAAACTACCCTGAAATACACGATATTAATGAAAAAGAAGAAGAAAAAGCAATAGAAACAGTCCCATATCTTGCTCCATTTATTAAACAAGATAGAGATGTTATAAAATCTAAAAGTTCGCTTATTGTAAAAGCAAATGAATATTTTAACAAAGCTAAAAAACGAGCTCAAGACAACTTTAAGAGAGTTCTTAATGCAAAAACAGTATCCGACGACGATTTTAACTCAGCGGTAGGAGAATTGAGTTTAATTGCGGCTGCGGAATTAGGTGAGTACATTTTGTACCGTAATAGTATTATTAAAGCTCTTGATGACGCCATTATCGACGTGTCAAAAAAAGAAAAGTTTATTCACGATATTTTTATGCCACAGGGTACAGTGATTAATAACGCTGATGGAAAGGCAGACTATAAAATGAGCAATATGTGGCTTTTGGATGATAAGTTCATGACTTTCTCAAATGCTTTTAGTGATGTATCTATCAAAACTATAATTGAAACAATATTTAAGGAGTCAACTATATCGGCTAACGATATTGGTATGAGCTCTAAAAAGCCTGATTTAGCTATATTTTATAACAAAGATATAAGTAGAGATGCTCTGGTTGTGGAATTTAAGAGCTTTAACGCAACGCTTGGCGAAAAAGAAAAATCGATAGCTGAAATTAGCAGGAATTGTTATTTGTTAAAGGAAAAAATAAAGGAAATAAATACAATTTGGGCGTATATAATAACTACAATTGACGATGAATTTGAAATTAGCCTTAGAGCTAATGGGTACAAAGCAAGATATACCAATGCCAATGACGGAAAGATTCTATATTTCTACAATGAGGGTGTTGCGCATATCTATGCTCTTGATATAAAAGCAATTACAGCAGATGCGTTTGCGAGAAACAAAACATTTTTAGATATCTTGAAGAATAATTAAAAATCTTAAAAAGCGGTCAGATGTACCTAAACGGGGACATTTGACCTTTGCTATTTTCTTTGAAATTTTATATAATATATGACGAAAACTGTCATATTTACTATGATATAATAAGGACGGACAATAGAAGGACTAGGTAATTATGAGAAAAGCATACAGAATTATTTCGATAGAAGCGGCGGATATTTATCGGCACGAGCAAGAAAACGGTGTTAGCGTTGGGTATAAAATGCCCGAAAATAAAAGCGACGCCTATTTTCGTTTGTTCAAAATCTATTTAGATAATTCGCTCGATTCAGTTGAACTTGAAAACGCATATAAGCGTGTTTGCCGTAAAAAGTTTTCTTTTCAGGATAAGAGCGGAAACGAATATACTCTTGCCGTAATAAATTTAAAGTTTAACTATACGTACAAGTCCGAAAACGGAAAGCCTATAAAAATAAAAGACTTGCGCGCACATTTTTACGAAAACGGCTTTTATTTGGATGGTATTCACTATGTAAGATATAAACGTAGCGCAGGTAGTTCGAGAGAAGGTAAATGCCTTTTTATCGACGAGCGCTTATATAAGGCGATGGATAAATGGAGCAGTTGTGGTTTGAAAGCGCAAACCGACCTTGCTTCGTGGGAATCATATAAAGCGTTATCATTAAGTAGCATCAAGGGAACGATAAATATTCCGCTTGGCGGGTTTTTTTTTCGTGCCCGATTATAAAAGCATATTCACGGAAGAAGTTGTTTCAGTAGAATTAAAGGACGGAAAGCTTGTAGCCGAGCAAAAGCAAACGGAAATAATTAACGACATTTGGGATGGCGAGAGCCTTTTAGACGAGAGCGTGTTTGAAAACGGGTATACGGATAATTTTACAAACCCCGTTACCGTGGAGAAATTCGGCGGTAAGTATTATATTACGTTCGGGTTCTCTTCGTCGATAGGCTATCTGAACTTGAATCTTGACGGGAAGGAAGTCGGGAAAACAAGCGAAAAGAAAGACGGTTGGACGTATGTTACCTATACGCTTTCCGAAAACAATCTGAAAAGCAAGCTTTCGTTTTCGGCGTACATAAACGCGATGTCGCGTGAAATGAGTTTTTCCGCAACGCTAAATTTATCTTTGTCGGAAAAAACTTCCGATACCGTTCGTAATTTAGGCGAACGCCCTGCGGAATTTGTTCCCGTGATTTCTACGAAAGCGGCGGCTGAATATTCTTTGAAAGTCGGCACGGTTTTTCCGATTCCTGAGGCTTCGGCAACCTTAGGTAACGAGGACAGCCCTGTTGTGATTACGGCTGTTTTCGGAAATGAGCCCGTAGATGTTTCGGGCGGAAAACTTACGCTCGGTAATGTCGGTGAGTATAAAATAATCTACAAAGCAACGAACTCACTGTATAAAACTTCTCTCGGAAACGATTCGTTTTCGGAGTATGTTGTAACCGTCCACGCTGTCACGGGCGAGAACGACATTGTTAAATTCAGAGATACCAATCAGGTGTTGCCTGAAAAAGCAGGAATTCTTGCGGGAAAAGTTACCGAAGGATCCGGCGTATACGAAAAGGCGGCTTCCGCGATGAAAAAGATTGCCGATAATTTTGAGGTATATTCTGCTGAATTTCTGAGTGAAGACGGCGAAGTTGTAACCTTGAGCGGTAAAGTTGAACTGTTGTTCCGTGCAGACGATTATTTTGACCGCACGAAAGCCGAAGTTTACTATATGGATGAAAACGGCGAACTTACAAGACTTTCAGCGAGCGGATACGGAAGATACGTCGCTACCGAAACGGATAAAACGGGAACGTTTATCGTCTGTATTCCGGGTGTGGCGTTTCGTATGCCGATGTGGGGATATGTGCTGATTTTAGTTGGAGCGGTAGTTGTTCTTGCGGGAATAGTCGTGACTATTATAGTCGTAACGAAACGCAAGAAAAGAATGAAGAATTCATAGTGAGATAAGGATAATCAAAAGTGCGGTTTTCAGGATTGCGCTTTGGTGATAGTTTAACTATTTGCCAACGGTAGTCGTGTATACGCTTGGTTTTTCTGCCGCAACACGGGCGTACAACCTTATGAGGTTGCGTTTCAATTTTAACAACTCTTCTCAAAGAATTTTCTTCAATAAATGTGCATAAAACGTTTTTCAAACCGACCAATCCGTGATAGAATAAGACATAGAGCAAGATCTTCTCCTTTTGTGATTTTTCTGCAAACTAATTATACATCATGGAGAATGTACTTGCTCTATTTTTTATCTGCACCTCAATATTTGTTACTGAATCAAAAATAATAGATATGTTGGTTGGAAATAGAATTTAATCTGGCAATTTTATACAATATTCGCGAACCGCACAAAGGAAAATGTTGTTATGCAATTGAGAAACTTTGAAAAACAGGACTCTTCGATTCTGGCAGACAAAATGTACGGTAATTTGTCCGTCGAGCAAATTGAGGACATGATTCGCCAGTGGAATACAAAGCAATACGACGGCAAATACTTCGATATGTTTGCAGTAGTGACGAGCGACGTAATCGTCGGAATGCTGTCGCTCTACAAAATCAAAGAAAAAACGTTGCATATAGGTCCGGTGATTTTCCCCGAGTTCAGAAAAAAGGGTTTTGCAAAAGCCGCGATGAATTTGGCTTTCGATGTGGCAAAAAAAATGGGCTTTTGTACGATTTCTCAGCAAATCAGAACGGACAACGTAGCAAGCATTGCCTTGCATAGGTCGCTCGGTTTTGAAATTGTCGGAACACCGTTTGTTAACGCCAAAGGAAATGAAGTGTGCATTTACGAAAAGCATTTTTCAAACGACGAAAGCGAGTAAAAACGAATGTGTCCGCTTTTTTAAGAAAAAAAAGCAAATAATCATATACAAAACGATATTGGACAAGATGTCGGGAAAGTGATAAGATATAATTAGTCGCAATAAAATGCCTCGGAGGAAATGCTGTGAACGATTTGAGTGTAGTAGCCGACAGATTAAATATAAACATCGAATATGTCGATGAAAACAAAAACTATCCTGTTTTTTTGGGAAAAATAAAAGATAAACGAATATGTATTGTGTCCGATAGAAACACAAGAGTTTTTGCTTTTGATATAGCAAAAAAGATAGAAGAAAACGGTGGTGTGGTTTTTCACGCTAATTTTGACGAAGAAGAATTGATTCCGGACGAACATGCTTATGGCGAAGTGGAAAAAGTCGCAAGAAGTAATAACGCAAACTATATTCTCGCTGTCGGAAGCGGTTCGATAAATGATATTTGCAAATACGTTTCTACGAAATTGGATATCCATTGCGGAGTGTTGGCAACGGCATGTTCAATGGACGGATATGTTTCGAAAGGCTCTGCGCTGATAAAAAACAAGTTTAAGGTTACCGAATCGGTTCACACTCCTTCCGACGTCTTAATAAATCCGAATATCTTAGTTACCGCTCCCAAAATAATGACGGCAGCCGGTTTTGGCGATATTATGGGGAAATATACCTGCTTAAACGATTGGAGATTGTCGCACATAATCAATGGCGAAACAATAAACGTCGAAGCGTTTGAATTGATGGAAAAAGCACGAGACGATTGTTGGAATAGCTTTGAAGAGCTTTTATCATACGATAAAGTCGCAATAGAAAAATTGATGAATGCATTGGTCGTAGCAGGTTTGTCTATGGCAATTTGCGGTAATTCCCGCCCGGCAAGCGGCGGAGAACATCATATGTCCCATTTTTTAGAAATGGATTTTATTTCTCGCGGAGAGAAAGTTCCGCCTCACGGTGTTAAGGTTGCCATCGGAACGCTGATTTCAATTGAAATTTATAATTATATCAAAGAGCATCGTATTTGTTTTGAGCATGCTAATGAAGTGTACAAGCTATGTGAATTTTTGCCGAAGAGTGATGTTTTGATGCAGAGATTGAAACAAATCGGATGCCCGGTGAGATTTTCGGAGATAGGCGTCAGAGAAGAAACTATGATAGAAATGCTAAACAAAGCATACACCGTGCGAGATAGGTACACGATTTTGACTCTTGTTCATGATTTGGGATTAACCGAAGAATTGGTTCCTGTTATCATGGAAAAATTCTATTGACGATTGTTTAATAATTGTTCTCATGATAATATTTGCACAAAACTGGCCTCATCTTTGAGACCTGTTTTGCTTTTTGCAATGTTCTGTGTCAAATGTCGGGGTGCAAATGTTCGCACTGTAACATAATTTGCGTATTTATTTTGGTTCTGTGTCAAATGTCGGGGCAAATTTTCGCACTGCAATATTATAATTTGCATATTTACTTTTTGCCGGTCATCCCGGACATCCCGGATGACTGTTTTTGCTCTATTTTTGCCTGCACGTCAACATTTTTCAGGAACCAAATAAAACAGCCATTCTCGCTTGAGGCCGGCTGTTTTTTTACTTTTCCGAGAAAGCTGTCGAAAATCGAAAAGAAGTGTTGAAATAGCGGTGTGGTTCCTCTGATGTTACACTTTCAGTTTATATTTAGGCAAGTAAAAAAGACGATAAAAGTATTGACAAAACGGAAAGAAAATGGTAAAAACAAATCAACCTGAGGATGTATTTTTATTGGAATATCATTAAAACTTCTGCCGGAATCATCCGAACAAAAAACATGCAAGCCGTCTTTGTCGGTACAGTGGAAGAAATTCCTTTAATAAATCCCGACAATTGTAAAAATAAGGAGCGAGTTATGAGTGTATTATCACTGAAAAACGTAAGAAAAGAATATCATACCGGCTCTTTGACAGTTACTGCCGTAGAGGATGTCTCCTTCGATTTGAACGAAGGCGAATTGGTTGTAATTCTAGGTGAGTCCGGTGCGGGGAAAACTACTCTGCTAAATCTTTTGGGCGGAATGGACACGGCGACGAGCGGGGAGATTGATCTTGACGGGGAAAATATAGCCGCATTCAACAAAAAACAACTGACGGACTATCGTCGTCACGACGTGGGGTTTGTGTTTCAGTTTTACAATCTTATGCCCAACCTTACCGCGCTTGAAAATGTAGAGATTGCCGTTGAAATATGCGACAACCACCTCGATCCCAAAACGGTGCTGGAATCGGTAGGGCTTTCGGATAGATTAAATAACTTTCCCGCAGAACTTTCGGGAGGAGAACAACAAAGAGTTTCCATAGCACGAGCGATTGCAAAAAATCCGAAGTTGATATTGTGTGACGAGCCCACGGGCGCACTGGATTACATTACAGGCAAAAAAATATTGAAAATTTTACAGGATTTGTCACGCGAACGACAGAAACTCGTTATTGTCGTGACGCACAATGCTGCGCTTAAAGATATGGCAGATAAAGTAATCAGGATAAAGAGCGGAAGAATAGAAAGTATCGAAACGAACGACAATCCTAAAGCGATCGAGGAGATAGAATGGTGAAAACGTATCTGAAAACAGTCCGCCGAATGTTCAAAAAACATCTTATGCGGTTATTTTCTCTTATCGGTATCGTTCTTATATCCATAGGTTTCATATCGGGAATCGGCTCGCCGACAGATATGATTAAGGACGGTATAGAAAATTATTATAAAAAGCAGAACGTAAGCGATTTTATCGTGAAGAGCAAAACCGGTGCATTTACCGACGAACAGATTTCCGCAGTAAAAAACCGTTACGGTGAAAACAATGTCGAGCAGGGAATGTCGATCGATGTTCGGACGGGTGAAAAAAGATCCCTGCGACTGTACTTTCTTGACCTTGAAAAAACAAAAATCAACAAGTTTGAACTTGTTGAGGGCGAAGAAATAACGAGCGAAGACGAAAACTGCGTTTATGCCGAAGAAAAAGACAATGTAATAAAAGGATATTCCGTCGGAGAAAAAGTCGAAATTGATATTTCCGCACTGAACTTACCGTTTGACAAAATCAACGTTACGATTAAGGGAATAGTAAGAAGTCCTCTTACGTTCGGCAAGGACGGAGAACCGAGTTTTAATAACCCTGAAGATACCGAAATTCCCGACAACGTGTCCGACATAAACAAACTTGACCTGCTTGAAAATATTTTATACTGTCCGACGGACGTATGCGCAATCATGCCGAAAGGCGATTTGTATGTAAAAGCAGGGGACAGGGAGTTGTTTCATTCTTTTTCTGCCGATTACGAAAAATATGTTGACGAAGAAAAAGCCGAACTTACGAAACTTCTGGGCGAAGACATACGCATAATCACGCTTTACGACAATTACAGCTTCAAATCGATTGTCGCAAGTGCAGACAAGGTCAGAGGAATAGGCAACATTTTAATGGTTATTTTTATTGCCGTAACGCTGCTCGTCGTGTTGTCGTCCATGATGCGGCTTATGGATGAAGAGCGTTCGCAAATCGCCTGTCTGAAAACGCTCGGATACGGTTCGACAAGTATCGTGCTGAGATATGTTTTATTCGCGCTCGTCGCGCTTGCCGTCGGCGGAGGCGTCGGATTTTTTGTCGGCTACGGTGTTTCGTGGCTGATATGTGTCGTTTTCGGCTACGGACATGTTATGCCGCCCATATCCGTGGTGGTCAATCCGAGTTATTACTTTGTATCGCTCGGCTCAATTGTAGCGGTTACGCTGATTGCGGTATTTTTCGTCGGCATGCGACTTGCGAACAACGCTCCCGCCACCCTTTTACGCCCGAAGCCGCCGAAAAGCGGTAAGAGAATACTGCTCGAGCGAATTCCTTTTATTTGGAAACGTCTTTCGTTTAAGTATAAATCTTCAATGAGAAACGTTTTCAGATATAAAACGCGGTTTTTCATGATGCTTGTATCGGTAGCCGTTTCAACGGGACTCGTACTTGCAGGGCTTGCTCTTCTCGATATGTGCCTGTTCGATGACTTCGGCTCGCCTGCGATTGTCGGGATAGCGGTGGTTGTCGTTGTTTTCGCGGGGCTTTTGACTGCGGTTGTAATAAATACGCTCACGACGATAAATATCAGCGAAAGAGAAAGAGAAATAGCGACTCTTATGGTTCTCGGCTATCACGACGCGGAAATATGCGGGTATATCTATCGTGAAATATACATCAGTACATTCTTTGGTATTCTGCTGGGCTATCCTGTCGGAACAGGACTTGCAACGCTTGTGTTCAGGACGATAGGATTCGGAGCGGTGGAAAACGTCAGTTGGTTTATGTGGTTGTTGATTCCCGTTGTCGTTTTTGGGGTCACTGTGCTTGTAACGCTTATGCTCAGACCTAAGATAGTAAAAACTAAGATGAACGAGAGTCTGAAAGCCGTTGAATAAATAACAAAAAATTAAAAGAGAGGTAAAAATAATATGTTCGGTAAAAAATTCTTCACGATTGTTTGCGCGGTATTGTTAGCGATAACTTGCGTCGGATTTGTCGCATGCGGAAGTGGCGGGGATGACGAAGAGAACAAAAAGACACTCCACGACAGCACGAAATGGTTTACAGAAGAAGAACTGTCGGCAAAAGGACTTGCGGGGTTGACTGCTCCGACGGGGTTGTCCGGAGAGATGAACTCAAGCGACGCATGGTTTAACGACGGATATTCGTTTTCGCAGGCTTGCCCGGACGAAGAAACGTTCAGGACGAATGCGGAAACATATTTTTCGTATTTGAAAACACATTATGACGGTGCGTTCGGCAAACCGAGAAACGAAAAATACAGCATGGATACAAACGAAAATTGGTATATCATAGAACAAAAGAATGATTTGTCCGACTACTTCGATGATAATCCGAGCAAACTGTACAAGTTCTATTACGTAAGGACTAACACTTTGGACAACGGCTATTTTGCAAAAGGCTCGGTCTGGATTTTTGAAATTCGCTATGAATTCGATACCGCTTCCGACGGGTACAAATTCAAACTGTTTGTTGAAAGCGCGGACTCATCACATAACGGAATTTACACAAACTATTACAAAATGAAATAAGCGGTTGCGACAACTGTGCTGCTCTGACGGAATTGTTGCAACAAAAGGCTGTGGCTCGATTTTATCCGAGTCGCAGCTTTTCTTGTTTTTGTCGGCAAAAAATCGATACGTATGGTTAATTTCGTCATTACTAACAACCTTGGGGATGTCCTTTTCCGTTCTTTCGAGTGGACGCTCTGTCAGTGTATCGCAAGTAAATCTATGCAAAAGCAGGCTTGAAACACACGACAAAGCCGTTGTTGCGCGCAAAAGGTACTTTTTTGTCAAACCGTTGCTTACGGGCAATACTTGTGGTATAATATATCAGTACAACTTTGCGTATTTTTGGCGCGGCGACAATATTCGGTCGCAATCGTGCGGTAAAGTTGTACTCCGATACGGCGTTTTGCCGAAAGAGAGGAAAAATGAACGTAATTATCGTAGGTTGCGGCAAGGCGGGGCGTGCAGTCATCGACAGCATGGTCGGTGACAATCACAACGTCATGGCAATCGACAACGATCCCGAAGTGATTTCCGACATTACCAACACCTTTGACGTAATGGCGGTGTGCGGCAACGCCACCAGCCGCGAACTGCTTGTGCAGGCAGGCGTTGCAAATGCCGATTTGTTTGTCGCAGTCACAACAAGCGATGAGGTTAACATGCTGGCATGCTTCCTTGCCAGACGCCTTGGTGCAAAATACACCGTCGCACGTATCCGCACAAGCGACTACAACGAGGACGGACTGGACTTTTTGCAGAAGCAACTGGACCTTTCCATGTCCGTCAACCCCGAATTTATGACGGCGGAAAGCATTTTCAACACCTTGCGTTTGCCGTCGGCTGTGGTGGTTGAACCGTTTGCCGGCAAAAAAATACAGATGCTGGAGATGATTGTCCGCGCCGACAGCGGTTTGTTGGAAGGAACGCTTGCCGACCTCAGAAAGAAGTCCCCCGTGCAATTTTTGGCGTGCTGCGTGTTGCGTAACAACGAAGTGCTTGTTCCGCGCGGCGAATTTGCCTTCCTCGAGGGGGACAAGGTTGCCGTAATGGTGAAAAGCGAAGATACCTATCGCTTTTTGAAAACAATCGGTATGGCGCAACGCACCGGACGTTTCGTAATGCTGCTTGGAGCAAGCGAAACGGCATACTACCTTACAAAATTGCTGTGCGCAAGCGGCTACAGCGTAAAAATCATCGAAAAAGACCCCGTCCGCTGTGCCGAAATGGCGGCAAAGTTGCCAAACGGCGCAAACATGATACTGGGCGACGGCAGCAATCAGGATTTGCTTGACGAGGAAGGTATCAACGGCGCCGACGCCTTTGTCGCGCTGACGGGCAAAGACGAGGAAAACATCCTTATCGGCTTTTATGCGCAAAGTCGCAAGGTGCGCAAGGTCGTGTCCAAGGTAAGTCACGGCGCACTTAACGTGCTTGCGGAAAAGTTGGGGTTGGACTGTCTGATTTCCCCTACAAAAATCGTTGCCGAAGTTCTTACGCGTTACGCACGCGCACTTAACGACAGCATGCAAAGCAAGGTGGAAACGATGTACCGCATCATGGACGGCAATGCCGAAGCATTGGAATTTCAGGTGCTGGGCGACTGCTCGTTTAAGGGTGTTCCATTCAAGGATTTGCGTCTGAAACCCAACTGTATTGTGGCAGGCATTATCCGTGACGAGGAAACCTTCCTCCCCGGCGGCGACGACTGCATCCGCGAGGGCGACCGCGTTGTCGTTGTGTCCGCAGGTTTGCGTGTACTGGACCTGTCCGACATCGTGAGGTAAAGCATGAACTACAAAGTTATCCTCAATCTGCTGGGCAAGGTTTCCGTCATTCTCGCCGCGCTTATGGTGTTGCCGCTTGTTGCCGCACTTATCTACGGCGAGGCAATCTGGTGGACGTACCTTGCAACCTCAGGCATTGCGCTGGCGGTTGGTTTGCCCGTTACGCTGTTTGTCAAGCCTGACAACAAAGCAATTTACTCGCGCGAAGGTCTTGTGGTGGTGTCCCTTGCCTGGATTTACGCTTCCGTAATAAGTACTGTTCCGCTTATGCTCAGCGGCGCAATTCCGTCCTTTGTGGACGCGTTGTTTGAAATGGTCAGCGGTTTTACCACGACCGGTGCTACGATACTTTCCGCCGACAGAATAGACGCAATCAACGCGACCATGCGCAGCCTGCACCTGTGGCGTGCGTTCACTCACTGGATCGGCGGCATGGGCATAATCGTGTTTGTCATGGCAATCGTCGGCGGTGCGGCGGACAGAAGTATGCACATCCTGCGTGCGGAAATGCCCGGACCCAGCGTAGACAAAATAGTGCCGCGCGCTTCTACTACGGCAAAAATACTGTATCTTATTTACATGGGCATGACTCTGCTGCAAATAATTTTTCTTGTTTGCGGCGGTATGTCGTTGTTCGACGCACTCGTTACGTCATTTTCCACGGCAGGCACAGGCGGCTTCGCCAACCGCAGCGACAGCGTTGCAAGTTACAACGCATTTTGTCAGTGGGTGGTGGCAGTGTTTATGCTGTTGTACGGCGTAAACTTCAACCTGTACTTCCTTATGCTGGTGCGGAAGTTCCGCACGGCGTTCTCCAGTCGCGAATTGTGGCTGTATCTCGGCATTGTAATCTTTGCTTCGACAACGGTGTGCATAGACGTGTTCGGCAAACTGTCATTTACTATGAGTTTCCCCGACGCGCTTCGTCACTCCGTCTACCAGGTTGCCGCGTTTATCACCACGACGGGCAGCAGTACCATTCCGTCGGGCTACGACATCAACGCATTTCCGTCCTATTCCAGGGCGGTGCTGCTGGTGCTTATGTTTATCGGCGGCTGCGCAGGCAGTACGGCAGGCGGACTTAAGGTGTCGCGTGTGGCAATCATGTGCAAGGTAATCCGCAAGGAATTGAGCAAGGTTACGCATCCGCGCTCGGCAAACGCCGTCAAGTACGAAGGCAAGGTGCTTACCGCCGAAACAATGGCAGGCGTGACAAACTACTTTGCGTTGTACATGGCGATACTTGCCGTCGTGTTTGTCGTAATCAGTTTCGACCCGTCGTCGCTCGGCGTGGAAGCCAACTTCTCGGCGACTGTGTCCTGCATGAACAACGTTGGACCTGCCTACGGAGCGGTTTCCGGCGGTTACTACATGTATTCCGACTTCAGCAAGTTGGTTCTTACATTTGCGATGCTGATCGGAAGATTGGAAATTTACCCGATACTACTTACCTTCTCGCCATCCACCTGGTTTTGACGGCGCATATCGGCGCATCTTGCGGCGACAATTGTC
>OGOZ01000679.1_pt1 | contig 22098 bp, 22 predicted proteins | sample 1552801 | NCBI WGS metagenome assembly OGOZ01 (sample SAMEA2580196, study PRJEB22360) | human gut metagenome | biome: human gut; feature: human-associated habitat; material: faeces | place: Denmark | collected 2008/2010 | reverse complement strand
AAGTGGCGCAACAAAACGGCTGCTGCAAGCCGAAAATCAACACGCAAAGCAGTGCGCTAAACATTGTCGAAGGTCGTCACCCGATTGTAGAGGCGTACATCAAGCGCGACAACTTTATTACCAACGACGCCAGACTTGACACCGCCGAAAACCGCACAATGGTCATTACCGGTCCCAACATGGCAGGTAAAAGCACCTTTATGCGACAGGTTGCGCTAATCACGCTTATGGCGCACATCGGCAGTTTCGTGCCTGCCAAAAGCGCGGAAATCCCCATCGTTGACAAGATTTTTACGCGCGTGGGTGCAAGCGACGACCTTGCGTTCAACCAAAGCACCTTTATGGTGGAAATGGTCGAAGTTGCCAATATTCTTAACAATGCTACGGAAAACAGCCTTATAATTCTGGACGAAGTGGGGCGCGGCACGTCTACATTTGACGGGCTCAGCATTGCGTGGGCAGTTATGGAATACGTATCCGGCAAAATCCGCGCGAAAACGCTGTTTGCAACCCATTACCACGAACTTACCGAACTGGAAGGCCGCGTTGACGGTGTAAAAAACTATCGCGTGACGGTAAAAGAATACAACGATACGGTGATTTTCCTTCACAAAATCGTGCGCGGCGGCACAAACAAGAGTTTCGGTATTGAAGTTGCCGCATTGGCAGGCGTTCCGCAGGAAGTTTGCAACCGCGCGAAGGAAATCGTCCGTCTGCTTGAAAACAGCAACATCAATTACAACATGGACGAACTGGAAAAAGCAGGCACGCTTAAAAACAACAGCCGCACCGAACAGGAAGTGGCGGCGGTTTTACGCGACATCGACATCAATCGCATTTCGCCGATTGAAGCCTTCGATATTCTGAATTCTCTTGTGACCAAGGTTAAAAACAATGGCTAAGATAAATATTTTAACACCCGATATTTACAACAAGATTTCTGCGGGCGAAGTGGTGGAAAGCCCCGTCGGCGCGGTAAAGGAACTGGTTGAAAACAGCGTTGACGCAGGCGCAAACCGCATTGTTGTCGAAGTTGAAAACGGCGGTTTCGGGCTTATTTCCGTTTCTGACAACGGCTGCGGAATTGACGAAGACCAGATCGAGGCGGCGTTTCTGAAACACGCTACAAGCAAAATCGCCGTAATCGACGACCTGTACGACGTGGAAACGCTGGGCTTCCGCGGGGAAGCATTGAGCAGTATTTCGGCTGTGTCGCATGTGAGGCTGACCACCAAGACCGAAAACGCCTCTTGCGCCGTATGCGTGGAAATCGAAAACGGCAAAACCGCAACCAAGGATTACACGGCGGCGGTAACAGGCACGAAAATCGAGGTGCGTGACCTGTTTTTCAACACGCCTGCACGCAGAAAGTTTTTCAAAACGCCGCAAAAAGAAGGTGTGGAAATTACCAAATACATGGCAAAGTTTATCCTTACCAATCCGCACGTGGAAGTAAGGTACGTTTGCGACGGTACGACGGTTTACGATTGCGGCGGCCGCGGCTTGGAATGTGCTATGTTTGCCGTTTACGGACACGATTGCGTTGCAAATTGCGTAAAGGTTGACGAACGTCGCGACAACGTGGAAGTGCACGGATACATCGGCACACCCGACTACGCCAAGGCGAACCGCACCTATCAGGTGTTTTCGGTAAACGGGCGCAATGTGTACGATCAGCGGTTGTCGGCTGTTATCGGACAGGCGTACAAGCCTTATCTCATGACAAGAAAATATCCGTTTTTTGTGCTGAACGTGGTGGTACCTGCCGACGAAGTGGACGTCAATGTTCACCCGAAGAAATCGGAAGTGCGTTTTGCCAAGCCCGATACCGTTTACAATTTGTGCTACCGCGCGGTAGACAATGCGTTGCAACGGTTTATACGAGAAAAGACGTCGGAACTTATTGCCGCGACAAGCGGTGTGGGTGTGCAGGCGGACGATTTTGCGGGTTTTGACGGCGCAACGACTTTCGCAGGCGAACAAAATAATGCGCAAAATCAGACAACGACGGACGCGGCAACTGCAAAATACTTTGCGCAAAACGGCATATCGATGCCCGACGAGCAACAAAACGGCAACTCGGCAAGCGGGGCAAAGGATATTTTCCGCCAGGGCAGTTTTACCGACGCCGAATACATGAACCGCGACGAAGGCAACGACGTTCGCGAAATCGAGCGACAGACCGAGGAATTCGATAAGGCTCGCGATTTTGACAAATTTGCCGACGAACTGGGCAAAGAGTTGACCGTAGAAAACGCACGAAAAATGTTGTGGGGCAATGGCGAAAGAAACAGCGACGGGATTACGATTGCATGTCCGCAGCCGCAACAAACTGACGGCGCAAGTGCGCCCGTGCGTGAAGAAGTTGACCCGAACGAAGTACAAATGCAACTTTTGTACGACCGTGCAAGGATACTCGGCGTTGCGTTTAAGACATACCTTATTATAGAACTTGACGAAAAGGTTATTTTTGTAGACCAACACGCCGCGCACGAACGTATTTTGTTTGAAAAGTTTAAGCAGGGTGCGTTTAACGACAACAAACAGCCGCTGTTGTTTCCGTACGTGTTTACCGTAAAGGCGGACGAAGCGCAGTTTATTGAAGATAATATTGACAACATTTACAAAGCGGGCGTGGAAGTAGAGCGTTTCGGTGCAAATACCTTCCGCATTACGGCGGTTTCGTCGTTGCTTGCAAACACGCAAATGAACAAGTTTGTCGAGTTTTTGTTGTCGGAAATGGAAGAATTTCGCGTGGACGACAATACTTTGCGTATTGAAAGGCTGGCGCAAATGGCTTGTAAAGCAGCGGTCAAGGCAGGACAAACCCTCAACGAGTACGAAATTAAGTATATTCTGAATACCATTGTCGAAGGCAACCTTATGCAATGCCCGCATGGTCGTCCGATAACGGTGATGTACACCAGGACACAGATCGACAAATGGTTTAAGAGGATTGTGACATGAGAAGCTACAATCGAAAGTTTGTCGGGTTGACGGGCACAACTTGCGTCGGAAAAAGCAGCGTTGCAGTTGAATTGGCAAAGCGTTTCGGAACAACGGTGATTTCTGCCGATTCCATGCAACTTTACAAAGGCATGGACATAGGCACGGCAAAAATTACGTCGGAAGAAATGCAGGGCGTACCACATTTTATGCTTGACGTTTGCTTGCCGAATGAAAACTACTCGTCATATCTTTATCAGAAAAATGCAGCGAAAATAATCAAAAAGTCAATAGTGCCGCCCATTGTGGCAGGCGGAACCGGCTTTTACTTTAACTCGTTGCTGTATCCGCCCGAGTTTGGCGGGGTGAGCGAAGCTCGACATCAGGAACTGCTTCGCGTGATGATATTTGACGGTTTGGACAAACTTTGCGAAATGTTGCGACAAATTGACCCTGCCGCATACGTACAAATCGATTTAAGCAACCCGAAGCGGGTAATGAGGGCGATTGAAATCGCCGAAAGCGGTGGAAGCAGGGCAAACGGAACACAAACAAATAGAGAAACTGCATTTGACTGCAAAATTTTCGTTTTGCAACGCGACAGAAAAAGTTTGTACAAGCAGATAGAAAATCGAGTTGACCTGATGATTGCGAACGGACTTGTGGACGAAGTGAAAACGCTTGTCGATCTGTACGGAGTTTGCACGACATCGGCGTTTCAGGCAATCGGCTACAAGGAGATTGTCGAATATCTTAGCGGTGCAACTGACCTTAATGAGGCGGTACAAAATATAAAACTGAACACGCGCCATTACGCCAAGCGGCAAATAAGCTACTTCAAGCGACTTCCGTGTACGACGTTTGTTGACGTAGACGACAAAACCATTGCAGAAGTAGCAGAGGAAATTTCGTTGCAACTGACTGATTTTATGCATGAAGAATAAAGCACATTGTAACAATGGTGGTGTTTGTTTTCGATTGACTTCGGTTTGTCTTGCTTGACGGCAATTTGTATCTGTCGGACGGAAACATAAAATGATGGACATAAAATAAAACATGTCCGTTTGACGGGCAATTTCTCTGAAAAATACTATGTTTGTAAATAGTACTCTTAAAAATGTCATTTTGTAGAATACTATTACAGACATAATATGCTAAAAATATACTAAAAATAAACAAAATCAGGTATTTAACAATGAAAAGTACGAAAGAACTAATAAACGTATCTCTCAACAAACTGCAACAACAATTCGATATTTTTGACGAAATATCGCTTAAAAACACGGCAAAAGTGCTTGACGCATTTGCAAAAAACAATGTAGCGTTAAGACATTTCAACGGAACCAGCGGTTACGGAAACGACGACATCGGAAGAGATACCCTTTGCAAAGTTTATGCAGACGTTTTCGAAACGGAAGCGGCGATAGTAAGTCCGCTTATTACGTCGGGGACGCATGCAATAACCGTAGCATTGTTCGGCGTTTTGCGACCGCACGATATTGTTTTGTCGGTTACCGGGCAACCTTATGACACGCTTTGCGACGCTATATATAAGGAAGGAATAGGCAGTCTTGCCGACTTCGGCGTACATTTTAATACAATCGACCTGACGCCTGACAACAGAATCGATCTCGATTCTGTCAGAAAATTTCTTCTTGCCAACAAAACGAAAATGGTTTACATCCAACGTTCTCGCGGTTACGCCTGGCGCCCTGCGTTGTCAATTGCGCAGATAGAACAAATCTGCCACATTGTCAAATCCGTTTCGCCCGAAACAATTATTTTCTGCGACAATTGCTACGGTGAATTCGTCGAGGACAAGGAACCGACAAACGTCGGCGCGGATTTTTGCGCAGGTTCGCTCATCAAAAATATCGGTGGCGGAATTGCGCCCACGGGTGGCTACGTTTGCGGACGACAGGATTTGATTGACCTTATTGCAGGGCGTGTTACATCGCCTTCGGTCGGCATGGAAGTCGGTTCGTATACGCCCGGTTACAGACTTTTTTATCAAGGCTTGTTCAATGCGCCGCACGTTGTCAATCAGGCACTTAAAGTTTGTCTGTTGTTTGCGCAAACGCTTACGGAACTCGGCTACGACGTCCTGCCGAAACTCGGCGACAACATCGGCGACATTGTTTGTTCCGTCAAACTCGGCTCGGCTCAGCGTATAATCGATTTTTGCAAAGCCGTCCAGTCGTCATCGCCCGTTGACGCGTTTGTTTCTCCCGAACCTTGGGAAATGCCCGGTTACAACGACAAAGTAATTATGGCGGCAGGATGTTTCGTTCAGGGTGCCAGCATCGAACTCAGTTGCGACGGACCGATCAGAGAACCGTACATTGTTTATCTTCAAGGCGGATTGACTTTGGAACACGGCATAATTGCGCTTCAAAAAGTGTTGGAAAACCTGGGCAACTAATCATTATTTACGTCAAATTCTGTCTCAAAGCCTCTTTTGACCAGTCTCAATACGTCGTTTTTGAGCAGATTTTGACATAATAATTTCAACGTAATCCGAATACGGACAATTAAAACCACAAATCTCAAAACGTCTTTTAGGACAGATTTTAACGTAATACAAACAATAAAGAATTACAAAAAACCAAGGAGAATTTTTTCCTGGGCTCGTCGTTTTATAACATTTTTAAGTCTAGGGTTAATTTAGCCATCACTAATAATTTTTGCGAGTGAGACGGCGGCTTGACCACTATTAGTTTATTGCCTGAAATAGTTTACGGCTGTAACTCTAATCGTGCACGCTCGGGTGCCAAAAACGCTTCGCGCCTTGGGGATTGGATTTTTTCGATTATTTCGGGTGATAGCGAGCGAAAGTGTACTGGATGTACACTGAGCGAACGTCCGCACGAAAGAACGGAAAAAGACATCCCCAAGGTTGTTAGTGATGGCGAATGTAAACCCTAGACAACAGATTTTTGTTGGATGCCGACGAAAAGAAAACACAAATCAAAGAGATGTTTAAGACAATAAAAGATTGGAGGATATGACAATGAACCTTGCTTCTATGCTGCCGTTTCTGGACGAGGAAGGACTACAAATACTTGTGGACGGATTGATTGACGGCTCGCTGACAGACATTTCACTTGGCGAAATTTTGCATTTTCTGGAAGACGAACAGATAAAAGAATTGTACAACCACTACGCCGCGCACCCCGAAAAGGGCGTTTCGACAACGATATTTTTCCCTTTTATGGATGACGACGATGTAGACAAGGAATTTCTCAGGCAGTTTGCCGCAGGCAAGATAAACAACGAAATACTGCCTTTTGTTTCCGACGAGGCGTTGCATTCCATAGTGGAACAATACGTGGCAAACCCCGACTGGAATCTTGACATAGACGACCTGTACCCGTTTCTCGACGACGACGACCTGACGTTGCTGCTTAAGGCGTATCTCAAACACAAGTCGTCGGCAAACGCCACGAAGCCTGCCGACAAGGACTAATCCGCAAAACAACCAAAGAGCCGCCTCTGTACGGGGCGGCTCTCGGTGAAAAGAGGAGGATCTGCGAAAATCGCGGATCGACAATATTGAGCGGACACATGCTTCGCCGACGGACAGACACGCATTTGCGCCGTTTCCGGCGGCTGCAATCCTGTTTGTTTCCCACGCTTGACTGCCGACATCGGCTGCACTACTACGGCAACAACACGTTGCCGCTTCCGCATTTGTACACGACTGCGCTTACAGCCGCTTGAATCAGCACAAAATTACACCGCCGCGCCCAAACATTTTGTCCGAACGTCGGCGGTTAATTTTACTTATTGACATCACCCGGAACATTTTTTATTCTTCTCTGTCGATTTTGTAAACAAATTTTCGACAACGCTAATCAAATGTTCTCAGATTTTCCTTTTTCTTTATTACTAATCGTTGTTACTCACTTCGTAATCGATTTTGATAACCGCGCCGGTCATGGTGTCGATTTTAACTTCAAACTCGTATTTAAGTCCCGTAAGTTTGCTTACATAAGTGGATTCGTATTCCACAACAGTATCTTTCTGTTCGTCAATCTTCCATTTAAGGTCGATGTCGCCGAGTTTAAGGAACAGCAGTTTGTCGCGAATGATGACGTTGAGACGGCTCGAGTAATCGATGTCCACGTTGCCGCCGTTGTCCTTTTCGCGTTCGTACTTGACAAGCGTAGCCGAGAAGTCGTACTCAAACTCGTACTTAGTGCCTTCGTAGACAAAACTCAACTCTATTTCGTCGTCGTTTTCGTCTATGGGTTCAAACGTCACGTCAACTTTGTCCTGATCCAGCAGTTCGATACCTGCGATTTTCAGCGCGTCGCTCTTTATTTTTTGCTTGATTGTTTCGATCTGTTCGTCGGTAAGTCCGTCGGGACGTTCCGCTTTCTTAGCCGTGGATTTTACTTCCAGTTTGAACACCGTTCCGCTGTCCGCCGATGTTTTTGCGGCGATCACTTCGCATTCGTACTCGAAGTTGCCTGACTTAAACTCAACTTCGTACACCATTCTGCCGTCTTCGTAGTCCAACTTCACTTTGAGGTCGACAATGTTGCCTACGGTCACGCCCAGTTCCGCCTTGATATAGTCCTTTGCCGCATCCAGCGCAACATCCGCGCCGATGTAACTTCCGCTGCTGGCAGTGCCGCCGCCGTTGTTGTCATCGATGCCGTTAAGTATCAGAGCAAGGTCGTTTATCTTAAATTTTACAAGTTGTTCCACACTGTATTTGCCGTCGGGGGCACTGCGCAAAATCTGCACCACCAGTCTGGCTTTTGCCACCGACAGGTCGTAGGTTGCGACAAGGTCGGTCGTTTGGTTGTTTTCTTCGGCGTTGTCACTTTGACGAGATACAATCACGTTGGGCACAACGTTGTTGTTTTTCATCGCGCTGTCAATCTGCGCCTTGACGGACTGTTCCAGTTGTTCCTTGTTTGCGTCGTTTGTTTCTACGTCAATCAGCACCGAGTTGCTCATTTCCGACAGGTAGCCCTTGCTGTACATGCTGCCTACAAGCGCGTACACAGCCACGTCCAGCGAGCAGCCGCTGAAGTCAAGTCCGTTTATCACCTGTTCGGCGTCCTCATTGCGGGCAATTACCTCGATTACTTTGCCGTCTTTGTTTACGTTGATTTCCAGGCTGGGGTTTACGTCCAGCGACACCGTCGCCGCCGAAGCCGTAACCGCACCTTGTTTTGTCAGTCCCACAATGCCGAATACGCTTACCACCAGCAAAACAAATGCCAGTGCGCATGTAGCGTATCGCCAGTAATTGGTTCTCGCCGCCGCTCTTCTCGTCGGTGAGGTGGTTTGGCAATCGGCTTTGATTTCAGCCAGGTTGTCAGGGGTGGCATTGGTAAATCCCCTGCGCACGCTTTTTTCCGTTTGTCTGTTGTTCATAGCGGTCACTCCTTAATTAGTTGTTGTAGTTTGGCCAGCGCCCGATTGTATTTACTGAGCGTTGTCGATAGAGGCAATCCCAACATGTCTGCAATCTCGCGATGCTTAATTCCGCCTACCGCGTGCATAACCACAATCTGACGTTCCGTCGCGCTTAGTTTGGCAAGGCAACCTTGCACCAGCAACTTGTCGTTGACGTTCATGCGCTCGTTGCCGGCAAATTGCTGTTCCAGTTCCTCGTCGGTGACGTCTGCGAAACGCTTGTTCAGGTTAAACCTGGCATAGCACATATTTTTAGCGATGGTCAGTATCCACGCCATGGGTTTACCGTGCGAAGTGTACGACGCCGCCTGCTCGTAAATCTTGACAATACAGTCGTGCATGACGTCCTCTGCGTCGTACTTGTTGCGAAGTACCGACAGAGCATAAGCATACACGGACGTGCCTACAAGGTTGTACAGTCTTTCCAATGCGGTATCGTCACCCTCTGCAAGTGCGTTAAGGCACCTGTCAATCTCCCGGGAGGATGGTGGATTGTTGTTTTTGTTGGGCTTCATTTGTAACCTCTTTTCAATCAGTCAATGCCGAAGCAGCAAGTTTTATTGCAACCGATTGGTAAATTTTTAAAATTTTTCGTTTTTTGCGGTAATCACACGACAAGTATTGTTACAAAACGATAAACAAGCATATTAAGAACAACAGCCAGATAAGCAAAAACGCCTTAAAACAAGCGGCAAAACCGATTGTTTCAAAGCGTGTGCGTGCAATTTGTCAGATGCAACTACTCGTCGCCGTCCTCTTCGTCATCGTCCCCGTCATCGTCCTCGTCGTCATCATCGTCGTCGCTTTCTTCGCCGTTGTCCTCGTAATCGTCGTCGAAGTCGTCGGGATAATCGTCGGGGTAGTCCTCCAGTTCCGTATCCGGGTTGTCCTCGTCAAATTCTTCGTCATCGTCGTCGTCCTCGTCCAACTCCTCAAGCGGAATTACCGTATCGTCGTCGGCAGGGTCGGTGGTATCTTCGTCGTCGAGATAGGTACGCCAATCGTCGTTGTCCTCGTCGATGTCGTCGCTTACCTGTTGCGAGGCGCGGGCAAGGCAGTTTTCACACATATCCTCATCCATACCGATGTACGCCGCCTTGCATGAGGGGCAAAGTTTAAGCGGCTCTTCTTCGTCAATGATGTCATCCAGCAAAACAAGTTTACTTTCCAGACCCAACTCCGACTTGCAAACGTCGCACATTTCTTCCGTTTCGGGTATGTAGTTCAGTTCGCAACGGGGGCACTTTTTGTATTTAACTTTTCCCATAAATCACCGATATAATTTAGTCGTCCTTTTTGACGCCCGTATAATTTAGCATTATTCTTGACAAATGTAAACTGTTTTTCACCGATTTGTTGTACATTATTTTGTCAAATGTGAAAAATTATGAAAATTTTCCACAAAAAGTCGGCATTTTTGACGAATCGGCAGTAATTTTACGCCACGTTGTAACCGCCGATATTCAAAAGCCAACGAAACAGACAGCGTTTGACTACTGCATCGCACGGCGAAACACTACACGAAAAGCGGCAAATGACGGCAGCGTGTGCCTCTATTTGTCGTCGCTTTCGTCGTCTTTGTCAAACACAGATGTCGCGTCGTCGTTTTGCGCAGCAGGCACTCCGTGTTGTTCGGCGTCGTCAATCGTAAGACCTTTTTGTTTGCAGAGTTTTACAAGGCGCACGATGTGCACGGCGACAAGAGCAAAGTTCATCACCCACACCGAAGCCGACTTGATAAGAATGCCGTACACCACAAACACTACCGCGCCCACGATGTTGACAATGCGTATGGTGCGTTCGTCCTTCATAAGAAAAGACACCAGCACCAGCGCGGCGGCAAGCAGCCCCAGCCATTCCACAAAACTACCGTAATCGAACACATTGTTTTTAATCCATTCCAACACAAGAAACCTCCTTGCGCAGTGCAGACTACTCAATCCGCGCGCAGTTTTGTAACATCTTTTTTTAACTCGGAAACATAGTATAGCAAACGTTTTCCGAAAATGCAATACCTTTAATATAAATAGTCGTTTTGTTTAATCAAAATTATTCTATTCCATTTTACTTTACATTTCATTTTACACGCTGTTTTCTGCCGTCACGCCTGCAAAAATAACCGTCACAGGCAAATCGGTGCCGCAATCGGATTTTTCCCTTTCCGTTGCAAAATCAAAGCTGCCGCCGCGCCCTATTTGTGCATATTTACATTGACAATGTGCCGTCAAATTGGTACAATAGTTGTGTGGAAAAACCACTCGGAGGACGTACGATGAGCAAAATAGTTGTGGGTATCGCAGGCGGCACCGGTTCGGGAAAAACTACCGTCGCAAAGAAGATTCTTCAGGCGTTTGACAAAAACGCAGTCATTTTGTCGCACGACTACTACTACAAAGAATACCCGGATTTGCCCATCGAGGAAAAACGAAAACTCAACTACGACCACCCCGACAGCCTGGATACAGACCTGCTTGTGCAGCACATAAAGGCACTCAGAGCAGGGCAATCCATCATGCACCCGACGTACGACTTTTCCACCCACAGCCGCAACGCCAACTGGTCCCGCATGGACAGCGCAGATCTGATAATCGTTGAAGGCATACTTATTTATACCAACAAGGATTTGTGCGACCTTTGCGACATCAAACTGTTTGTGGACACAGACGCCGACGTGCGCTTTATACGCCGCCTGCGCCGTGACGTAAACCGCCGCGGACGTAGCATGGAATCGGTAATTACGCAGTACCTGTCCACGGTAAAGCCCATGCACGAACAATTTGTTGAGCCCAGCAAGGCAAAAGCCGACCTTATCATCCCCGAGGGCGGACACAACACCATTGCCGTGGGAATGATTGTGGACGCCATCCGCAAAATGATGAAAAACGAGCAATAAACAATGAAGATACAACTTGACGGCATAAGCAACGCCCGTGACATCGGCGGAATACACGTCGACGGCGGCATTGTCGCGACGGGCAGACTTCTGCGAAGCGGCGAACACAGCCGAATGACGGAAAGCGACGGCAAACGACTTGCCGCGTGCGGACTACGGCGCGTAATAGACCTGCGCACCGCCGCCGAACGCGACAACGTGCCCGACCGCAAAACAAACGGCGTGGAATACGTCAACATACCCATAATACAGGCAACAACTTTCGGCATAAGTTACGAAAGCGCCGACGGCCCCACAATAGCACTCAAACTGCAACAGGGCATACGCCGCATGCGCGACAAAGGCGAAACACCCGAGGAACACATGCAGGAACTGTACGGCAGATTTGTGCGCAACGACCACTGTCGCGAACACATCGGTCAGTTTGTGCGTTTGCTTGCGGACAACCCGACGGACGGCGCAACGCTGTGGCATTGCAGTGCAGGCAAGGATCGCGTGGGCGTTTGCACAGCCGTACTGCTGCACTGTCTTGGCGCAAGCCGCGAACAAATAAAAGCCGACTACATGCTGACCAACGAACTTACGCGCGACAACATGACGTCGGTAGTAAACAAAGTGCGCCCCTGCGTGTCGCCCGAAATGATGCAACTTGTGCTGAAAATGCTGTATGTGGACGAGAGTTACATAGACACGTTTTTTGCCGAATGTGACAGATTGTACGACGGCATTGACGGTTACGTTGCGGCAATAGGCGTGACCGACGAACACAAACGCAAACTTGCGGAAAACTACATACTGCATTGACGAACTTCCGTGCAATGCAACAAAAAGGTTTTCGGGTACTTTGCACAACTCGTTGATTCAGCAAGACTGGTAACTTGTAACTGTTTTGCCGGCAGCAACAAATAATGTACGAAGTTATACAGACATAAAAAAAATCCTTTTCGATTTTGTTCGAAAAGGATTTTTTGTTTCGTATTAAGTTTTTACGACAAACTACTTGTTTTCGGTTTCGTTGTCAGCGGTTGTTTCGCTGCCTTCGGTGTTGTCGTTGTCGCCGTAGTGAACGCGACCGTTGATTACGTTTGCACCTTCGGGTTGCTTGGGTTTAATGCACAGAAGTACAACGATACCTACTGCGGACAGACCTGCGATTACATACAGAACAATCTTCCACGCGTCAACCTTCTTGGTTGTTTCGGCGTCGGTTTTCTTAGCGTTTACGTACAGGTTGAGGGTAACGACAGACTTCTGACCTTCGCGGTCAACGCCTTCGTGACCGTACTTGTCGACGAACGTGTAGATTACGCGGTACTTAACGTCGTCCTTGTTTGCGCTTACATCGTCGTTTGTTGCAAGAATACCGCTGCCGGATACGATGTCGGAGTAACCGTCAACCACCTTGGTGTCGGCTGTCGTGTCGTAAATCTTCGTCCAGTTGCCGTCGATTTTCTTTTCAATAACGTAGTTGACGGTAATGTAGCTGTAACTGTTGTCGCTGTTTTTGCCGTCGTCACTGAATGTGAACAAAGACGTGGATGTCGTGATGGAGTAACGCGTACCTGCAGTAATTCCCTTGGAAATGAGTTCGTCAAACTTGGTTGAGTTGACGGTAACCACGGGGCTGTCTACGTCCTGCGTATTTACGGTAATAAGCGCAGACTTGGCAACGATTGAGGATTCTTCGAGTTTGTATTCGTACTTGTCTTTCTTCGTTTCGCCTTCTGCGGGTTCGTCTGCTTCTTCAATCTTGGTAGGACGAACGACAACAAGGCGGAAAGCCCACACGCCCACGCTGTTGACGTCTACTTCCTTGCCTGCTTCGGCGTGGTTTGCATTTGCGAAATCTCCGGGATACTTGCCGGGCTTGAAGTATTGAAGATAAATCTTGTCTGCACTGCTTTCCAGTTTGCCGTCGGTGCCGAAGGTACGCGTCATACCGGTAAACAGGTTGTCGGCTTCGGTTTTGTCAAGGTTTTCGCTTACGGTAATTTTACCCAGTTCAAGAAGTGCCTTGCTGAGTACGCTGAGACCGCGCTTGTCTACGGTGCCGTTGTCGGCTGCGATAAACGCGTCAATTTTATCCTGGTTGGCAGTTACCGTCGGCGTTGTTTCTTCGGCAAGCGCTACCGCCGAAACACCCAGCATTCCGACAAGAAGAGTCAATGCCAATACTAAACTGATGATTTTTTTCACGATTGTTCCTCCGAGGGGCAGCGTTGCCGCCCGTCTTTTTAGGGCAAAAGGGTATAAATCGCCCTACATACCCCATTATTTTACAATTTATTTGAGCGGTTGTCAACACTTTGCCCGATATTACTACAAAAACCGGGCAATTTGCGACGTTCAGTCAAGGTTGTCGGACGTTTGCGGCTGCTCGAAAAGGGGCACACCGTCCTCGTCGCCGTCGCTGTCGGCAAAGTTTTCCACAAATTTGGCAATGTCGAAACGTTTCCACGGCTCGGTAAGGGGCGGATACGCCACAAACACCATACGTTCCTTGCTGACGGGATGGGTAAGTTCCAGTTTGTATGCCCACAGCGACAGATTTTGTCCGCGGACGATGTCTCCGCCGTAGCGTGCGTCGCCGTACACGGGACATCCGATCGCGCTCATCTGCACACGTATCTGGTGGCTGCGCCCGGTGCCAAGCTGCACCTTGACAAGGCTAAGATTGTCCTCGCTTTGCAACACTTCGTAACTGAGTTCGGCACGTTTGGCGTCGTGATCGCCGAACGTTGCCACGTACACGGTGTTGGTGAGAGGATTTTTCTTAAGGTAGTTTACCAGCGTGTCCTTGCGCTGTTTTGGCGTGCCGACAACCGTGGTAAGGTAAGTCTTGACCATGTCGCCGTCGACGATTTGCTTGCTGAGGCGTTCCGCCGCTTTGCTGTTTTTGGCAAACACCATTACGCCGCCCGTGGGACGATCGAGACGATGCACCAGCCCGAGATAGACGTTGCCCGGCTTGTCGTACTTGTCCTTGATGTAGCCCTTAAGCAGGGTCAGCAGGTCTATGTCGCCGCTTGCGTCGGCCTGGCTCGGAATATTTTGCGGTTTGACGACAACAAGAATACTGTTGTCCTCGTGCAAAATCGTGACGTCATCCATTGTAAAATTTCTGCTCATTGTAACTCCGTTTTGGAATAAATTGTATCGAAAAAGACGATACGTATTGTAAATTTCGTGACTATGTTGCCGTCAGTCAAGTAGTCGCGGCAGGTAGGTTTCCCTTTCGCCGTCACCGACAAAACAGTAAAACAGGCAACGCCGACATGCCCGACTACAGACAAAATTACAGTTTTGTTGTCGTGGATGCAGGCAACACAACCATTGTAATGCACAACGTTTGTTGTTACCTCAGGACGAAAAATCGTCATGTTTTTCGCCAAACGCTGCCGCCTGCACACGAATATATATTATATACTAATTTGCCGAACTTGGCAACCTTTGCAATGCGGAAAGAACCAACTAATGGCTCTGCTTGGTTGCAATCCGACACTGCAATAGATTTACTTCTGCCCCCTCATCCGCGCCTTGCCGGCGAGGCGAGTAGATTGTTTGCAGTGATTTTTGTCACTGCCGATTTCAATATACGTCATTGCGAGAAGCGACTGCTTTTTTGTCGCGACGTGGCAATCCCCCGAAAGGGTTCCGCTTTATTTCAATCGGGCACTGCAACAAATTTACTTCTGCCCCCTCATCCATCGGCTACGCCGACACCTTCTCCCCGAGGGCGAAGGCTTTGTAAGGTCAAAACCCTACGTCTTTCGAGAAAGTTGTCTTTAATCAAGTAGTTAAGGATAATTTTCGGTCGAAGAGAGTAAATGCTCAGACGGCGTAGATTGGTGCAGAGAGCCGCAACTGGCGAATGAGTGCGGTTGTGACAGGAACATACTGCCTTTTGCTCAGACGGCGGAGAGTGGTACAGATTGACACAGATGGGACGGGCGAAAAGGCAAGCAGACTGCCATCGGCACTATATTCCGGCACTTACCCTACTTGCCTCCCGGCGAGGGTGTGCCGCTATACGCCGTCGTTAATATTTCAGCAAGCCGCTGGCGCCGCACGGCAGCACCACCCCTCCCTCATCGGTAGGCAGGCACACCTCGTAGGCTTCCACCGTCGCTTTGTCCGCCCCGGGGATACTACGCTTAAGGATATTGCTCAGCACGGCAGGTTGCAACCCCGTCGTGTAACTGTTGATAAGCACAAACAGCGGATTGTCGCTGAGTACGCCTGCGCACAAATCCACAAAGTCGCAGATGTCCTCTTCGATTTTCCACACTTCGCCGTTGCTTCCGCGTCCGTAACTGGGTGGGTCCATAATGATGGCGTCGTAACGGCGACCGCGGTTGATTTCGCGTTTGACAAACTTGCGGCAGTCGTCCACGATGTACCGCACCGGACGGTCGGCAAGTCCGCTGAGGGCGACGTTTTCACGGCAACGTTCCACCATATTTTTGGCGGCGTCCACGTGACAAACGCTTGCACCTGCCGACAGACACGCAACCGTTGCGCCGCCCGTGTATGCAAACAGGTTAAGCACGTTTATCGGGCGGTTTGCGCCTTTTATGAGGTCAATCATAGTTGCCCAATTGGCGGCTTGCTCGGGGAAAAGTCCCGTATGTTTGAAACCCATCGGCTTGACGGCAAAGGTCAGGTCGCGCCAGGAAACATGCCACTCGTCGGGGACGGGTTTGTTGTATTCCCAGTGTCCGCCGCCGCTGCTTGAGCGCAGGTACCGCGCGTCGGGGCGCAGGATTTTGTCCAGCGGTTTTGCCGCATGCCATATCACCTGCGGATCGGGGCGCAGAAGCACGACGTTGCCCCACCGTTCCAACTTTTCGCCGTCACCGGTGGCAATTATTTCGTAATCTTTCCATTCGTTGTTGATTTTCATGATTTTATTATACCGCAAGCCGCGGTTTTTCTCAACTGTTTGCGACAATGTACGCAACCTTGACTTTTGCGTCGAACACAAACGAACGGACATCGCGACGAAAGGCAGATTTTACCCTTTACATAATGCACGGCTTATTACTGCGTTTACGTCGTAGCAAAAATGCCGATACTCAACAAAAAAAAACAGACCTCTTCCGAAGTCTGTTTTTAACAAATCTGTTTTTTTACTGCAAAATCTTCTTTTTTTGTTGGTCATATTCTTCCCGAGTAATCACTCCGGCATCAAGTAGACTTTTCAGTTGTTCGAATTTTGCCACTTGATCAACATCATAAGGTGTTTCTACTGTAGTATTCACATTTTCACCACCATTTTTGCTTTCGTTATCGTTCAAATACAACTTATTGCGTATATATTTAATATCCTGCAGAAACGAAAACAAAAGTTTCAGAATCGCCCACTGCAACAATATAAATAATGGTCCTAAAAATATCAACAGCAGTCCGTAGACAAGCAAGTAATTCTCCAGACAAGCGAGAATAATTCCGGCTATAACGCTAATACAAGTTAGTATTATAGAGATAATGTCGTTGAATTTTTTCCAAAAGTAGTATATTCCATCATTTTTAGTAAACATGATTACCTCTCCAAAATCTTCTTTTTCTGCAATTCAAATTCTTCTTCTGAAATTGCGCCGATTTCGCGAAGTTTATTTACTTGCTTCAATTGCTCGATACGTTCATTAAAGTCACTCGATTTCTTGCTTTCAATTGTTTCATCGGACGATAAAAGTTGAGTACCGCTAAAAATAAGAATTCCCAAAGCGGCGATTCCACTAAGAAAAATTTTTCCACAGTTTACAAACAGATAATAGATAACAATTATTGCTTTTCCACTATATCCAAAGCCGATATCGAATACCATCTCAAGCAATATTGCCACCACGCAAACAGCAATTGTAATCCAAAACAATACCGAAAACAGTACGCTTTTTTTCATCAACTTTTTAAGTTTCTTACACATAACATATCTCCTCTATTTTATTTCTTACAGCGCTCACATTACAGCCGAAAGTGCGCTGATGTAAACGATGCCTACAATAATGTTGATTACCAGCGTTACTGCAGAAATTACGATAGCGGCAATCGCAAGACCTCTGCCTTCGTCGTTCATTTCTTGAGAATCCCTGTAACCGAGAATACCCAAAATCAATCCTACCAATGGGATGAAAAACGAGAAAATAAAGCCAATCAACGCTTTGTTGTTTTTCTGTCTGGGCGCGGTTTCGGTAGCAACCTTTACTCCGCAGTTCGGGCAAACATAAGCATTATCCGAAATCTCTTTACCACAATTTTTGCAATACATTTTTTCTTCCTCCGTGTTTTTTCTCTTATTGTATCACATATGTGATTGAATGTCAATACATATGTGGTTTATTTATTTCACAAAAGTATTGTATTATTTTACAAAAGGGGAAAACTCGTTACTATGGATGTATTGAAAAGAATAGAAGAATTACGAATACAAAAGGGCTGGACGATGTACAAACTAAGCAACGAAGCAGACCTTACGCCATCTACGCTTGCAAACATGTACGCAAGAGGCACAAGCCCGTCTATCGCCACTCTTACAAACATATGCAGGGCACTGGGAATAAGCCTGTCTGATTTTTTCAAGGAAAACGACGAAGAAGCTGACAAAAACACGCTTGTGCAGAAGTTTGACAAGCTTAACAACGAACAGCAAAAAGCCGTCATTACAATAATCGACGGCATGCAAAAATAGTCCGAAATGTCGCCAAAAATATATACGTATTGCCTTTTTGACAACATTACACAAAAAACTCACCGATTGTTTCGGTGAGTTTTTATTACTTACGACGGATTTTTTGCTCAACTAATTGTTTCACAAACAGCACACTGTAACTACGTCAAGTTGAGAGTAACAACGCGCGCGTTGCGCAATCGAAATATCTCGCGAAATCATTCCTTTCGACTATTGCTACTTATTGCAATAAGCATAATTATAGACGATCGGTACCTTTCCAGGGGATCCTTCGACTACGCTCAGGATGACTTAATTACATGAGCAACGTTTATTAGAAAACGTTTCGAACTTTGAAATGATATTTATAAAAAATCCCTTAATAATCAATAATACACTTTTTCAAGGGTGAGACCCTTTGCAGGAAGGGTACGAAAAGCAAGGCGTTTGCCGTCAAGCATGTTTTGCACGTCGGTCAAATCGTAACGCTCGCTGCCGACAGCCACAAGCAGACCGCACATAATGCGCACCTGATTGTACAAAAAAGCGTTGCCGTTGACGGTAAAACAAATTACGTCGTCGGGGTGCGCCGTCACGTCAAAGGAATTGATTGTGCGCACCGTCCCCTTAAGGTTGCTGCCGATGTTCTGAAACGCGGCAAAGTCGTGCGTACCGACAAGCAATTTTGCCGCGGCTTGCATGGCTGCTACGTCCAACAGTTTGTAAACCTGCGCGTGCGTCGCGTCGAGAAGGGGTCTGCGCACTGGCGAAACGTACACGCGGTACACGTAAGTTTTGCTTACCGCCGAAAAACGCGCGTCGAAGTCGTCCGCAACTATTTCGGCAGAGGTCACCGCAACGCTGCCGGGAAGCGCAAGGTTTACGCCCAGACACAACTTGTACGGATTAACATCGCGGTCGGCAAAAAAATGTACCGTTTGCCCTTTTGCATGCACTCCGACGTCCGTTCGGCCTGCGGCATACACACGCACGAAGTCGCAATCGAAGTATTTGCCCAGTGCGTGCTCCACTGCGTCCTGCACCGAATTGCCGTTTGTCTGGCTTTGCCAGCCGCAAAAATCCGTGCCGACGTATTCAATTGTAAGTTTTATTTTTTGCATTTTGCATCAACCTGATTTTTGTCGGCAACAAACTTTTGCCCGTCCGGCACTAAAAATACAGCCACGTGATATTTGCCCAACTTTGCTGATTACAATACACCACAAACACACCTACAAACACCGAAACTGTCACAAACGCGCCAACCGCGTCGCGCCAGCCGAGATGCATTTTGTTCAGTTGCGTGCGCTTGTCCGAGCCTTCGTAACAGCGGCTGTTCATTGCGTTTGCCAGTTCGTCCGCGCGACGGAATCCGCCCACAAGCAGCGGAATAAGGATAGGAATAAAAGCCTTTGCACGCTTGATAATGTTGCCCGTGTCGAAGTCCGCGCCACGTGCCTTTTGCGCACGTATTATGCGGTCGGTTTCTTCGATAAGTCCCGGTATAAAGGACAGCGTAAGGCTCATTATAAGCGCAAGATCCCTGACGGGAAAACGCAAAACCTTGAGTGGCGACAGCAAACTTTCGATTGCGTGCGTAAGGTCAACAGGCGTTGTCGTAAGGGTGAGAATGTTTGAACAGACAACAAGCAACATAAGCCGCAACAACATTTTTGCCGCAAACTTGATACCTTCGTCGTAAATTTCCAGTATCCACCAACTCCACAGAAGCGTGCCGCGCTTGGTGAAAAACAAGTTGAGCACCGCCGTAAACAACAGCAGTACGAAAATGCCCTTGACCGACTTGAGTATGCTGCCGACCGGCACGCGCGACAGGGCAATTACCACAAGCAAAAACAGCGTGATTGCACCGAACACGGCAAAACTCGTCACGAAAAATATACCAACCATAAACAGCAGGCACAGCACCAACTTTACGCGGGCGTCCATACGGTGAACAAATGACTCCGCCATGTAGTACTGACCGAAGGTAACGTCACGAAACATGTTCGTCACCCCCTTTGTCCGAGCCGCCTCTCAACGCGCACACCGCCGCAAACACATCGTCAACCGACAGTGCGTCGTCGGGCAAAGCGTAACCTGCGGCTTCCAGTACGTTGCAGAAACGCGCCATATGCGGCACTTCCAGTCCCAGCGCGGTAATTTCTTCTTCCTTGCGGAACAGCGCGCGTGTCGGCAAGTCATATGCAACGTTGCCGTCGCTGAACACAATCACGCGGTTGGCGTTTTCGTACACTTCGTTCATGTCGTGCGACACCATCACCACCGTTACGCCGTTTTGTTTGTTAAGGTGTCTGACCAGCGACAAAATTTCTCTTTTGCCGTTGGGGTCAAGCCCTGCAGTCGGCTCGTCCAGCACAAGCAGCGACGGGTTGGTGACAAGCACCCCTGCCAGGGCGACACGACGTTTTTCGCCGCCGGACAAGTCGAAGGGTGACTTGTTGCGCACCTCGTCAAAGTTCATTCCGACGGTAAATAGCGCATTACGCGCAAGTTCCTCGTGCTTGTCTGCGGGTATGTCGAAGTTTTTAAGTCCGAAACAGACGTCGTCATACACGGTGTCGGCAAACAGTTGGTACTCCGGATATTGAAACACCATACCTACCTGTCGGCGCAACGCCTTGAGGTCGGGCTTTTTGGCGGAAAGGTCTATCCCAAGCACCGACATATTGCCGTTTTGCAGCCGCACCAACGCGTTGAAATGCTGCAAAAACGTGCTTTTGCCGCTTCCTGTATGCCCCACAATGGCAACAAACTCGCCACGCTTGATGTCCAGCGACACATCGCTAAGTGCATAAACCTTGTTTTTGTCTCTCTTTTTTGTACTGTAACTGAATGCGACATGCTCGGCGTACACCGCGCTGTCCTGCGGCGCGACAAACGGCGTTATCTGAGATTTTTGCATACCGCACCCCCTAACGCAACGTCATCGTGGCAATGTTCGTCCACATCGAAGCCTGCCGCTTTAAGTTTTTTTGCAAGTTCAACGGTGCGCGGCGCGCGAAGTCCCACATCCGCAAGTACCTTGTCATCGGCAAAAACCTCGTCGGGCGTGCCGCTTGTCACAATGTGCCCGTGGTCCATCACAAACACCTTGTCGCAGTCTACAACCTCGTCGGGGAAGTGCGTAATAAGTACCACCGTCATGCCACTCTTGTTAAGTTTGTGCGCGACGGCAAGCACTTCTTTTCGTCCCTGTGGGTCAAGCATAGCCGTCGATTCGTCCAGCACAAGCACGCGCGGCTTTATTGCCAGCGCGCCCGCAACGGCAATGCGCTGTTTCTGACCGCCGCTTAGTGCCGACGGGCTACGCTTGGCAAATTCCGACATGTCCACAAGTGCCAACGCCTCGTCTACCCGCGCACGTATTTCTTCCGACGGCAACCCGAGGTTTTCCGGTCCGAACGCCACGTCCTCTTCGACAATGCTTGCCACCATCTGGTTGTCAGGGTTCTGAAACACCATTCCCACCGACCTGCGTATGTCAAAAATCGCGTTTTTGTCCGTCGTATCCATGCCGAACACCGTCACTTTTCCCGTTTTGGGCAGCAACAACCCGTTAAGCAGTTTGGCAAGCGTGGACTTTCCGCAACCGTTGTGTCCGACAAGCGCGACAAAAGAGCCCTCGGCAAGTTGAAGGCTTACGCCTTCCACGCCGACGGCAGGCGAAGCAACGCCCTGTTCGTCGTAGGTTTTGTAGTAGTAGGACACGTTGTCCAGACTGATTGCGATTTTTTCGTCCACCGATTTACTCCGTTTGAAAATTTGCAAGCGCAAATGATTTGTTTTCCTTACTGAACTTATATTATACAATTTTTCCGCACTTTTGGCAAACATATGTACGTCGCGCCGATAAATTCACTCTAAAAAACTGTTCGTACCTGTTTTTCAATATATTGACAAACATCAGGGCAATTACACAATCGTGATTGTTCAATCAATCGACTAAGCCTTTTCGGAAAAATCCAAAACATTATTTCGGGCAAAATCTTCGCGCAAATCAACAAAAAAAGGCGGCTGCTACTAAGCAGTCGCCCTTTTGTGGCTTGAAGAGATTAAGTTAATTACTTAATGATCTTGGATACAACGCCGGAACCAACGGTGTGGCCGCCTTCACGAATAGCGAAACGCAGACCTT
>OGOZ01000675.1_pt1 | contig 22156 bp, 23 predicted proteins | sample 1552801 | NCBI WGS metagenome assembly OGOZ01 (sample SAMEA2580196, study PRJEB22360) | human gut metagenome | biome: human gut; feature: human-associated habitat; material: faeces | place: Denmark | collected 2008/2010 | reverse complement strand
ATCTTGCAGCCTGTCAGACCCTCGGGAGCGGAGCATTCTATAATTCCGTGCTCGTCTGTTATTACAGCCCCCATTTTCTTCATAGCCGAAAGGTGCATATCTATAGGCCTCGGGCCAAGATCGCAGCCGCCGGGATAGCACAATGTGCATTTGCCCGTTCTGCCCATCAGCGCCCCCATAAAGATTATAGAGCTGCGCATGGTGCGCATAAGCTCGCTGCTTATGGAAGAACTGTCGATGCCGGTGCAGTCAACGGTCATGTCTGTTCCGTCGGCACGGACCTTTCCGCCAAGGCTGGTAAGGATACGTGCAGCGCCGTATCGGTCGGAGATGCAGGGGCAGTTCTTTGCCGGCGCGGTGAAGCGGCTGTTCGGATGAGCGGCGTAAGTCGTCTTATCCTTCTTGTCGAACTTGGCGGGATCCCAGGGATTGCCCTTCCAGTCGATCATGTGCTGAGGAATTTCCTTGGAAAGGCCTTCCCACCAAACGGTGTTGTCGTCCGTGTTGAGCGCAACGTTGGTGAAGATGGTGCCCTTTCTGGTGCTCTGGAGAGCATTGTAGTTGGAATGTTCGTTCGTGCCGGGGGCGACGCCGAAGAAGCCGTTTTCGGGGTTGATGGCGTAAAGCCTGCCGTCCTTGCCTATGCGCATCCAGGAAATGTCGTCGCCGACAGTCCAGATCTTGTAGCCCTTATCACGCAGATACTTGGGCGGGATAAGCATTGCGAGGTTTGTCTTGCCGCAGGCAGAGGGGAAAGCAGCAGCGACGTATTTGATTTCGCCCTGCGGGTTCTGAAGACCGAGTATGAGCATATGCTCTGCCATCCAGCCTTCCTTCCAGCCCTGGTAGGAAGCAATGCGGAGCGCGAAGCACTTCTTGCCGAGAAGAACGTTTCCGCCGTATGCGGAGTTGACGGAGATAATGGTGTTATCCTGCGGGAAGTGGCAGATATAACGCTTTTCGGGATCGACATCGCACTTTGCGTGGAGGCCGCGCACCCAATCGTTGCTGTCGCCGAGAACATCAAGCACCGTCACGCCGACACGGGTCATGATAGCCATGTTGAGAACGACATATATGGAATCGGTAACTTCGATACCGATCTTCGCAAGAGGAGAACCGACCGGGCCCATGGAATAAGGAATGACATACATTGTCCTGCCCTTGTAGGAACCCCTTGCGATATCGTAAAGCTTTGTGTACATTTCGTGCGGTTCGCACCAGTTGTTGGTGGGGCCGGCGGTTTCTTTATCGAGCGTGCAGATAAAGGTGCGGTCCTCGACACGGGCAACATCGTTCGGCTTTGTTCTGTGGAGATAGCAGCCGGGAAGCTTCTCCTGGTTGAGCTTGATCATTTCGCCGCTTTCGACAGCTTCCGCACGCAGCGCTTCGAGCTGTTCTTCGCTGCCGTCGATCCAGACGACTTTGTCGGGATTGACGAGCTTTTTCATTTCGTCAAGCCACTTCAATACTGTTGCATTGTTGGTCATGGTAAACTCCTTTGTATAAATATATCTTATTCGATAACACATTTACCGATACGGCGCAAAAGTCAAGGCGGCTGCAAACAGCCGCCTCCGGATCCGTATCGCCGCTGCACGACGGAACACCCGCCATACAACCCCGTGCCACGGAATCGCGGCATAAAACCTATGATTCCTATTTGCGATTTTATCACACTTTTTTTGCGGCGGGAATTGCCGTTTTATCATAACAGAATTGCTTTTTCCGCATATCGCAAGGCTTTCCGCACAAAAAACATATTTTCTTCCCGCGCAGCCGGATTTTGCATTTTTGCGTATTCGGCAGATTGCATTTAATCGTGATTTGTGCACCATTACCATATATCGAATGTGCGTTTTATGTATTATTCGGCATTGAAATTTATTGTACATTTTACTATAATATTTTCGAGATACCGTGAAATAAGTTTGCGGTCTTTATTCATTCTTCAAGGAGGGCAGGATTTGAAAACACTGTATCTTTTCTTCGGCAGGATCGTCGCATATGCACGCTCGCGCCCGGCGGTATTTTCCATGTACTGTATCGGCGCGGTGCTCACCGTGGTCTGCATGATATCCATGTATGCTTCCTTTATTTCGGCGGACAAATACGCCGACCCTGCCGGGCGCTATACATATAGGATATATGCCGATAAAAGCGCTCTTGCCGGCAAGGATGCGGCGAATGCCCTCCTTGACTCGCTCCCCGCCGGGGAAAAGCTTTTGTGTGCCGGGGTATCCTCCTCCTGCGACCGCGGATCGGTCTACGGCGAAGGGCGCGGAAATATACAGCTGCTTTTGTGCAGGGGCGATGTATTCATTCTCCCGACCGTGTCCTTTGATCTGTCCGGCGAACCGGCAAACACAGCACTGCTCCCGGCAAGCGACGCTTCACGCATCGGCGAGGACGGCACCGCTCTGCTTTTCGGAAAGTCGCACAGGATCGCCGGGACATTCACATTCGGCGACGGAGCACTGATTGTATCGCAAAAAAGCGATATTTGGGATAATGTCACCTTCGACGGCGCGACCGTCGTATACAACTACCCTCTTTCCGCAAACGAGGCAAACACCCTTCGCGATGCCGCGCAAAAATACCTCGGCAGCGGCGCGCGCCTTTCCCTGCCGCTCACTCAACGCGACGAATATTCAAGGCAGCTCCCGATAAATCTTATACTTATATCGCTTGTGGTCCCGCAGAGTGATACGGAAGTGTGAGAACACGAACAAAAACCATTGAAAACACTACATTTTTTACGGCATGGACGCACGGGTTTCTCAATAATTTAAGGAGAAACTGCCATGACAAATTTTATAGAAGAGTTCTACTACGGCAATATCGACCCGCAGGCACGCAGTTTTGAGCAAAATAAAAAGGTACAATGTGATATGCAGATCCTCACTGACAATGAGGACTTCCTCACGGATAAACTTTCCGGCGAGGAAAAGAAACGGTTCATCCAGTACGTTGATGCCTGGGCAACCGTTGATGGCGAGTCCACCCTCGACAGCTTCATCACCGGCTTCCGCCTCGGTGCACAGTTCGTGTTCGATACTTTCGTTACCACGAAAGCACCATACATAGACTACCTAAAAGACGAGATATAAACAACAATCCGGCTCTGCCACTACGGCAGGGCCGGATTCGTATATTATGCTTTTATTATAGATAAGATATGTTTCATATATCCGTTCCATTTAGTAAACAAATCTGTATTTCCCATATTTATATACCCTTTTTCTGCTTTTGATAGTGACCGTGTATGGGGATTCTTCTTTTAACTCTTTGTGCATTTTTGAAATAAGCAAACTGTTCTTTTCAAGTCTCAATATGTAATTCAGAAAATGATACCATTGTACCCAAGTACAATTAGGTGTATCAGGTGTGGCTCCGGAATAGTTACCATGTTCTCTTCCAAAAGCAAAAAGGTATATTTTTGATTTATCAACATACTTTGCCTTGATGCCTAACAGGCTTGCTATTTCCATTTCAGAGCTATTTTCGATCCAAAGACTAACCTTATTGATCCATTGGGTTACTTCGAGAGTGTAGTTATTAGATTTGCTTATTAGAGTTTTAGGTGATAACGACGTGTGATCCTGCCATTTGAGTTGAAACAATGCTATCTCACCGGTTTCATAATCAATAGCAGCTGCATCAATATCTGTGATGCGTTGACCGTTTTTCTTGATCACAATCTGGTGATCAATGCAGTGAAAGTTCGGCATCATTTCATAGAGTTGATTTCTGAATACGGCCTCTCGCTTGTTTCGATTTTTGTCGCATATATTTGGATACAATATCGTTATGTTATCAAGCATAAACGAAAAGGGGCGATATAGAGACCCAGCGCATGAATGAATATATTGGCTGGATGAAATCTTTATCAACGGTGCGCAAGACGCTTGCGTATTTTCATATAAACCTTTGTTAGCAGCAGAAAGCGAAAGAACTTTCAAAACCTCTTCTGCTTGTTGGACCGACAGGTCCCCGTTCTCCCTTATCAAATGCAAAAGATCATCCTTGGTGTTAATTAGATAAAAAAGATTCTCGACTAATAGCTCTGGATGCTTTTCTCTCAGGACATTAATAAAATATATGTGCTTAATGGCGTATCCACTTAGATCCACTACACTATCCACAAAGGAGGCATAGTAAACATCGTTAAATAGCACGTCGTCAGGGTACATGTCCCACTCAGTATCATGAATTGAATCCAGATAAGCGAGATCACGAAAATAGTTTTCTACGTCTTGGTCTCCATTATATCCGATAAAATGCTCATTCCACACGAAGCATAATTGTTTCATGCGATCTATTATATCTTCGCGATTTTTAATACTTTCTAAATATCTTGAGTCCTTCTCAATTTGAGTACAGATAATCTGTTCATAGTATTGAATATACTTTGCTTCAATTAATTCTATGTGGTGGTTCTTTTGCTTAAAAATAATTTTGCTTCTATTGCAGAAATCTTTGGTTGTAACAATTCCAAGCCGTTCTAACTCTAACAGGTACGCAGACCACCCCACGAGCTGGCATGAACATAAGAACGTACGGCATTCAAGCAAAGAATCATCTGTTAATTTGGCTAATACTGCTGCAGGTAATTCTTCGAATTCATCCGTATATACATACTCTATTAAGACCGGATATGCAAAGTGCAGAATATCCGTAAAGAACTGACCCTTCTCATCGCCCTCAGTTGTAATACTGTCTAAAAATGTTTTGTCAATAACCTTAATGCAATTCAGGAACAACTCCTGACGCTTCCATATATCAATGCTTGATATATAATCGTTAAGATAGGCTACTCCTTCATCATAAAACTTTTCCAAATTGGATTTTCGTTTTTTCATGCGGAATCACCTCTTTTGCGCATAACATTTGGTCGCTTTTTGGGTTCAACGAATACGAAATTATTCTTCATACGGAATTCGGAAGTATTCCAGATACTTCTTGAACTTGTCCTGTGCGGACAGGCAAGTATCACGTAGATAGCCGCGTTCGTTCTGCCACTCTTTCAAGCCGCGGTAGTAGAACATCTTGATGTCGTCCTCGATGATGAACGGCACGATATTGTTCCTCAGGCATTCTTTGAAGAGAAGTAAACGTCCGACTCTGCCGTTGCCGTCCTGGAAGGGATGGATGCACTCAAAACGGAAATGAAAGTCCAGCAGATCCTCAAAGGTTTTACTCTTGATGGCGTTGTATTCGGCAAGCAGGTTCTTCATCTCCGCACCGACATCCTCCGGTGCAGTTGTATCCATGCCGCCGACCTCGTTAGGTAATTTCTTATAATCCCCAACGGCAAACCAATCGAGGCGGGAATCAGATGTTCCACTTTTCAGAACGGCATGCAGTTGCTTGATGAATGCTTCGCTCAGCACATGATTTGCGCTGTCGATAATCATATCAATGCACTTGAAGTGGTTAGCAGTCTCGACCACATCGTCCACCTTAACCGTCCCGTCGGACATACCGATAGTGTTCGTCTCAAAGATATAGCGCGTCTGATCGTGCGTGAGGCGACTGCCTTCAATGTGATTGGAGTTGTAGGTTAGGTCAATCTGGATTTTATGATAAATGCCGCCGTGCAGCTTCGTCACTTTCTCGGTTTTCAGAACTTCTAAAAGCGTCTTTGGCGCATCGGTACGCTTGTTGATACGGTCAGGCTTCTCTGCGGTTTCGGGGATGTTCCATGTCTTGCCGGTCAGGAACGCACCGTCAATTTTTCCTTCGGCACAGTAACCGCGCACGCTACGTTCGGAAACGCTCCATCTTTTCGCAGCTTCTGCGACTGAAATATATTTCATTACTAACCCTCGCTTTCTATACAGATATAGTATAGCACATCATCGGCAAAATATCAATACATTGTTGCGAAATGTTGATGTAGTTTTTGCCGATAGCGGCAAAGATCTCTTACGATTCATTCAAACAGATCGTTATTTTTCTCGTCGAAAGTTTGAAATATTTATCATATTCTTGATTTTTCGGTCGAACCGTGATATACTATATTTGTATTATTGTATCCAGCGCCAAATAGCTCATAAAGGAGATTCAAAATGGCTGTTAGTTATAAGAAACTGTGGCACATCCTTGTTGACAGAAACATGAAGAAAAAGGATCTGGAAGAAGCCGCCGGCATCACTCATTATCAAATGTACAAGCTTGCCAATGATAAAGATATCACCACCGATGTGATCGGCGCAATTTGTGCTGCCCTTGAGGTGGAACCAAACGATATTATGGATTTTATATCCGACAGAAAGTGATGTCCGTTTTATGGGACACATAGAGGATTATAATAAAATGAAAAAGTATTTTGGAATAGCGGGGACAGGAAAATGCTGAACTATATTGATTTGTTTGCAGGAGCCGGAGGATTATCGGAAGGCTTTACTGCAACCGGTTTCCATCCTGTTTCTCATGTTGAAATGAATGCGGAAGCTTGTAATACACTAAAAACGCGAGCTTGCTACTACTATCTGAAGGATGCAGGACAGCTCGATATTTACAAGGATTACCTGAGGGGAAAAATTACTCGCGATGAACTGTACTCCCAGGTGCCTGCTTGCGTTACAAATACAGTAATTAACCAGACCATGTCGGAAGAATCCATGCCTGATTTATTTAACCGTATTAACCAGTTGCTAAAAGAGCAAAAAATAGAAAAAGTGGACCTCCTCGTTGGAGGGCCGCCTTGTCAGGCATATTCACTCGTTGGCAGAGCAGTAAAAAGTGACGGGATGGTTAATGACCCGAGGAACTATCTGTACAAACTATACATTAAGGTTCTGAAAGAATATCACCCAAGGATGTTTGTGTTTGAAAACGTTCCTGGCTTGCTCACGGCAAACAAAGGTCAATACCTGCGTGATATGGAAAAAGCATTTTGCGGAGCCGGATATGAGATCAAATATAAAGTGCTGAATTCCGCTGACTTCGGTGTATTGCAGAACAGACATAGAGTTATTCTTATTGGCTGGGAAAAAGATTCCACGCATTATTATCCGAATTTTACAGTAATCAAAAATGAGTATACAGTTCGTGATATTCTTGATGATCTTCCCTCAATACAGTCGGGAGAAGAATCTCATAATTACCGCCAGGGAAATTACAGCACCTATCTTTCCGAAAGCGGAATTCGAAAAGATGATGATATTTTAACATGGCATATTTCGCGTCCCAATATTGAACGAGACCGTTCCATATACCGCCAGGTAATTGATGCATGGAACAAGGAAAAGAAAAGAATCAAGTATACAGATCTGCCTGACGAACTATGTACCCATAAAAACAGAGAAGCATTTCTTGATCGGTTTAAGGTCGTCGCAGCTGATCTTCCGGCTTCTCACACAATGATGGCTCATATTTCAAAAGACGGACACTACTTCATTCATCCGGATATCAGGCAGGCGCGGTCAATCTCAGTCAGAGAAGCCGCCCGGATTCAATCATTTCCTGATGATTTCTATTTTGAAGGTGCAAGGACAGCAGCATTTACTCAGATTGGTAATGCCGTGCCGCCCCTGATGGCAAAGGGTATTGCGTTGGAACTGAAAAAACAACTGGAGGGAAAATAAAATGAGCGAAATTTCCATTAGTGCTTTCTATAACAACTTTATGGAAGAAATCGCTATGGCAAGCGACTCGGAAACATACGGCTGGGAAGCACAGGATTTCTTCACCGCTGTTATGCTTGAGTACCTTGAAGAAGCCGGCGAAACAGACTCTCCTGTTATCTGCCCTTTCCGTGGTTATGGCTTACAGCTGAATGCGTATTCCGTATCAGAAGATTATGATAATATTGACATTTTCGTCAGTATTTTTAGTGAAAGCGAGACAATACCGTCAGTATCAAAAAATGATATTGATGCTGCCATCAAGCGTGGTATCCAGTTGTATCGCAAAGCGGTTAATGACCTGTACACGTCTTTTGAAAAAGATAATGATGTATATGAGTTTGCAATTTCAATTCATGATAACAAAAAATCAATTAAAACCGTAAGAATAATTGCGCTTACAAACGGAAATACAAAACCGATTACACTTAATAATATTACCATCGACGGCGTGGAGATTTCGTTTGGCGTCTGGGATATGGACAGGTTATTCAGATGCACGACTTCCGGCAAGATGAGGGAAACTATCGAGATAGATTTCAGTGAGTCGTTCGGTCAAACAATACCATGCATTGAAAACACGACTTCTGACAAGTACAGTGTTTACCTTGCAATAATCAGTGGTGAACTGCTTGCAGCAATTTATGATCAGCATGGCCCCCGCCTGCTTGAGCGTAATGTTCGCTCTTTTCTCCAGGTTAAGGGTGCCGTCAACAAGGGCATTCGGGATACATTAAAGGAAGAACCTGATATGTTTCTTGCATACAACAACGGCATTTCAGTCACCGCTGAAAGCGTAGAAATAGTAAGAGACGAAAACGGGAAGCCTTCAATCAAAAAAATACGCGATATGCAGATTGTAAACGGAGGACAGACCACAGCATCCATCTACAACGCAAAAAAAGACAAGAAAATTGATGCCGACTTAAGCCGAGTATATGTACAGATGAAACTGTCAGTTATTGATTCATCGGAAAACATGGATGAAATTGTCCCCAAAATATCTGCATATGCAAACACACAAAATAAAATACAGATGGCAGATTTCTCCGCAAACGATCCATATCACAGAAAAATTGAAGAGCTTTCACGCATAATCTGGGCTCCGGCTCAAAATGGAATGAAACCACAGAACTGGTTCTATGAAAGAGCGCGAGGCCAATATTCTGATATGCTTTCAAAGGAAACCACAACATTGCGGAAGAAAGCATTCAAAGAGCAACATCCTCTGTTTACAAAAACCGATCTTGCAAAGTATGAAAACACATGGGATCAGCTCCCGTATCAGGTGAGCGAAGGAGCACAGAAAAACTTCAAAAAGTTTACAGTGCGCTTAAGCGAACGCGGGAACTTTCTGCCGGATGAAAACTATTACCAGAGACTGATTGCAAAAGCAATACTGTTCCGAAGAACAGAGAAACTTATTCAGGCACAGCAATATGGCGGATACAGGGCCAATATTGTTACCTATACGCTGGCATACCTGTCTTACAAAACAGCGCAGCGAATTGATCTTGATTCCATATGGAAAACGCAGGGCTTATCTGCAGCTCTGGAAGAAAACATAGTTGCAATATCAAAATTTGTACACGAGAGTATAACCAATCCCCCTGGGGGAGCCAATATCGGTGAGTGGTGCAAGAAACCCAAATGCTGGGAAGTCATTAAAGAATCCGCATATGAGATTACACCCGCGCTTGAGAAAGAACTGATTTCTGTTGATAGAACAGCGCCGGTTGTTTCTTCGGCAAAAGGGGCCGGAGCATCTGCTTTGAATGTTGCTACTGAAGAGGAAAAAAGCGTTATCAGAACAGCAATGGGAATAAGTGCGTCGACCTGGTATGCTCTTTCCAAGTGGGCAAAGGAAACCGATAACTTCCAGGGATGGCAACGTAGCATTGTGTTTTCCGTCGGACAAACCATTGCCCGTGGAAAACAACCATCGTACAAGCAGTCCGTCCAGGCATTAAAAGTCTACGAAGAAGCAACAAATAAAGGGTTTAATACATAAAGGTCCGAACATTACGGAGGATTATCATGTTAGAGTGGAGCGAATACCTGAAAACAGTTGTCAGCTCAAAAACAGTAATAGACAATTTTACCTTGTCATGCGATGAAGGGGCTATGCGTATTTCACCGATTGTCAAGGCAAGTATTCTTATGCTCGAAGATATGATTTCTTCGCAGGGCAATCATAATATTTTTGTCTTTCCGGAAATTCAACACTTATCAAAGGAATTTCTCCTGTCAAAGGTGATTTATAACATCACAGCAGGGAAAATTCAGATGTCCTACGACCTTCAGAAGTTTCAGAAAGGCCAGATATTAAAGTATAAAGGATGTTCTGTCGAGTTTGATAAAATCGAAGAAGGAAAAGACGGACAAACAAGAATATACGTAAAATTCTCAGACGGGATGTTATATGGCGTCCCTGTTGAGTTCGCACCTTATTTCCAGATAGGTGAGAGCAAAAAACTGTCAACTTATAAGAGGTTCAAGGAAAAGTATTCTGCACAAGACGCAAAGATGGCACTGGAAAATCCTGTCCAAAGTAAAAACTATCTTGAGGTCCTTGAAAACCATAAAACGCATCTGGATAGTTCAATCTTCTATGTTTCGTCAATAAAATCCACCAGGGAGTTCTTGACATCAGCAGAACTTGATGGACGGAGAATAACTGATGTCCTGTATATGGCTCAGACAAATGGTGACGGTGAGTTGTCAAATATTTCTGCGGGACAATTGGTAGGAAATCCAGCTATCATTATAGCTTCAGATTTATATGCTGTTCAAAACGCTATCATAAAAGGCGTAGTTCCTCAGTCGGTTATCTTTGATGCTTCGCAGCAGAATGCCGTTGACAAGCAGCTTGATGCATTTGATGAGCTTGGCAGACAGGGGTTCCCCATTGTGTGCATTACAGACACGGCAGAATCTTTTGAGCTGAATTCGTTGATAGAGCGCGGATATAATCTGTGGAGATGGGATCATGATAGCATAACTGACGATGTTATTTCTTTTGAATCGACGTATTCAAATAATCGTGTAAAAAACTGCGCAAGACATAAAGTTGATTATCAAAGCGCAGAAGATACTTTGATCAGCCCAGCGGTAAAGCTACTTTACGGGCAAAAGTCAGAAATCGAAGAACAACATCCCAAAATTATCTCCGCATATGAGAAACTGTTCTCTATAGCGTTTACTATGCTTCGGACTGTGGTACCTCTTGATGCCAGCGATAAGACCGCATATTTTACCTTGACAATGACAACAACTCTGTCATTGAGATAAGAGATACTGCCAACAAGATTATCAGAGCAATGAACATTGCAGAAAAAGCTGCTGATGCAACAAACGAAACGTATACCCCCGTTGTCGAGGCCTCTGAAAAGCTGCAGCAATTTTTCGAATACTGTGAAACAACCCGACTGACTTATTCATACAAACCGGTTCTTATTCTTGCTTTTCTGAAATGTGCAGATAAAAACGGGATAATGAAGCTTGAAAAGGGAGTAAAATGGGTTCGGCAATACTACAAAGACAGACAACTTCAGGGGAAAAAACCGGAAATTAAAAAGTGTATATATCTGAATGACTCTGTTACAGATGAGGAAATCCGGAATAATCTGATTTCCAATCCTATTAAAGCTTTGTCTGAGAGCGGTTATTTCTTCTTTAACAATGAGGATCAGAGCCTGATTCTGTCACAAGAAATCTGGCCTCTTTTGGGACGAAGTGAGAAACTCAGAATAAACAAAATTTGCTTAATGCGTCTCCAAAAGTATTTCAACGATAATTGACAAGGTGATATTCATTATGGCGGACGTCCATTCTCCGGAAACGAGAAGTTACAACATGTCGAGAATACACGGTAAGGACACCAAACCGGAAGAAAAAGTCCGGAAGTTTTTGTTCTCGCAGGGATTCAGATATCGCAAAAATGATAAGCGTCTTCCAGGTAAACCGGATATAGTTTTGCCAAAATATAAAACTGTTATTTTCGTGAACGGTTGCTTCTGGCACAAACATGAAGGCTGCAAGTATTTTGTTTGGCCAAAAACCAATGAGGATTTCTGGCGGGCAAAAATCCTTGCAAACGTCTCCAGAGACCAGAAAAACATGAAACTGTTATCTGAACTTGGTTGGAATGTAATAGTTATCTGGGAATGTGAGCTGAAAAAACAACATTTTTCAACAACAATGGATATACTTGTTGCCCATTTACAAAATATCGCAAAGGATAAAAAGAACAAATAATTATGAAACAGTTTATCTACCTTGATACGGATATTGTTACATCAATAATTGCCCAGGCCGAAAAAGGTTATATTATTCAGCATACAAGTGAAATCGAAGATTCCAAGGAAAAATCAACTGAAAAAGGTGGCTCGATTGCAGGAGAAGCAAGCGGTAGTGGTGGCTTTTGGAAGTTTATTCAAGCTGAGGCAAAGATTTCGGCAGAAGGAACACTACAGGATACTACCTCTGCGCATACTTCGACAAAAGACGTTGCGGAGAAAATTCTGCATGATGCAGCGTTTGATATTGCTTGCGACTATATTAAACCCATTTCTGTCGAACCTGGAAATCAAGATGCCGATGAAGAGGGCAATTATCTAAAAGTAAAACGCATTTTCGATTTTGTCGATTTTGATTATTTAGAGAGGCTGTTTAAAAAAGACGGAATAATTGACTTTATCAAAAAATCTTCGTCAGAAAAAATCGAGGAAGAAGTTGAAAAAGCAAAAACTTCTTTGAATCGTGACCAATTAAGAAAAGCCGGAATAAACATAAAAAACGAATTAAAAAAAGCGATAGACCTAAACAACAAGCAATATGACGATGTCGCTTCGATAATTCGTGCTTTTAGAGGAATGATTCCTTATAATCGAATGCTATTATCACATGATGGATACCTTGTTCCTCTTGATGACAAATATTTCCGTATAGATCCTTCAAGTCTGGGGTTTAAATACGGCGGGGAAATGACATGCGTCGGAATGGTAACTAACATAATTGGTGAAAGTACTGATCCGGGCGATGAAAAAAATATATTTGCCACAATTCAATATACTGCAAATGAGGCGTTTCGTAAGCTGCTTCCTACGATAGAAAGCGATTTGTGCGTGTTGCATCCCATAGCAGTATATTATGGCGTTTAATTTGAAGACATAATGTGTAAATCTTATTTTTTAGAAAGGTGGGGTGATTATGGGCAAAAAGAACGTCGCGTATATTAATGGTGAAATGCTAAAATGGGCTCGCGAGCAAACGCCATTTTTATCTACTGACATGGTCGAATTAGAGAAGCCCAAAATTTCTTCATCGAATTTATCCAAATGGGAGAATGGCGAGGATTATCCTTCTATTACAGAAGCCAAAGCTTTGGCTTCTCTATATCGCGTTCCATTTGCGTGTTTCTATCTATCGGAAATTCCGCCTAAGAAGCCACGTCTCTACTATGATCGCCGAACCGAGCGTTTGGGCACATCCGTTTATGACGATATTAGCTATGCTCTTTGGAGTGAAATACAGAGAATTATGTCAGACCGCGACAGCATTCTCGAATGGGCAGATGTGGACTATCCAGAGGCAGTATTGCCATCAGTATCAAATGAATCGGTTGTTGATACGGCAAAAACGATTCGTGAATATTTTGAAATGTCCACTCCGCTAAAAAGTAAAAGTGCATATGGGTCAAATCCATTTTCGTATTATCGGAACATAATAGAACGGAAAAATATAATTGTATCCCAGATTTCCGGTGTTAGTACATCAGAAATGAAGGGTATATCACTTTCCTTTGATGAGTATCCAATCATTGGCATTAATAACCAGGATTTCGATAATGCTAAAGTATTTTCTCTCTTTCATGAGATTGCCCACATTTTCAGAAGATCATCGTCATTATGCTTAATAGATTTCGATGAAAAGAACGATGCGGAAGAAAAAATATGCGACAGTATTGCAGCAGAAGTATTAATGCCGCGTACTGATTTCATTAAAATTGCACGAGAAATTAAGGGTGTTTCATCAAAGTGGGACCCATACCTGATCGAAAAACTTGGGGGCCGTTTCGGCGTTAGTTCTGTATCGGTGTTAATAAGATTAAGAGAAGTGTCATTGGTATCAAAGATTGATTATCTCACCCTTTCCAAAGAATTAGAGGACAACTTCAACAATAACAAAGCTTTAATTGAACGAAAGCGAAAAGAACGAGAATTTAAGGTAAAATATCAGTATGTGTATCTAAACCAGCATGGATATTTGTTCCCGAAAACTATTTTTTATGCCTATTCTTCCGGGAAAATGACAATGGGCGAAATGTGTCGAATACTAAACGTAAAAAGCAAGCATATTTCCGGTATTGAACAGGCGGTGATGTATTAATGAATAAAGTATATGTTATTGATGCTAACGCTTTAATTAATGCCGCTCACCAGTATAACATGGCGAAATCTACGTTTTTCCCAGTATGGGAAAAAATAAACAGTATGGTAGAGAGCGGAAATTTGATAACAAGTGTAGAAATCAAAGATGAATTAAAAGATGAAGACATAGATAACTGGGCAAAACATCATAGCGATATATTTATGCCTTTGACAGAAGAAGTACAACGGGAGACGGTAGAAGTATTAAAGAAATATCCCACGTTAATTCAGATAAAGAGTTCTGGAAATTCAAATGGAGATCCTTTCCTAATTGCAACAGCATTGCTATATAATGGAATCGTTGTTACAGATGAGAAACTTGGAGATACCAAAAACCAGAAAGCGTATAAAATACCAAATGTTTGCAATGAACTAAACATTGAGTGGATGGGTTTACGCAATTTTATTGACGAAATCATAGATTGATATTACTTCATACTAATCTCTAAACGAACATGTTCACAAGAATCAGGGTCTCAGGGGATTCCCTGACAAGTGAACTTTGGGTACAAAGTTCAGTGTTTGTCGAGACGGCGTCGCTGACATGCACTTGAATCTGTGCTCACGGATTCGTTGCTTGATAAGACAATGCCACGGATATTTAGTTTTGCCTTTCTACTAAAAGATTCGGCTTTTAAGTGGTCAAAATGACCACTTAATTTTGAGCATCTTTTTCCGAAATTTCGAGTCATGGATGGATTGACGAAGTGCGTTTCCGATGGCAGGGCGATCTTGTAAAAGGGCAAATTGTCCTTTTACAACCACAGTAAAAACGGAATCTGGTACGAGGTAATTTTTACCTTCTACCAACTCGATGTACAAGGTTTCGATTTTGGTAGTTGGTCAATTTGACCAACTACCAATTTTCGTTATTGATCTTTGGTAAGTTCTCAATTTGAGAACTTACCACTTGCCAGGCCTTTTGGTAGTTTCTCAAATTGAGGAACTACCTCTTTTCGTCGGCTCGATTTTAGTAAGTTATCAATTTGATATCTTACTGCTTAGCTGGCTCTTTGGTACGGGGTAAATTTTACCCCGTACCTGTAATCTTCCAAGTCCTCAAATTGAGGTCTTGGAGGAGGAATACCTTGCTTTCCAAGGGGAAAATTTTTCCCCTTGGAAAGCAGCATCAAAGAATTCGCCTAAAGTTCCATGTGCTCAAATTGGGCACATGGGCGGCGGGTGAAGCTTCCGCCCTCCAAGAGGTAACTTTTACCTCTTGGAGATAGTGTATCAATGCAAACGCTGACAGCCCTTTCCGATCAATTGCGGAGAGGGCTTTTTCTTTTTCTCGAAATTTTTTCTCCAAATGGGTGTACGATTCGGGCTTCTCAGTGGGAACAAGTGAAGGGTCAAACCTTCGCTGTTCCTTGACAACCGAATACACTCACAAGATACCATCCCCGTCAAATCTGCAAATCTCAATTTTGCACATTGGCGTTTTTTTCCGCTTTTCGCTACCATATAAGCGAAGGGAGGCGAAAGCCATGAAGAAAATCATAATTCTGCTGCTGTCGCTTTTGATGAGTGCGTGTTCGGCGGTAAAGTCTGCGGAAACCTTGTCAAGTATGCAAACCGAGCCGACGGCAGAAACGACCGTTACGGAAACGACGGAGTCCATCCCAAAGGAAACTGAACCGGTCATCGAGACCACGAAAACGGAAACGACCGCACCGTCCGTCGATGAGTGCCCGGAGCAGAAGCCGGCACCGGAAACTACTGCAACAACAGTAGAAGCGCCTGTTGAGCCAATCAAAACGGAAACGACAACGGAACCGTCGAAAACGCCCGCAGAAGCGGTCGAAGCGGAAAAGCCGACAGAGATACCGGAAACCATCGAAACGCCGCCTGAGAGCGTCACAGAGCCGCCGAAAGCGGAGTTTGATGTCAACTACTGGATCAGCTTTGCTACGACCTACGCGCTCCAGATCGGGCTTGAAATCGACCCGACAGCGGTGGACTGCTGGGACAACCCGACGACCGCCAACGCCGACTGCATTTACCTTGAGCGGGACCTGACGCACCGACTTGACCGATACAAGCGTGATGACGATATCACGGCGGTGAATATCTGGGCGGAGAGCCTCGGGAACGGAAATTACTTGATTTACATCGCGTATGCGTAAGGAGGAAAAAATATGTACAACAGATTTGCAAAAATGCGTCATCGGTATCTGCGTGAGCACAGAAACGGAATCTATACCGGAATGTTTCTCGATGGGAAGTTAGAAGCCCACCTGCAAGAGATTGGCACAGCGGCTGAGGAAATGTTCGACCGACTGGTCGAGCAGATGAAGAAAGCCGAAGGCGTCACCGAAAAGCTGAAAGCCGAGAATCAAATGGAATGGGTCGGACGGATGAACAGCATCCGCAGCCGAGCCGAGGAGATCGTCCTTAACGACCTGATCTATAACTGAATACCTGAAAAGATATAGCGTCTGCTTCTGAAAACGAGGCAGGCGCTATTTTTTATGTTTTTTTCGAAAAAAGGATGGGCAAATTCTGCTTTCAGTCCAAATAAGTGAGAGGAATTTTTTCGAAGTCACAGTTTAGATTCGCCCGAAAAAACTTGCGGTATAAGAGCAGGAAGCTTTTTTGAAAAAGTGTGTCCGTTTTTTGCCCGAAAACGTGCGGTAGAGGGGTGAGAACATTTTTTGAAAAAGTTTCGGAAAATATGTCGTTTTTCGGCTTCGAAAGTTGCGGTATAGGGTTGAGGGAAAATTTTTTCAAAAATCGTGTCGTTTTTCAGTTGCAAAAGTTGCTGTAAGGAATTGTAGGAGAAATCCTCGCCGGATAGGTTGACAAAACGGTTTCCAAATGTGGGTTAAGTGAGCGGAATTTTTTTGAAAACTACTTAAAAAAATGCCTTTCCCACTGGGAATAAGTGAGGAGGTAATCAAAATGGCATCAATTTTGATGCCACGGCAGAAATCCCGCTCCCGAAAGCGGCATCAATTTTGATGCCACAGACGAAAATCTGCGCCAATTTGGAGCCTCGTTCTTTCAACAACTGATAAGATACGCCAATTTGGAGCCGAAAACAAAATATTTTCGAAAAAAGCGCATAAAAACCGATGTTTCGTGCTCTACCCATTGAGGGACATGCGTACAAGATGAAATACGACGCACTGAAGCATCAAGGAACTTCGTCCCAACTTGGGACGAAGTTAAGAACGGATCAGTTGCTCGCACAAAATAGCGGAGACAGCAGAAATCAAATCCAACGCTATATGCGGCTGACTAATCTCATCCCCGATATTTTGAAATTGGTGGATGATGGACGGATTGCGCTGACTCCCGCGGTGGAGCTTTCCTACCTCAACAGTCACGAGCAGGAAGTTCTGAACGAAATCATGTCCTGTGACGAGCTCACACCGTCTCTGTCACAGGCACAGCGCCTCCGCCGTCTCAGCGAGGATTACACGTTGACCGACAGCGGCATCTCGCAGATCATGTCCGAAATCAAAGGCAACCAAAAGGAATATCTGAAAATCGAGGTCGAGCCGCTCAGACGGTATTTCCCGCCGGGCACGACTGCCAAACAAATGCAGACGACCATGCTCCGCGCCATGGAATTCTACCGTCAGCACACCCAAAACCGCGCGGATAAGCCAAAAGAAAGAGAGGAACGATAACCATGAAAAAGAAATCCGAACAGAACCAGCCCGATAGCCGCTTTATCATCGGAATTGGCGGCGGGCACCGCGAATATGACATCATCAACACCCGCTATGTAGTTGAGGGCAGATTTGCCGAGGCGACGCTGACGGAAAAGGACAAAACCCTTTCCGACGCTATGGAAGACATTATCAGCGACGAATTTACAGATTTGACCGCAAAGAAGGAAGAGCCTAAAATGAAACCGAAACCCGTGCGTTCGACTGCCGGAAAGGAGAGATAATTTATTATGCAGTCGAATAAAAAGCAAAAACAATTAACCGGAATTACTGCTCTGTATTGCCGCCTCAGTCGAGACGACAATACGGACAGGGAGAGTAACTCCATTGCCAACCAAAAGAAAATGCTCCAGGCGTATGCCAAGGAAAACCACATGGGCAACACCAAGTTCTATGTGGATGACGGCTACACCGGTACGAATTTTAACCGACCGGGTTTTCAGGAACTGCTCGATGATATCGAAATGGGATATGTCAGCACGATCATCGTTAAGGATATGTCCCGTTTCGGGCGTGAATACCTGCAGGTGGGATATTACACCGAAAACTATTTCCCCGACCACAATGTCCGTTTTATCGCCATCAACGATAATGTGGACTGCGTTGACGGGGCAACGGATATGGACGATTTTATCCCTATCAAGAATATCATGAATGAGCTGTACGCCAAGGATATCAGCCGCAAGGTGCGGTCTGCGCACAATACCAGAGGGAGGGCGGGCGAACCGCTCTCCCAACCCCCGTACGGCTATGTGAAAGACCCGCAGGACAAGAAACGCTGGATCATCGACCCGGAGGCCGCAGCCGTCGTCAGAGAGATTATCAAGCTGTATCTGGACGGCAACGGCGAGGACACCATCGCAAGGATCATGCAGGACGAGCAGCACCTCAACTGTACGGCGTACTGGGCATCCAAAGGCATCAACCGCGGCGGCAAGAAAAGTCAGCCGAATCCGTACAAGTGGAAATCGAGCACTATTCACGGTATCCTGACGCGGCAGGAATACTGCGGCGATGTGCTGAATTTCAAAACACGCTCCAAGTCGTTCAAGAATCACCGCCGTATCGACAATCCGAAAGAGGACTGGATGGTGTTTGAGGACAGACACGAGGCGATCATCGAGCGTGACACCTATAAGAAGGTGCAAAAGCGGCTGAAAAGCACGCATCAGCGCGCACCGAAGGAGGCTAACGGTCCGAAAAGTATCTTCTGCGATATTCTCCGCTGTGCGGACTGCGGCAGTAAAATGTGGTACCACACCAACACGCAGAACAAGGATATTCATTATTTCAGCTGTTCCAACTACGTCAAGGACTATCGCGGCACCTGCCTCACCCGTCACTACATCCGTGCGGATGCGGTGGAAGCGGTGGTGGAAATGGAACTACGGCGGCTTGCCGAATACCTCGTTGCCGATGAAAACCGCTTTGCCGAGCTGCTTGCCCGCAAGAGCAACAAGCAGTACGATAGCGAGAAAAAAGCGGCAGCCTCCGAGCTTCGCAAGTCGGAAATGCGTATCGAGATGATCCCAAAACTACTGAAATCCCTTTACGAGGACAAGCTCAGCGGCAGGACCACGGAGGAGAATTACAGCATCCTTTCAAGCGAATACGCCGACGAGCGCGAGCAGCTGAAAAAGAAGATTTTGAAGCTGCGCAAGAAGATGGCTGAAATGGGCGAAAAGGAAAGCGAGCGGGAGGAGTTCATCCGTGCCATTCGCAAGTTCATGGAAATGCGTACGCTGACCAAGCAGGTGCTCAACGAGCTGATCGACCACATCGACGTGTACGAAACGCAGGGAACGGGCAAAAATAAAACCCAACGCCTTGTCATCTACTACAAGTTCGTCGGGTATCTGGACATCGACCCCACGCAGTGCCATCCGAACTACACCGCCGATATCCGCGAGGGCGTTGCCGTGGAGTATGTCTCCTGTGAGCCGTCAGAGGCCATGAAAGAGCTGTTCCCGGAGCAGTACGGTGAGGGCGAAGATTCTTTTGAGGAAGAAGAAACGGAGCAGGCGTAAACCTGCTCCGTACATAGAAAAAGGACATCCGAAGATGTCCTTTGGTAGTGGACCGGGAGTTGCACCCGGATCGGCTAATCTTTAAGCTTTGTTTGCGTATAGGACTTATTGTTTTTGGCCTCTCATGTTGTTGGAACCCACCTTATTACAACCGACAACCACTACAACATTTACATCCATACTGCTACCTCCTACATAGCCCAATACACTTAAGATAAATCCAAGGTAACTGAACAGTAGTGAGCACATATCAGCAGAGAGGTTTTCAAACGCAAAGGCCACGCAAGCAAAGACAAAAAGCGAGATAAAATGAAGCGGATGTAACTGAAATCAGTTACATCCACTCGATATGGGTGCGGCGGCGATATTATCCTTTATGTTCCTTTATTCTTATCTGCTTTACAGCCGCGGGACCGAAAGCGTAGTGATGCTCATCTGCGGCGAATCCGAGTTCAGAGCGATCCTTTCCTGCATTGCGGAATGTCTTGTGATCAACACCGCGCTGTTTGCAGTTGCGGCGGCACTGTATCTTATCCTGCGCGAGCCGCTCATGTCAAAAATACTTGCCGTATCCACCGTGAAAGCCGGGGATATATTTACCGTTTACGGCTGCTTTGCGCTTGTCTGCCTTATAACCGCCGCGCCGTTCATTGCAAAATTCGGCTCCGGCAGTATCATCAAAGCAAGAAACGAGATGCTGAAATGAGAAAATTTTTATACATGACATTTGGCTTTTTCCGCCGCAACAGGTTTCTTTCGGTTCTTGTCGCGCTCGAGCTGATCGCGGCGGCAGCCGTGTTCTCCTATGTGCTGACAAAGCTCCAATATTGCTTTTATGCCGAAAAGGTGTACTGCGATACCGGGCTTGACGCATATGACCACTACACCTCTAACGAAATGGCGCACACATCGGACCCGCACGCCGACAGCGGATATGAAAGCTTACCCGAAAGATTCGGCGGCATTGCCGATGTCGCTTTCGATTACAGCTTTTCCGTGACCCGCCTGAGCGATGCAAAGCTTAACAATTTCGATGATCCTTACAGCATTATGCTTGTCGAACCGGATTTCCTTTCGCGGCTCGGTCTGGATACTGCAAAGGGCGAATGGTTCGGCGCAAAGGCGGCGGAGGACGGGATACCCCAAGCGGTGCTTGCCGGTTCGGCAATATCGAAAGGGGACAATATCGGCGATATCCTGGAATTTGTAAAGATCGGCGGCACGGACACGGAAACCGTATTTGCCTGCCGGCTGACGGGCGTGCTGGATTACCCCGGTTATTTCCCGGATTTTCAGTTCATGACAACAGCGCTGACCGCGCAGCAGCTGCTTGCTCAAAACGGGAACGTTGTTATAATTGCGGATACCCCCGACGCACGCGAGGCGCTCGCGCCCTTCAACGCCTATCGCTATTCATCGCTTGCCGCATTTGTAAAATACAAGGACGGGATCACCGATTCCGAGCTTGCAGCCACCCGCAAGGCGCTTGCGGCGGAGGGAACGCTCATCCCGCGCGAAATGATACTCGAAAACACGCGCGCATATACAAAATCCCAGCTATCAAACGAACTTCTTTTATCACCAAAAGTAAAATTGTAATTTTTCTCCAAATGTTCTATAAACCCGGCTCAACACCTTCCTCCCCATCGCCATATTCCTGCTTGTTATCGCGACATTCGGGCTTATCAGCTCCGTCGCCGTGACGATATACAAAATGTCCGGCGAATTTGCGGTTTATTACCTTTGCGGGGCGAGCGCGCGCAGGTGCTTCGGATATTCCGCCGCTGCGATCGGGATTCTGACGATCGTCGGCTTCGGGCTGAACTTCGGATATCTTGTTTATGCACGCGCCGCGCGGATAAACGACCCGATAATCTTCGGCACGGGCAGCAATGCCGGCGGCATAATTAACGGCACAACGTTTGCCCTGCTCGGCGCATATATTATCGTTGCCGTCTCGCTTGCGTTTCTGATCGCATATTCCGTGTTCAGGAGCAATTCCCCGGTACGCGCGTACACCCGCGCACGGGTATAGGAGTTTTAATATGATAAACATCAAAGGTCTGAACAAATACTACCCGCTCGGCAAGGAGCGCTTCCACGCGCTGAAGGATATCGACCTCGAGGTAAAACAGGGCGAAATGCTCTGCCTTACAGGCAGGTCGGGCTCCGGCAAATCCACATTGCTTCATGTTATCGGGCTGCTGGATACGTTTGAAAGCGGCGAATACCTTTTTGACGGCAGCACGGTGCGCGAGCTTTCGGACAGCCGACGCGCCGCACTGCGCAATGCCGCCATCGGCTTTATAATGCAGGATTTCGCGCTGGTAAGCGACAGGAGCGTGCTTTTCAATGTGATGCTGCCGCTGATGTTCGGCAAAACAAGCCTT
>OGOZ01000673.1_pt1 | contig 22189 bp, 17 predicted proteins | sample 1552801 | NCBI WGS metagenome assembly OGOZ01 (sample SAMEA2580196, study PRJEB22360) | human gut metagenome | biome: human gut; feature: human-associated habitat; material: faeces | place: Denmark | collected 2008/2010 | reverse complement strand
CGCATTGTAAGTCCGCTTGCAGATATTGCCTTGTCGATTAAATTCTTCTCGTTTTCATTCGCCCTAAACGTGTAGGCGAATGGTCTCGTCCTGTTTCCTATATTTTTCCTCCTTCCTCGTTCTCTTGGGGTATTAGGGGTTATCCCCTAACGAGGCGACTTTGTAAAGTCGGTATTTGGCAAGCCAAATACGTTCCTCGCTATGACGTCAATGTAAAGTTTTTTCCATATCTACAACTCACATAAAACCCCGCATTAAATAAAATAATTCTTTTTTTGCACCGAAATTTTAAGTCTGTCGGCAAGACTATAAACAAATCATAATTACCACCTCCGTAAAGAAAAACTAATATGGCTTGTCCGAAAAAAATGTTTTTGCAAAACTCCCCACACTTAATATATAGAATCAATTTTGACAGACTTTTGACATAATTATCTATCTAAGTATAAGTTTAAAAAGCCTTCGAATAATTAGCCAAAAATATCTGTTTTTACAGAAAAACGACATAAAAAAGCGCTTGCCATTATAGCAAACGCTCATAATATAATTAAAATATTTTATTCTTTTATTCTGATTTTGCCGTCCGAAAGATCCCTTTGTTCAAGATTTTCGGCAAGGGCAGTTATAAATTTTTTCTGAATATAGTCGACACTCCCACGATTCAATCCGTTTTCTTCTCCGTATTTCCTGATAGATTTTCCGTCGATAAATCTTGCTTTAAAATACTCCGTATATTCTTTTAATGTCGTTTTCAAACAATTCTGTAAAAACTTAAGATCTTCCTGTAATGCAATAAAATCCGCCTTATCCGCTACCCCTATAAAAGATTTAGTTTGTTTACAAAGCTGATAACACTTTAAATCGCGGGAATACCAATCGCAAAGGTCTTTTGCATATAAACGATAATTCGGGCTTATTCTGCGGGTACGGCATTTATCTTCTTTATGCTCTCGTCTTACAGGCACCGGGTAGCCATCATTTTCCAAATCCAGCAATGCCGAGCAGCCGATTTTTTCCCGCCGCGTCACTCTGAAATATTTTTTTATTTGTTTTCCGTTATAATCTGCTTTAGCGCAGAATTCTTCTCTCGTTAAAACAAAATAATCACGATTCCTATATGTATCCTTTTTACATATAACGACTTCTTGTCCGGTTTCAAGATCCGGGACAACATCAATCACATAAAACGGCATTCCGTCGTAACTCTTATAAAAACCGGCAAAAATACGCCGTTCTTTTTTAGGTAAAAGTTCTCCGTTTACATATACTTTCATATTATCCGTCTGCAGGAGAATATCAGAATATTTATCTCCGAATGACAAATCCAAAAACAATTCAAAAAATGTATCATCGTAATCTATCTTCGCTTTACCTTTTACGTCGGAATAATATTCTATATCGTTTATCAAATAATTTTCGCCACTGATAAAATCCACAGGATTACTATCTACAACGACCATTATCCCATGCGCGTTTCGTTCTATATCTCCGCCGAGTGTTCCAACATTGAAGTCGATAAAATAATTATTTCTGTTCGCTTCAAAAATTACGGATTGTCCATCCCGTCGTTCGATATTTATAATATTGTCCGTAACGATGATTTTAGCAATCGTTCCCCTTAAAAATTTAAAAATATTCTTCATTCTTGTCTTTTTCTCCTGTTTGCAATAATTTTATTACATTAAACATGACAAATACTGGCATAAATTATAAAATACTTTTTAATTAATTTCAACGAAAAGGTGTCCGCAAAAACGGACACCTACAATTATTCTGTAATAGTTCCTGTTTTTATATGAAACACCTTTTTATGTTCCGTGCAAAAATCTATTAACATATTTGCTTGTTCATTATAAAATTCTTTATAATTTTTGTATGCCGATACTTCTTTGTTATAATGCAGACGACCAAAAATAATTTTATCAACAAAACTTATCGCATTTAAAATATCTTTTAAATTTTGGTTAATTATATTCGGTGTAGGGTATGGTTCAATACTTACCCATGTATAACAGCCGGCTTCGTGTAAAGCTTTTAAAGCACTTATTCTTTCGTTATATTTTGATGTACCGGGTTCATACTTTTGTCTGAAGCTCTCATCCAATGATATAAGCGTAATTCCATATTCGTTTTCTAATGAATAATTTTTCAACTCGATAGGCAAGATGCCCTTTGTCAAAATTGTACACTTTATGCTACAATTATTTAATTTATTTATAATTTGCAAGCTTAAATCTGCTACTTCTTCATAACCATACATAAATGGGTCTGTAGTAAAGCATAATTGAACTGATTTTATTTTATCTTTTAATTTAGGGATTTCGCTTGATAAAATTTCCATCGTGTTTTCGACAAGCTTAGGTTCGCACCATTCTTTATAAGTTTTCACTTTCCCGAAACGTTTAGCCATAAGCATTGCATAACACGGAAATTCACAGCCATGCGCGCACCCTTGAACATGATTTATCGTATAATCTCCGTATTCGACACCTGTTTTATATAATAATGTTTTTCTTTTGATTGTCTTCATTTTATTTTTGTCTTATTTTAATTGTATTCTTATAATAATCCATACTTCTTGAAATTTTTCCTGTCGGTGTATGAGCGGGCGTTCGTCTTATTTCAACCTTTCCATTTTCTTCAAGTTGCTTTATTGCATTATTCATATCTTTTGTTAAATACAAAAACCCCTTTTCATTATAAATATTATAATAAAATTCTTTTAATTCAGTAAAACAAGTAGGCAAGAGTTCCTCTACAAAATTTAAACAATTGCCCGACCGATACTCATAATCAAATAGACTGGGCTGACCGTTATTAATATGTAAAGACATTTCATTATTACATGCAATCATTTTATCTGCCATTAATAAAATGCCATGTTTATTGTTGGTAGCAAATATCATTTGATATTTTGAAAGCTGTGATTTTGAGTATCGTATCGGAATTTTACACACATAGTTAAAAGTCTTTTTTAATTCAATTATATACTGTTTCAAAAACATTTCTTCTGCTTGAAATATGTCAATCTTTCCAGCATTATAGTTTCTTAAAATTTGTTGCCAATAAGCTCCATTAGCAATCTCATTCATGTTTTGAATATCATTTTTCAAATCATCGCCTTCAATAGAAAATTCGGGAATATCATCAACATCTGTTTTTACATCCATTTTCAATAATCGACATCCCTCCCTAATAAATCCAAATGAATTAAAGTTAAGCAATAGTTCTACTGAATGATATTTCTTTGTATTTAATCCAGAAAAAATAGAAAAATCTAAATATTTAATACCAAATGGATCAACATATAAAAAAATATTTTTATTCACATTATTATTCAATATATTAGGTACTGCCGTACGGTAATTACCTTTGATAACATGCATAGTTGAATCTTTTAGATTTGATACTAAAGCATCAGCATAAGCCGATTCAACAAAATAAGCTTCAATGTCAGTAGCGTATTTTGAAATTTTACGCGCTTGATATATTTTTTCTTTTACTAATAAAGGCGAGCCAATAGTGCCATCATCGAACTTACCTTTTCCGGCAAAACCGTCAATGTATACGATAGGGACTTTTGTACTCATAACTTTATTAAAATACGGCAAAATATAAGAACCTAGCAATTCATCTTTATAATGAGACCATTCTTTTTTCTGCTTAAAAAACTCCTTTGTACTTGCCCTTTTACCCCTCTTCTCTTTTATTTAGTTATTTTACTTGTATTATTTTGCTCCTTTTGCGTCAAAAAGCTCATATAAATTCTCGTAATAATGCAAACACTAACTGAATTACTCCATAGGTTTAATCATTGATTCAATGAAAGCAACTTCGGAATCGTCAAGATTATATTTTATGTAGAGTTGCTTGTCAATTTCGGAAACGGGCTTTGACCAATCAATATCTGATTTAGCCGTAAAATCTTGTATAGGGACATTCAGCCATACTTCCCGTGGATTATCTTGAGTTACTTTTAGTGTTCCAAGCATAGTTCTTGCAAATTTTGTTTTTATATATTTCATTACAGATTCTGCTTCTTCGTAAGTGTTAAATTTACCAACACTTAAGAATGTAACAGTATGCCCGACAACGGGCTGCCCGACAACGGGCGTAGACAATACCTCTCCTATCGCACCAGACCCATTTGCTTTAGGAATAAACACCTTATAAGAATAAAAATTATCTGGGATTTTCAAATATTTTGTTTTCACCCAACGAATTGCACGACCGTTATTTGCCCTTCCTAAAACACGCGCGTAATCGTTTTTATCTGGACAGTTTTCAGTAAACAATTCTGGGAAAATATCAAAAACATTAGAACCAACATCATATTTATGCCCCTTGCTTTGCCTATCTTCAGCCCAGGGATTTTCTTTATACAGTTCATCCGTTAAATGATATAAATCTCTAGGATAAACCAAATCAGCAAATGATATAAAGCTATCATTTAAGACTTTTGACATAATATGTGTCAATTCTTCGTATACCGTAAAAGTCCCTATTTTTCCCCAATTTTGATGTTCATTCCAAAAAGTGGTAGCAACACCGCCCTTAATATCTACCGTAGGAAAGACTTCACAACTATTCGCCCAATAATCTACGACTTTGAAATGTTCATCATTCAGCATTTTTTCATTCCACTCTTTAGGCGTTTTCCCAGCATTAAATAAAAAACGAGCAGGGTGAATCAATGTTCCAACCGAACTAATTTTGCGTGATGCTTCTATAAATAAATGATATATCGGATCTTTTCCATTTCCGTCGCCTTTATTTTCCACTTGATAAGGCGGATTTCCGACTATAGCGTCAAATTTCATACGTTCACCTTCCTTTCCCCACACTGCGGGGTTTGTAATCTTTTTAACAACCCAAGCCATATCTTCCTGCATACGTTCAAGTAAGTGCGGTTGATAATGAGTATTTGTATAACTATCTGTAAATCCCGCAAGGGTACGTTTTGTTATTTTCTCTGCCATCGTCGTTTTACAAAGTACAAAAACGTTATCTTTTAAAACGCTGTTCCAAAGCGCAGACAGTTCTTCCGGGTTATATTCCTCTTCCTTCTTTGTTAAACGACTGCGATACATAGAGTAAGCGACGTAAAGCGGGTATAATCCCGATTTCGAGTTAATCTCAAGGATTTTACTGTTTTTATTTCCGAACAATTCTTCGGTTACATCTCCTTGCGAAACATACCGAGGTTCTTCTAACGGATCTTTTGCATCGAATTGTTCATTAAAAAAACAATAGCCGCCGATAGTATCGCTCAGGTGCATATTTACCACACGCCACGGGGTAAGAACGGTTTCTTTATCGGGATTACGAAAATGACCGATAATTTCAGTAATACGTTTTACTCTTTCTGTAGGAGGATATTCGTCGGCTTGCTTTGCCAATCTTCTAATTCTGAGTCCCGCCGCCATCAACACGTCTTCATCGAAATATTTTATACTGCGCTTGAATAAAAGCTTATCTACATCCTGCGGCATAAATTCTTTCCAGGATTCGTCGTCTACTATTTCGATAAATTTTTCAAGAGGTAAGCTCTCGGTCAATGGAACGTCTGCGCCATAGATTAAAAGCGGCAAGCGAATAGAGATATTACGAAGCAAGCCGAAAAATGCCTGTTGCTGTTTACGTTGCGCTTTTAATTTTTCTTTTAATGCAATTTCTTCCGGCGTAAGATTTTTAGCGGGTTTATGTTCGATTGCTACGGCTTTTTTATAATCTTCGTCGGAAAGTCCGTTGTCGGCAATCGTAACTTTTGTTTCTCTTTTTGTTTTTGCATGCGCATTCAAGCGAGCTTTTAATGCTTCAAAGAATTGTTTGTCGCTCTCGTCCATTACGATTCCGGCGTCAATTTTATAAATGGAATCGTCTTCAAAACCGGATTTTATAGCAGCATCAACACTTATACGTTTTACCTGACGCATAAGAGAATTCGCATTATACGGTTCCATTTTTGTACCGCTGATTGCAATTACAGGGCAATAATTCATAAAGAGTGTAAGTACGTCTTTATATTTTTTATCTGAACTTTTGCCTTTATCTGAAAGTCTATGCGCGTCGGAGATAACTTTTAACGCTCTGTCCGGTGCAAAATCAAAAACATAGCAATTTTCTTTTTGCTTCCCGTCGATTTGTCCTGCAGACTGAACGCGGAATATAGTCTGCATATACCCTTTGGCATCCGTAGTTGCAGAACCCGTAAGCATCATTACAGCCGACCATTCTTTTACGGTTACGCCGGTAGTAAGTTTTCCGCACGAAATAGTAATAGTAAAATCGTTTGTTTTAATTGCCGACTGTACTAATTTTAATGCATTGTCATACGGCATTTCTTCATCCTTATCGCCGTCGCCGGCAACGTTTACAATCTGATAATGCATAAACACCGGATGTTTCTTTAAAACGGCAGAAAGAGCTCTCGCTTCTTTTACTCCCGGAACCATCCAGAACGTATGTTTAAATTCTCTTCTATACTCGTCGGTTGCAAAAGGGTATTTTGAATCGGCACTATCAGCAGTAATTAAATTAAGAAATGAAATAACATCATCTTCATGAACAAAATCGCCGATATTTTTTCCTTCGGGAACAGGGCGATAATCTTTCTCTGTATCGCCTGTCCAAACACGGAAGAACTCCCTGAAATTAAACGCCGATGTTTCAGTTTCATAGCGGTACGAAGTCGGAATAGATTCACTCATATCAAACGTAAAAATATTCATTCTCGGCATATCAGCATACGGATTAGGCTCATCCGGATGCTTGCTGTTCCATTCTTCCTTAGCCCTTTGCTCCATAACATAATCCCAAGTATAAACATTATCGTCATACTTGTCCATAATATTATACGGAGTTCCGGAGAGTTCGAGTATTTTAGGCTTTTTGCCATCTTTTTCGGTTTCTAATAAACTTTGAACTTTTTGTCCTAAATCTGTTTGAGTGCCTTCGTGCGCCTCGTCATAGATTATCAAATCCCAATCCATGTCGAACACGGCATTATTTTTATCAAATTTTCCTCCGGCACGTTTTGAGCCGCGCAAATCCTGCATTGAAGCAAAATATGTAAAATGCTCGCCAGTATTTTTTGCATTTTTTAATGCGACGTCATTCTTTATGTCCGAATTATAATCAAAATAATCTTCGGAATAAGTAAGATCCTGCTTTTTCATAAAAACATGATCGCTGTTTTTCCCGAATAGTTTAGTGTGGTCTTCTTCCCAGCCTTGTTCTACTACGGGACGGTGAGTTACAACTATCGTTTTCTGATAGCTGCCCCGTCTTATAAGCTCATAAGCCGTTAATGTTTTACCAAAACGCATTTTACAATTCCAGAGCATTTTATCTCCGGTTTTAAAAATTGTTAATGTTTTATCTACTGCGTCTTTTTGTTCATCACGAAGTTTAATTTCAGGAGCGTTCACTACGATTTTTTTATCGTTTTCCGATAAAAACGCACGACATTCTTTTACCGCTTTAATTGCATTCTTGGCTGTTTCCGAACTACATTCAAACCATTCGCGATTTTTAATTCCGTTCGGATAAGAGGTTTTTATTCCGCTGTTTTTTAAAACGTTATGAACGTCATGGTCTCTGAATCCTTGTATTGTCGTTATCTGCATGCCGTTAAGGATATCTTTTTTCGTACGGATTGCCAACTCCGCCCATAAAAGGTCAACTTTAATACCGGCGGTAAATGTATAATCTTTTATTCTCCCTTTATCTGCAGCATCTCTTAATGCTTGACAATTCGGTTTCAAATCATCAAGCGATAGCATTGTATGTATTGTTGCTTCGCCGACTTTTACCAATCCATTATGTGCTTCGTCGGGAATAGAAAACACATAAATCAATTTATAATCCGCTGTATTATACAACGCCATATCATTTTTCCTCCATTAAATCTATAAATCTTACCGATTTCTTTTTTCCCCAGTCCATTACTCTTACATATATTCCAGAATGCAATTTATTATCGTTTTTTCTGCAGCCTTCACACAATTCCGTTGCTTCTTCGTTTCCGTCTATAATATCAAATATTGAAAATTGCCTTTTGGGTATTGGTTTGCAACTGTTCGGAATGACAAACTTCAAACCATCCATCTGAAAGATATTCCACGAGATGATTTTTGCCATTTCGGTAAGAGTATTTATATCAGGAGATTCGGTAAATCTCCCTTCATAATAATCAATAAATGTAAACAATAAATTTTCTCGGGCGATTAACAAACTATCACCTTGCCATTCAAAGCCATAAGTTGCTTTATAAGCCTCTTTTACCCATTTAAGCCACTCTTCTTTTGACGCCGTATTTTCATTTATAATCCTTATTTTTCGATCCAAAACTCCTATACGATCCTGCAATTCAATCCATAGTCCGGAAACGGTGTCATAGCGGGAACAGAGATATGGTGCTTCTCCGCAAGAGATTTCCATACGATTGGCTTTTACATAATCTTGCCACGTTTTTCCATTTGGAAAAGTTATCTTTTTCGTAACCGTATGCCATGATTTTTCTTTTTCAATATTAAAAACATTTTCTTTTTCAAACCATGCATTATCAATAAGATTATTTTGTCTGTTGCAAATCCATGAAGGTGTGAAAACTTCGGCTTTATCTTTTACTCGGTGCAACTGTTCTTTTTTTGATTTGCCTACTCTCGGCTTAATTACGTTGCCACGTCTGCCAGTAATTGCTTTTACCGTAATAGAAGAATAACTTTCGTAACCGTCACCCTTTATTTCGTAGTTATCTGTAGCCCAAACGATATTTTTCCCAGAACTATGATCCTTCAGCAAAATCGAAAGCAAGGAATCATCCAGTTTTTTTATAAAATTTTCTTTTATATCGACTCTTATGTCTTGTTCCATCGAGATCCTCTTTTTTTGATATTTTTATCCAATGAGAAACAATATCACAACTTATATTTCAATATTATGCCGACTTCTTTAATTGCCAATAACCCTGTGTGCCGCGGAAATTATCATTAAAATATGACCCTTTTACTGTTTCACAGTCCTCGCTGAATAATATAACGGCAAAGCCATGATGTATTCCCATTGTCTGTATCGTTCCATCCGGTTCATTCGTGTAATAATAACTTAAAGAAATTCCGTCCGGTAATGCAGTTATAAAGGTAGCGGTATTATATGAACTTGAATTTTTAAATTTGCCACATATAGAGATTTGTGTAAATGTTTGTTTTATTTTTAAAGTTCCAGAATACTCTATACCGTCCTTGTTTTGAGCTGTTATTTCCCATACACCTGATAAATCAGGTATTTTTACAATTTTTTTAAATACATTTGAATGCCAAAGGTGGCTATCAAATAACCATTTTAAAAACGTATTTATAATACCCATTCCAGGAAAAATAAACAGATTTAAAAATACAAACCAAAAGCTGTTTTTAGCCATAGATTCTGTACATAGATTAAATAATGCCGATATAACCACAGCTAATGCCATACTTATTATGAAAATAGTGTTATGTATTCTATCTCTAATATTAGAATCAATGGCATAATCTTTCATAAGTTTATATTTCCTTTATTTACTTTATCAAGCAGAGCGATAAATTCCTTGGCGCTATCGATATTCCATTGGGTAGATGCCTGTCCAAATAATCTCCACTGTTCATGTTGACATATATATTTTGAGATATCCGCGGTTAACAAAACATGTACTACATTTGAAAATGTTTCCAAACAAGAGTTTTTAAAACAAGTATCTGGTACGTTGTAAAGTAAATTTTCTATAAAATATGAGCCAAACTGCTTTTCTTTTATGTACCCTCTGTCGACCAGTAATGATTTTATTTTTTTGATATATCTAACCGTCATTTTGAAATTGCCGTTAGTTCGCTCTTTTCTGTTTTTTTCTTCACCATTTTTAATGTGTTCCTTGGGGAAATTAACTATCTGGGAATCGTTATCTGTATTATCAAACGATATTCCCTCAATATAATGAGAAGGACTATCAGGATTTTTCAATGAAAATGATACATACTTTTTATACAGAAAACAAGGGACTACATCAACTTCGATACTTGGGTTTTTCAGTATTATTTTCAATGATTTAGCCTTATATTGAATTTCCTGGACACGAGAGTGATTCTTCAATGCTTCTTTTAATTGTTTATAAATTGTATCTTTATACGCTTTAAACGTAAAAGAAGCTTTGCTATAATATCCGTTTCTTTCTCTTTTACTAATTTCCGAAAGGCTGCTATCATCATATCTAAAAACCTCACTATATTGTAATACAATATCCACATCAGAATCTCTTTTTATGTTCGTAGCATTAGCGTACGAACCTTGCAAAAACGCCTGAAAGTAATTGTGGTGTTGAATAACAAAAGGTAATTCAAATAAATGTGATTTTATAAAATTATAAGCATTTGAACTTAGATCAGTACTTTCCTGTACTGACCATTCTAATAATTTTTCCTCAGAAATAGCCATCTATTGCTCCTTATCAAATATCTAAATAATCCACACTATGATTTTACTTTATGCTTTAACATATTTTTGATTTGAACTTTTAGGTTTATCCGGCATGGTTAATTTTAATTTACCGCATTCAACGAGCGGGGCAATCAACTGCTTCAAAACGTAATTTCTGGATTTTCCCGTAAATTCAATCAATTCGGCTCTCGAACGAGGAATTTCACAGAAATCAAGAATTGAATCCTCCATAGAACCGGAGTTATTCAAATATCCGTTCCTCATTACAACCTTAAATTCGCCGTGTATTACCGAAAAATTAGGTGCGGGCAAGCCCGCATTCAAAAATTCTCTGCGCATTGTCGGAATTCCCGAATATCTGTTTTCTGTAATATTCAGTAGTTCGAGCATATTCGCCAAAGCGGCGTTTCTCGTTTCAGGGTGAACTTTCCCCAAAGCGTCTATACTGATTTTACCATACAATCCGCCGCTGTTAGTCACTTCCATACGATCGCGATACATTTCTATACGAATAGGAGTATTTTCTGTATAGATACTATAATCACGATGAACGAGCGCATTTAATATCGCTTCGCGAACAGCCTTAATCGGGTATTCGTTTTTATCTACTCTCTTGCCGTTATCGTCTATTATAGTTTTCGTCCGGCTGTTTGTCCGCACGAATTCAACAGCCTCTTCAAGCATATCGGGAATTGCTCCCGTAATGCGTTTATTATCGATAAAGCGTTCTCCGTCCGTTCCCGTTTCTCCCATTTCCGTTCCGGGTAAGGCTACGGCAGTTATACAAAGTTGTGGAAAATACGTTTGCGGATATTTAGAAAAAGTCATAAGCCCCGCAAGCGTCGGTGTTCCGTCGCTCGTTACGCCCATTAATTCAAGAATTTCATCGTCAGAAACGTTATCCGCAAGATTTCTTCGTTCGCTTTTAACCCGTGACAAATATTCAGCCATTCTTTTTTCGTCGAAAAGTTGAATTTTAGCACCTTTTACAATTCTGATATCGTCTCGGATCCTTTTACGAAACGCCTCGTAGCTATAAATCTCATATTCACTCATCGGTTCGTCGGATTCTCCGACGCGAATATACGATCCCTTAATTCTCCCCACGCCTTTGTAAAAAACAGGGCGATCGGAAACGTCTACTCCGGGGATTTCGGCAGACACAAGTATCTTCTCCCCGATTTCACACATAGTAAACAACGCTCTGACTGCAGGCTCCATTTGTTTGCATTGTTCAGTTACCTTTTTTTGCAAATCCTGAGCGTCATAAACTCCTTTAATAGCGAAATTGTCTTTTTCATCTATACCGAAAATAATTATACCGCCGTCGTCCTGGTTTGAAAACGACGAAAGTGTATCAAACAAACGGGTAGGACAGCCATGTTCGGCACTTTTGATTTCAATAGTTTGAGATTCCGCTTTTTTTGTAATAACATCATTTATAAGTTTTTTAAGAGTTTCGGCTTGCATTTATTCCACCTTTTGACTATCGTTGATAATATTATAACAGGTTTTATTCAAAAAATCAATAGTAATTCAATAAAAACGGCAAAAAATAATCGACAAAATGCGAGTTTGCACACAAAATCGTGAGTTTGCACATAGAAATCAAAGTTTGCACACAAGAGTGCAAGTTTTGCACAGGCAAAAAATCGTAGTTTCGTAAACTCTACCAATAAATATTTTGCTTAGATAACAAAAAAAGCCGAAGATTTTCTCTTCGACCTTAAATGTTTTTATATGATTTCAAAATGTTTCAGTGCCGCTTTTATGGCTGTAGTCATTTGTTCCGTCGGGTGTTGACGCGGACGTTTCAGTTCGTCCACAGCATTCGGTGCATCGTACATCGGCAAGCCGAGTTCACGCTTTACTTCAGCAACATATGCCGTATGCACCTTGAAACCGTAATTCTCTTCAATCCATTCCTGAATCTTTGTATATGTCGTCTTTTCCTGCGGTTTTCTTTTTTCCGCTCGTTCCGCAATTGCCGTTTTATCAAGCGAGGTGTTGTCAAAATCGATTTTCACTTCAAGATGAGAATCGGGTTTTTTGTGGGATAATACCACCAACGTCTCGACGTGTTTCGAGGCGGGGAACATATCGTACGGAATGACGGAAGAAATTTCGTAGCCCGCTTTTTTCAAAATTTTCAGGTCTTCGACAAGCGTTTTTAAGGAACACGACAGATAAACGATTTTTTGCGGTTTTGCCGCGGCAAGCGACCTTGCGACGTCTTGAAGTCCGGCGCGCGGCGGATCGACGAAAACCGAACAATCCGTTAAGTTCAGGCCTTTTATAATCTTGTTCGCGTCGCCAAGGCGCACCGTGATTTTGTCCGAAACCCCGTTTTTTGCGGCGATGGTTTTTGCGTTTTCGACCGCCGATTTTACAATCTCGACGCTGTCGACTGCAAAGCCGTTTTTCGCAAAAAGCGCGCTTGTTATGCCTATGCCCGAAAACAAATCGACAACTCGGGTACCTCCGCCCGATTTAATCTCGGACAGCACTTTTTCATATATCGTTTTCGCAATTTCGTCGTTGACCTGGTAAAACGAATTCGGGCTTAATTCAAACTTTATGCCCAACATCTCGCCTGATAAAGTGCGTTTCCCCGCAATATGTATAAATTCGTCGGAAAAGACCGCGTTCGTTTTTTCGTTGTTGACGTTGACATAAACCGCCGTCTCGCCAAAACTCTTTTCAAGCGATTTCAAGAGCCACGAAAAGTCGTAGTCGACGCGTTTTGTCATAACCAGTGTAAGCATAATCGCGCCCCCGATTTTCCTTGCGACGGCAAATCTTAAAACCCCCGCCCGCGTTCTCGGATTGTAAATCGACACGGATTCTTTTTTGATGAAATCAATGAGAATTCGCCTTAGCGTTTCGTACCACTCGCCGTGCAGCAGACACTTTTCGACGTCAACGACTTCGTGCGTATCGGCATTGAAAAATCCCGCGGTAATCTGCCCTTTTGAGTTTCCGAAAACGATGTGGGTTTTGTTGCGCGAGCCGTCTTCCGAAAAGCCGACCGCGTCCGACACGGCAGAAAACCCAAGCGCCGCAAACTTTCGTCTGATAAGCGCGGTTTTTATTTCCAGCTGGTTTCTGTGCGTCGTGTGCAGAAGGTTGCAGCCGCCGCATTTATCGAAATATTTGCAACGCGGTTCAACCCTTTTCCCGCTTTTTTCAAGGATTTCTTTTACGTCGCAAATTACGGCGTTTCCGCTTTTTCTTTTCACCTCGCACAAGACTTCTTCGTCGGGAAGAGTTTTCGCGACGACGTATTTTTTCCCGCCGCGAAAAGCAACGCCGCTTAGGTCGTCGTCAAGTTTTTCGATTTTGATTTTTACGATTTCGGCGGTTTTCATTTTATCTCTCCATCGGATTTCAGCGCGTTGAAGTCGATTTTCCCCATTTTTGTCAGCGGCAGCGCTTCGACGAATTTCACGTTCCTTACGCGCGCGTACTTAATAAGACTCGGGTTTACGACGTCGAAAATTTCCTTTTCAACAGCGGAACGCTTTTCGTTTTCCGCGACGACGTATGCCGAAAACTCGATTTTTCCGTTCCTTTCAAAGTCGACGACGGCGCAATCTTTCACCCCGCACAACTTTCTTATTTTTTCTTCGGTTTCAAACGGGAAAACGTTGATGGCATTGATTTTCACCGTGCGTTTTTTGCGCCCCGACACGAACAAATACCCGTCGTCGTCAACGTATCCAAGGTCACCCGTTTTGACGAAAGGCTTCCCGTCAAGGATTATTTTGCAGTCGCCATCGTTTACGTAGCCCGAAAATTCGGCGGCGGTACTCACAAGAATTTCGCCGATTTCGCCGTTATTCAACACCTGTCCGTCGTCGCCGATTATTTTTATCGTCGTGTTTTCAAAAGGTTTCCCGACGCTGCCGTCCTTATAGCAGGCGTAACTGTTCGCCGCGCACGCGCCGCACACTTCGGACAGCCCGTATCCGCGCATAAGCCGCGCCGTGCCACCCACGTTTCTGACTTTTTCGTCAAAAGTTTTCAGCGTGTTTTCAGGCAGAACGTCGCCGCCGCACCATACCTGTTTCAGTTTTTTAAGTCGGTGTCCCGAAAAATTCTTTTCGGCAATCATTTTTTTGAACATCACGGGAACGCCGGCAACGAACGTAACGTTGAAGCGTTTTATATATTCGTTTGCACGACGCGCGTTAAATCGCGAGGCAAGACACAGATTATATCCGTCGGTCAGCGCGTAATGCACCGAAATCCCCAGCCCGAAAGCGTGGAAAACTGGGAGCATCACAAGGCTGTATTCGCCTTTCGTTTCGTGATCTTTCAAAAACAACAGATTATCGACAAGCGCATTAAGCGCGCGGTTGGAAATTTTCAGGATTTTGGGAGTGCCATCCGTGCCGCCGCTGTGCATGGTAACGACGATATCTTCCGCCCCGCCGTACTGCGAAAAATCGCCATACTTCCCGCTTTTCAGAAACGCGCGGTAGCTTGTGTTTTTTGCGTTGCCCCTGCACTTATATAGCCCGTAAATCTTATAAAACGGCGAAAGCGCGCCCATGTAATCGGCAACCGAACACTCGATAAGAATCCCGTTGAAATCTTTGAAAACGTCGCGCGACGGAAGCGTTGCGTCGTAATACATCAGCCCCTTTGCGCCGACGGCTTTCATGTTTTCTTTCAGCGCGGCAATCGGCATAAGCGGATGCACGATATTTGCGGTAACGCCGATTTTGCTGCACGCGTAAAACGCGACGATTGCCTGCAACGACGTCGGCAAATAAACGCTCAAGACGTCGTCCTTTTCAAAGCCGCGTTTTTTAAGCGCGGCTGCGAATAAATCCACGTCCCTTAAAAACGCGCGCATCGGGTTTTTCTTTCCGTAAAACACAATCGTGCCGTTTTCATTGACGCCGTTTATTAACTTGTCGTAACAGGTGTTTTCTTTCATTTTGTGGTTTAAGTAACTATTTTTGCAGATTAAACGCTGATTTTGCCAGATTATTTATTAAATCTTTTGATTGCTTCGCGATAAAAACGCACTGCGTCGGCAACGGAATCAACCGAAATATTTTCGTCCTTATTGTGGAAACTCGAAAACTGCTGATTGTTCATATAAATCGGCGCAAACCTTATTACGCTTTGCGATTTTCCGATGAAATGCCGCGCGTCGGTGCCGCCGAGAACGCAGAACGGCGCAACCGTAACGCCCGGGAAAACGCACTCCGTAACCCCTTTCACAAACTTAAATCCGTCGCTGTCAAGCGGTTCGGGAGCGGGGGTTTCGCGCTTTGACACGACTTTCGTTTCCGCCCCGAATTCTTTTGCAAACGCGGTGAATTCGTCCACAAGATCGTCGATTTTGTTGTAATAGTTTCCCGAAATTCTTGCAACAATCCTTATCGCGTTTGACGGTAAATCAAGGTTTTCCTTGTCGGACGGCGTTACAAACGCCACCGTAGCGCCAAGGAGTGACGCCGCCGATTTGTTCACTTTCGGCAACAGTTTGATAAGCAGCGGTTTGAAAAGAAAAAGATTTGAAAACACGAATTTCATTGCGCCGTTCATTTTTGGTTTCATCGCGTTGAACATTGCCGTGTTCACAGGGCCGAAATCACGCCGCCCGAAAACTTTCTTTTGCGTTTTTTCGATGAATCGTGCCATATTCGCGGCAGCGTTTTTGCCGTCTTTGTTCGTAAATTCGACAACGACGCGCGCGCTGCTTCTTTCAATCATACCGATCATCGCGCACTTCCCCGAAACGCCGGGCACGGGCGGATCGACAATGCCGCCGCCTTCGTCGATGACGAGTTTGGGTTTCACGCCGTTGTCGGCAAGATACTTCACCATGTCCGGGACGTCTGTGCCCGCAATCTCTTCGCGCGAAGACGAAATAATATATAAATCGTTTGAAAACGCGAATCCTTCGTTCAAAAGGCTTTCGACGCTTTCGAAAATCGCGGCAAGGCTGCCTTTCGTATCGACCGCGCCGCGTCCGTAGACGACGCCGTTTTCTACTTTGCCCGACCATGCGTCAAACGACCATTTTCCGTTTTCCTGAACGACGTCGTAATGCGACATAAGTACAAGCGGTTCGTCGTGCGACTTTCCGTCGATTTTAATCATGATTCCGCCGTTAAAGTCCTTATATTCGCCCTTTTCGAAGACAAGCGGAAAACGCCCTTTAATAAAGGACAGAAATTTATCGAACTCGGTTTTGTCGAAAAACCTTTCGTCCGATATGGTTTTGCATTTGATAAACTCGCTTAAAGTTTCGGCGTACCTGTTTTTTTCGGGTACGAAATTTTCATCTGTATATTCACTCATCATAGTCAAATTATTACGCGACGTAGACGCACAAAAGCGCAAGCGCCACAATGTCGATAACCGCAAGACACGGCATAAAAACTTTGAAGTACCAATGTCTGGTCTTATGTCTGAAAACGTACATGCCGGCAGTCGAGCCGACGCCGCCGAAAAGCACGGCAATCAGAAACAGCACCCACTCGGGCGTGCGCCATTTCCGCCGTTTTGCCTTTGTTTTGTCCACGTACATCGATAAAAATCCGACAATGCTCATCACTGCGAAAACGACGACGTAAACGATTTGCAAATCGGTCATATATTATTAAATCTCCTTATAAATCACTTCTTCTTCGGGCGTTTCTTCGGGCGTTTCGGTTGCGGGCGCGACGGTATTTTCGTTTTCCGCCGCTTTTTGTTTTTTATCCCACACGAGCGCGGGGATTGCAAAGGTGTTCAAAATCAGCGCGACGCCAAGAAGAATAATGCCGAACGTCAGACTGTCCTTATCCGCAATGCTCCATATAATGCCCGCGACGATTGCGACGGAATAATAGGCAACCATAAACACGTCGATAATCCTTACTGCCATAAATCTTTTTTTCCTCGCCTGAGCGAACCTGAAAAAGAACGGTATTGCAAGCGCGAGAATTTCCACGCACATCACGAACGCAAACACCCCGAGAACGTAGCCGATTCCGTTGCCAAGCCCGTTGATCACGCCGTCCGACGAAATATCCGACAGCGACGGTGCCATGAAAACTATGCCCGCAATCAGCAGCCCTGCCAAAGCGATAGAAAGAAGCGACAACAGAATAATTCCGTATACTTTCAAAAACTTTTCCATATTATCTCCCTATGCTTTCGTTGTCCGTTGCCCAGAAGTTTTCGCTTGCGGTAACGAGAGCGGTATATTTTTTCGCGACGACTGCATAAGCCACCATCACGGCAAAGGTCAGCGACAGCGTGATAAGCACGCCGTAAAAGGTTTTCGGGAAAATCACGGTCATCACGACGATGAACGCGGTCGCAATGCCGAAAGCCACCGCCCCGTACGCAATAAAGTCAACGCGGCATTTCCCCTTGCTGTAAATCCGCGCGTAACCGACGGCGTATGCAATAAGGTACAAAAGCAGCAGACACCCGACGATAATCGCAAACACGAAAATCACCATTCCCACGTACGACGTTGTAAGGAACACCGCCTCCGAAATAGTATCGGCAATGTCGCCACTGGCGTTTTCGACGCCGTCCGCCGCCTTAATGTTGCCGGCGAAAACGAATACGGTGATTGCAAGCGCAAGAATCAGCACAAGCACGATCGCGCCAAGCACACAACAAGCAATTTTGTATTTTTTAATCATATTTCTTTCCTTTCGACGCACTTGTCGAAGAAGTTTGCGACGTCGTTCATGACTTCGTCGCGGTTAAGTTCGTTCAGAACTTCGTGGCGCGCGTCCTTGTAAAGGTGGAATTCCAGGTGTTTCACGCCGAGTTTTTCATATCTGTTTTTAAGGTCGACAATCGACTTCCCGTAGCCGCCGATCGGATCCATACTTCCGCTGAACAAACCTATCGGGGTATCGACGTTGACTTTTTTGAAGTTTTCGGGCTTTTCCGCCGTTCTGAGACCTTTCAGCATGTAGTAGCAGAACGAAACGCTCATCGGCACGGAAGTGTACGGATCGTCGCGCGACACCTGTCGCATTGCGGGATCGCGCGTGAGCCAAAGTTTATCGCCCTTATCTTCGGGCCCCCTGTATTTCATTTTGTCGCGGAGATTGCCAAAGAAATTCAGAATTTTCATTCTCGTCTTTTTGTTGAACAGCATTATGAACTTGGCCGCGCCCATTCCGAGCCCCGTGACAAAGTCCGGCATTGTGCCGGAACCCGAAAGCGCAACGCCCGAAACGTCGGTGCCCTGTTCCAGAAACGACTGCCCCAAAAAACTGCCATAACTGTGCCCGAAAAACAATACTGGCAACTTGTATCTGTCTTCAAGGTATTTCAGGAAGAAAACCTCGTCCTTGACGGTGTCCGAAAACATATCGCCGTCGTGATGACCGCGGTCGGCATCGGTTTCCGAAAAGCCGTGTCCCCTGTGGTCGTCGCCGAAAACGATGTATCCGCGCGAGTTGAGATACTCCGCAAAGTGAATATAACGCCCCATATGCTCGCCCATTCCGTGAACGACCATAACGACGCCTTTCGGGTTTTCGACTTTGTCGAAAAGATAACAATAAAGTTCGGTGCCGTCAAAACTTTTGAGTTTGAAATTCTCCATTTTCCCGTGTCCGCAAAACGCTGCCATCCGCCCGGCGTCGCGAATCTCCTTAAAACTTTTTATTTATTGTACCACATATTAAAAGGTTTGAAAAGACTAAACCGAAAATATTTGAATAAACGAGTTTATTCACCGAAAAAAATTGCGAAATCGCAAAACTTACGCTATACTGAAATTGCATAACGCCGTCGTAGGACGTACAACGGCGCCGCAGGTGAAAAATGAAAGACAAAATTATCGTAATAACCGGCGCAACGCGCGGGCTCGGGCTCAGACTCAAAGAAGACCTTTCAAAGGACAACGTCGTCGTTACTTTGTCAAGAAGCGAGGTCGAAAACGGCAAGACGGCGTTCAGAGCGGACGTGTCCGACTTCGACGACGTCAAAAGAGTTTTTGACGAAATCGGGAAAATTTACGGCAAAATCGACGTCCTTATCAATAACGCCGGATACGGGCTTTCGGGCGCGACCGAAATAATGAAGAAGGAAGAAATCGAAAGGATAACAAACGTCAATTTTCTGGGCGCGATCTGGTGCACGAAGTGCGCCCTGCCTTATATGACAAAAGGCGCGAAAATCGCCGTGATAAGCAGCGCAAGCGGTCTGACGCCGATGCCTTTCAGAACAATTTATAACAGCACAAAAGCCGCTTTAACTATGTTTTCTTACAGTATGAAGTTGGAACTCTGCAATTTGGGCATTGATTGCACCGCATTTATTCTGGGCCCCGTCAATACGGGCTTTTCAAACAATCGCACCGTCGTTACGGCAGAAGACAGCAGGTATTTCAAAGACGTAAAAGAAGTCGACGATTTTGTAAAAAATCAGGACAATTCCAAAAAAACAAGCACAAAAAAAGTATCGGCTTATATAATAAAAAAACTTGGAAAAACCCGCCTTAGATATCACTATATCGTCGGATTCGGCTTCCGCCTTGCCTACTTATTTTACAAATTTTTCCCGTTTACAACTTTCCGCCTTACCAACTTTTTCATGCGAAAACGCGAAAAATAAAACACCACCCGTCAACCGACGGGTTATTTTTTTGCCGCAAACCAAGCATATTTTTAGGTCACATTGTTTTTATATTGTTTCCCTTCCGGGCGATACGTCATAAACTGCGCTTTTGACCAATCATTTTACGCAAAAAGCAAAAATGATTGTCTTTTGCTTGTTTATTCCTTTCCCCAAAAGTACAAAAGTATCTTTTGGGGCCCCCGAATACTATGCCTAACGCACTGTAAAACGGCGAGAAATCGATGAAGTTACAAGAAAATAAGAAACGGCAGGATAACCTGCCGTTTTTCACTCGTCGTAAAAGGCGAGAATTTGATGATTTTTTGGGGTTCTTTGCGGGTTCTGAAAATCCTAGTGTACTTTTCGTACACGGATTTTCGGGTTCTGCAAAAACGCCGAAAAGGCGCAAATTATCGCCGTTTTTATCGAATCCAAAACAATGTTAGACGCACTGTAAAACGGCGAGAAATCGATGAAGTTACAAGAAATAAAAAACCGCAGGACGCGCGGTGTACTTGTCGTACATAAGCGGTCTGCGGTTTTTGTTTCTGCCTAAATTCGCGATTTGTCGCCGTTTTACTTGCTGACAAGACGACCGATATCGTAAAGCTTCGCGTCAAACTTCTTCTTCATTTTGAGCGCTTCAACAACGTCGACGTCGATAACTTCGTTGCCTTTCACGCCGAGAACCCTTGCGTTTTTGTCTTCAAGAGCAAGGTCGACGGCGCGGACTGCAAGACGGGAAGCAAGCACACGGTCAGCCATTGTGGGCGTACCGCCGCGTTGCAGGTAACTCAGAACAACCTGATTGGTCGTGCGACCGGTTGCTTCGGCGACTTTTTTGATAAGTTCGTCCTTGACTTCCTTTTTGCCTTCCGCAAGGACGATGATTGTCGATGATTTGTCGTGTTTATCGATGCCTTCTTTGGCGCTTCTTGCGATTTCATCGATGTCAACGGGTGCTTCGGGGACGATGACGTATTCCGCGCCGCAGCTCTCCCAGGGGATCATGGCGGCGCCCGCCTCGCTGAACACGCGGATCCTGTGGCCGTTGACGATGAGGTTCTGATCCTCACGCTCCACCGTGCCGATGAACTGACGGAACACGGAATCGTACTTGATCATATAGACCATGTAATCCACGTCCGCCTTGCGGAGATTGATGCCGCAGATGTCAAACGTCTCCGGACGCTCCATCATGATGCGCAGGACGACACGTCCGATTCGGCCGAAGCCGTTGATGCCGACTTTGATCGCCATAGCTGAGTTTCCTCCTAATATCCCCGTTCGGGTATTCCGGCGGCGCGCCGCCTCGCTCGTAAGCCTATCGTAACACAGGCCGGAAGCTTTGTGTACCCCCTTTTGCACAAAACGCATGACGAAAAAAAGTTGCATTTTTGCCGGTTTTCACAGCTTTTTCACGAATGGATAGTACAAGGAATTTGAAATATTCCATACGTTTGCTACCGCCCGACCGGCAGAAAAGAAAGCGGCAGTCCCCCGCCGCTTTCTTTTTTTCACTTCTCAGTCCACCACTCTCGTGAAGCTCGTGCCGCTCTTCTGGAAGCACACGTCCAGCCGCACGCGGTCGCCGCGCATATAGCTCGACGTACACTCGTACACCAGACCGTTCTCCATCGTCGTGCGCCGCTGGTGGTGGAAGGCCGCCGCTCCCGGCACGCAGCCGAGCAGCTTCGCCTCGTACTCGCCGAGCGTTACCGCCTCATAGCTGTCCTCCGCCGCGAACGGCACCACGCCGACGTGGTAGAGCAGGCTGTAAAAGCTGTGCGTTTCCAGCATCTCGCGCGTCAGGTTCGGGTAGATGTGCTGCGGATAGTACGAGGTCTCCAAGATCAGCGGCTCGTTGTCCACGTTGCGCACGCGCGTGAAGCAGTAGACCTTCACGCCGTCCTCCAGCGCCATCAGACGCTTGATCTTCGGCGCGGGGTCGATGATATCAAAGCTCACCAGTGTGGACGAGGGGTGCTTGCCCATCGACGAGATCTCCGTCGTGAACGAATACTGCACGCCCTTGCGCCGCGTGCTCGGATCGGCGACGAAGGTGCCCTTGCCGCGCTTGCGCACGACGAAGCCGGCCTCCTCCAGCGAGCCGATGGCC
>OGOZ01000670.1_pt1 | contig 22257 bp, 19 predicted proteins | sample 1552801 | NCBI WGS metagenome assembly OGOZ01 (sample SAMEA2580196, study PRJEB22360) | human gut metagenome | biome: human gut; feature: human-associated habitat; material: faeces | place: Denmark | collected 2008/2010 | reverse complement strand
AACCAAAACGCGGGTCCTTTTGGAGGTTTTGGGGCCGGAGCCGCAATACCGGCAAACCAATCGGCGGCGACATCCGGGAAGGCAAACGCACGGTGCTGCTCGCCGATGCCATCGATGCAGCCGACGAAAAGGAAAGACGAGAACTCATCAGTATGTGGGAGTCCAGCTCCCGCAACGAGGAACAGGTCGCGCGCGCCATCGAGCTTTTCGAATCCACCGGTGCGATCGAACGTTCCAAGGAGAGGATAACGGAGCTGTGGAGCGAATCGAGGAAAGCCATCGAATCGCTCGATCTGCCCCGTCAACGTAAGGATATGCTCATCGAGGCCTGCGCACGCTTCGTGCCCATCGTCCGTGGATAGATCTGGAATCAGCATCGGGGATCGCCGGAACATGTAAAAGACCCGAGTCCGTCGCACGTTTCGTGGGGTTCCTGCTTGACCCCTGCTTGTAGACTACGGATTGAAGATTGTTCGACAAGACGTTTTTGAGAAGGAACCGTACCGATCAACCATGAATGAAGCCCCACATGACCCCGTAGGCCAGGTCATAGAAGACCGGTACCGGGTTATCAGCAGAATCGCCGACGGTGGCATGGCCACGGTGTATCAGGCCATCGACGAACGGCTGGAACGCACCGTCGCCATAAAAATCATGCATACGCAGCTGGCGCAGGGGCCGAAGCGCGATCAGTTTGTGGAACGTTTCCGACGTGAGGCCCGTTCCGCGGCTGCGATAGCCAATCCGCACATCGTGCAGGTCTACGACACCGGCGAATTCGATGGATTGGATTATCTCGTCATGGAATACGTCCATGGCGTGAACCTGCGTTACGAAATGAACCAGCAGGTCACCTTCAGCGTACGCGAGACGCTCCGGATTGTCGGGGAAACGCTGGATGGTTTGGCGTCGGCTCATCGTGCGGGCCTGGTGCACCGTGACATCAAACCGGAGAACATCCTGCTCAACGACCGAGGGCACGTGCAGATCACCGATTTCGGCTTAGCCAAGGCCGTTTCGCAGGCCACGTTGTCATCCACGGGCATGTTGTTGGGCACGGCCTCGTATCTGGCGCCGGAAATGATCGAAAGCAACCGGGCGATTCCTCAAGGTGACCTCTATTCCGTGGGCATCATGGCTTGGGAGATGCTGACCGGCAAGGTTCCCTTCAACGCCGACAATCCAGTGACGTTGGTGTTCAAGCACGTGCATGAGGATGTGCCGGACGTCTCGACCGTCTGTTCCGGCATCAACGCCGATGTGGCGGCATTCATCGCAAGACTCACCACGCGCGCACCGGAGGAACGTCCCCAGGACGCCTCCGCGGCACTTGAAGAGCTACAGCGATTGCAAACGGGACTCACGATTGACGATTGGCAGTATCATCTGCCCGCAGGAACCGACGTCTCAACCGTAGTCGGCGATCCGGGCATGGTTCCTCCCGCTCCGCCCGCCCCACCTACGGATCAATCCGATGACCGCACACGTCCTCTTGGGGAGACCTCGCCGAATGCCACCAGCATCATGCCGGCGGAACAATCGCAGAGCGACCCGGAGGCGACCGCCCGTCTGTCTTTGGGCGGGCACGAATCCCCGACCGGAGTCGCGGAAAAGGGCGACAGCAAGCAGCAGGGACGCAACCGCAAACATACCCCCGTGATTATCGCGTGCATAACGGCGGCTGCGCTCGTCTGCGCCGGTGGCGGTGGCTATGCATGGTGGTATTTCCAAGGTCCGGGCAGTTATTGGACTTTGCCTCAACCGGCTGACCTGTCATGCACGACTTCAAAGACCTGCCGTATCTCCAACGTCAAGTGGAGCTCCTACGAGGAGCTGCTGAAGTTCGCCAACATCGAATACGAAACGACCGAGGTCTACAGCGATTCCGTCTCCGCGGGAGACATCGTCTCCACCGATCCGGCGAACGTCGGATCGCATGTGAGCAAACGACGTCATCAGAAGGTGAGGGTGGTCGTGTCGAAGGGTGTCAAACAGGCCACTGTTCCCGCCGATATACTCGACACCGGCAGCGCAAATGGCAAGGATCCTGTCAAGGCGCTGGAAAGGGCCGGCTTCGACGATATCGAGCGGACGCCGGACAGCGATGACACATATTCCATGGATGTTCCCCAGGGAGCGTTGCTGGCCCTCAGTGTCAACCCTGGCGCCACACTGCCCCATAATACGAAGATCACGGTCACCCTGTCCCAAGGACCGAAGCCTGTCGTCATGCCGAATGTCGTCGGCGAGTCGAAGGACGAGGCTCAGCAGGCGTTGGACGGGCTCAAGCTCACTGTCGACTGGTCCGAGCAGTTCGATGACAAGATCCCGCAGGGACAGGTGATTTCCGCCTCCGCAAAGGCCGGCGACGAATTGCATTGGGGCGATGCCGTCAAAGTGGTGGTGTCGAGGGGGCCGCAGACCGTGACGTTGCCGAATTACGTCGGACAACGCGCGTCCGACGCCAAGAGCGCGTTGGAGAAGCTTGGATTCAGCGTGAAGATCAGCTCGCAGATCACGCTTGATTCCAGCCAGGACAAGAAAGTGGCATCCCAAGATCCCGTAGGCGGCACTGAGGTGCGTCTGCATCAGGAGGATGGGACGCCGACCACCATCACTTTGAAGATGTATTCGTCATTGTTCTGAAAGCCAGCGCATTCCACGGCACGAGACAACCACCGCATATGGTGATGGGGGTGTTCCGACGTTTCCGGAACACCCCCATCACCATATGCGGAAGGAATCTACTTGTTGCCGTTCTCGGGCTGATCGTCCTTCGCTCCAGCCTGCGCTTCGGCCTCCTGTCGGGCCTTGAGCTCGGCCTTGACCTTCTGCGCGTACTCGTCGACGTATTCCTGGCCGCTCATCTTCTGAATCTCGCGAGTCACACGGTCGGTGAGCGAACGCAGGTCGTCATGGGTAATCTCATCCACCGGCTTCTTCTCGACTTCAATCGGCTTGCCATAGATCACCGTGGATTTGCCTTTGTTCGGAATGACCTGTCCCGGCTTCTGTAGTTCACGGGAGCCGATGATGGCGGCCGGAACGATCGGACATCCGGTTTCGAACGCCAATCGTGCCGCGCCGGTATGTCCTTTGTAAAGACGCCCGTCCGGACTGCGCGTGCCTTCGATGTGGATGCCGAACAGATGTCCGTCCTCGATGATCTCACGGGCATGGTTCAGCGCTCCAAGCGATTTGGAGCCGCCGGAACGGTCCACGGGGAACACGCCGACGGAAGTGAACCACCACTTCTTGAACTTGCCTTTAATGCCCTTGCCTTCGAAATACTCGGCCTTGCCCATGAAATGAATCATGCGCGGGCAGGTCAGCGGCAGCAGGGCATCGTCGATGACGGCGAGGTGATTGGCCGCGATGATGGCGCCGCCCTCACGCGGAATGTTCTCAAGTCCCTGCGCGGTCGGCCCCAGACGATGGATGGCGATCGGACCCAGACCTTTGACGAAAAACCAGTAGAGCATTCTTCACGTTCCTCCCAACGGATTGGCACCCGCCCGATTAGAGTATAAGTATGACTGACCTCAACAATACCAACGACGATGAAGAACGCCCAAACGATGAGTCGCATGGCGGCGTCTCGCCATCCGACAATCTGGATGCGGCTTGGGCTGAATTCGCGAATTCGCACGCCGATGACCTGAAGGCCGTGGAACGTTCGCGCAGTGCGAAACGTTTCGAAAAACACGCGCAACGTCAGGAAAAAGAGGCCCTGCTGTCCGTCAACGATCTGGATCAAGGCACATTCGTCGGCGACATGCCGTCAACCGGCCGCGGTCCACGTGATTTCACCGGTTCAAGCTGGCTTGATACTGACCGGGTCATGGACCGTTATGGTGAGGATTTCGTGCCACCGAACCCCAAAATCGGCCCTGTGAAATTGTCGAAGCTTGTCTTCTGGGTATTGCTGGTCGCCGGTGTCATCGGCATCATCGCTTCGGTGTTCATGCCAGCGCTGGCTTCGATCCTAGGGTCCATCTTCGGTCTGTGCGCGCTGATCGGCGCCGCCGGACTCATTGTGCAGCATAAGGGACATTCCCAGACACGCACCGACGAATTCGATGATGGTGCGCGCGTCTGATGACGGCTCCCATATGCGGCCTGGCTACAGTCATATCGGACGATGCAATGTGAAGGCCCCGAGACACTGTCATTCCATCAGTGTCGGGGCCTTCACATGTCTGTACAAGCGCTATATACGCGCGGATTCAGGCTTTCGCAGCCTGGGCGGTCGCAATCCACTTATCGAGCAGCGCCGTTGCCTTGCCGGAATCGACGGTCTGCTCGGCAATGGCATAAGCCGCCTTGAAGCGTTCGGCCAAGCTGGCATCGGCCGGTACCTGATGCCCGTCGGCCACGATGGCGGATGCGGCGTTCAACAGGGCGGTGGTGCGGAACGGCACATCCTTGCCCGCGAAGAAATCACGTGCCAGTCGTGCGTTGAGCTCGGGTTCTCCACCTTTCAGGTCGGAAACGTTAATCTTGGCGAGACCAAGTTCGACGGTCGGGTCAAATTCGTTTTCGACGACCTTGCCATCCTTGAACTCCCAGATGGAGACCGGCCCGGTCGGAGCCATCTCGTCGAGTCCCTCGCTGGAGGTGTAGACCATGCCAGTCTGGCCGTTCGCCGCATACACGGCGGCCATAATCGGGCTCATCTTGCGATTGGCGCAGCCAACGGCCATATGCTTCGGGCTCGCGGGGTTGGTAAGAGGACCAAGCACATTGAACACGCATGGCACGCCGAGCGCGGCGCGAATCGGTCCGACGAAACGCATCGCCGGATGGAAGGTGCGTGCGAACGCGAACGCGATGCCGCATTCGTTGCCGACTTCAGCCACCTGTTCCGGCGTCAAATCCAACGGCAGTCCCAACGCTTCGAAGCAATCGGCGGTGCCGCACTTGGACGAGGCGGCGCGATTGCCGTGTTTGACGATTTTGACGCCCGCAGCGGCGGCAACGATCGCGCCCATGGACGACAGGTTCACCGTGGATGCGCCGTCTCCGCCGGTGCCGACGATATCGGTGGTCTCGCCTTCGATATGCAGCGGGATGGCGTGGGCGACCATGGCCTTCGCCGCGCCGCGGACTTCATCGGGAGTCAATCCCAGCTGCTGCTGGGTGGCGAGCACCGCGCCGACGGCGGCCGGATTGGCGTTGCCGTTCATGAGGTCATCGACGAACCACTCGGATTCCTCGGCGCTTAAGTGGTCTCCCCCAACCAGTTTGGTGAGAATCGACTTCCATGTGATCTCGGCCATAGTATCCTCCCCCTGGCTTCACGCCAAGCGCTTCGATTGTGTTTCCGCCGCATATTCTAACCGCCGGATATTGCGTAAACCGTTCCCGTCCGCATGACGGTATGATTCATAACTTCCGCCCACCATCCTGTGGTTGTCCAGAGCGCTTCCCATTAGTTATGCGAGGTAATTATCCAAGATAACCAATATCGAGGCATCATGAGCAAACCCGCGGAGCGCAACGTCCACAACGCCGACACACCGGACTTCAGCGTGCCGGACGACGGCCACGGCACACCGACCTCCAACACGATTGGCATCCTGCTCGACGCCTGCCAGACCGCCAAACGAATCACGGAAGCCTTGCTGGTCATCTGCGTGGCGGCGTTGGCCGTGTTCGCACGCATGCAGCTGAAGATCAGCCATCCGTTAACCGGCATTTTCCGTCGTTCGCCGCCGTGGCCGATGCACCTATATCCAAGTAATGGCCTCCCTCCGTCATAAACCTCTGATATGGCGATGGGAAGTTAACATTCTGCGATGTCGCGGCAGTACCAGTGAAGGCGAGCAACCGCCCGCCCGAACAAAATCATCGTTTTCCTACAAGGAGAAAATTATGACGGACAAAATGGTACTGCGAACGCAGCAATGGCTGAATCAAACCTACGGTGGTGATTCGCGTTTCAACAAGGTCGCCGAGGATGGGCAGACCGGCTGGTCGACGATTTACGGGTTGACCCGTGCATTGCAGATCGAACTGGGTATCCAGAACACGGCGGATAATTTCGGCCCGTCCACGCAACGTCTGTTCGTCCAGCGGTATCCGAATGGTGTGCAGGAGCAGAAATCCGGCGATACCGCCACGTCCAACGTGTATTCCATCATCCAGGGAGCACTCTGGTGTAAGGGATACTCTGCCGGAAGTGACGAAATCACCCAGCATTTCTACGGCGGCACCGGCAAGGCAATCAAGAATCTCAAAACCGATATGGGCATTGGCGGTGATTCCAGCGTTGACGTGGGCATCATGGGTGCCCTGTTATCCATGAAACAGTTCGTGCTGCTCGAATCGTATGGCGGCCTCAACGCCATTCGGCAAGCGCAGCAGCAAATCAACAACAAGTACCGTGACTATACGGGCATCATTCCGACCGATGGCCTGTACGGGCGCGAAATGAACACAGCGCTCATCCAGGTGCTTCAGGCCATCGAAGGTTTTACGCCCAGCGAGGCCACCGGCAATTTTGGTAGTGGGACTAAGTCTCGTCTCAAAACCATCAGCGCCAGCAATGGTACCGGCGATAATCCGCAGTGGGTTTGGTTGGCGACTGTGGCTTTGGTGTGTAACCGCATCGCGGCGGTCATCAGAACCAGCTGGTACACCGGTCTGTCCGATCAGGTCACGGACTTTCAGCGGCAATATGGGTTGCCACAGAACGGTACCGTCGATCCGACCACGTGGATGAGCCTGCTTACCTCCAAGGGTGATCCGAACCGGCCTTGTGTGGCGTGCGATACCCGTTTTGAAATCACCGATGCGCGACTCGCAACGTTGAAGGCCAACGGATACCAGATCGTGGGACGGTATCTGACCGAGCCTGGGCAAAGCAGCTTGGCACCTGCCGATTATTTCAAGGCGATTCGTCCGGGCGAGCTGGAACGCATCACCAAGGGCGGCATGAAGTTCTTCCCGATCTTTCAGGAATACTCCACCAAGCTGGCACACTTTACGCCCGCGAACGGTGCTGCTCATGCCAAGTCGGCACGTGAAGCGGCGCAGCGGTTGGGCATCCCGCCGACGCATATCTATTTTGCCGTGGACTTCGACGCCACTGACGACCAAGTCACCAGTAACATCCTGCCGTATTTCAGGGCGGTTTTGGCTAATCTCGGAGGTGGATATAAGGTCGGTATTTACGCATCCCGTAACATCTGCACTCGCGTTATCGAGGCCGGTTATGCGGGTTATGCGTTCGTGTCAGACATGTCCACCGGGTTCTCCGGCAATCTGGGGTTCCCGATCCCAGATAATTGGGTATATGACCAGTTCACTGAAATCAGTGGTTATCAGGGACAAGGCTGGGATCTTGACCGCGTTGCCTATTCCGGCAAAATGCCTGCTGTATCCTATGTGAAGCAGACGTCGGCTGGTGGAACGACCATCGATCAGGGAACTAACTACGATCAGATGGGGCCGATTGACCTGATCTGGCATCTTGAGAAACGGTTCGATGAACTGCGCGCTCAAGGAAAGGTGGGGCAGGACTATGTGGCCAGTGGAACCACTGGAACTTGGGTGACGGTCCCGACATGGCGATGCATGCTGAACTACCTGTCCAAGGATTACCTGCGCGACGGAGGAAATGGTTCAACTATCGAATGGTCGGTATCAGCCGAAAGTTTCCGCAAGGCGGATGCCGCAATCCTCGAACAGGATGCTACGGCGTCTGCGATCATCAAGGCGCTGGATCGCTATATCGGCTCGTGGCGACAGTCCATGACCGATACCAATGAGGAAAGCGTGGATTTGTCGCATATGTGCGTCACGACGCTGGGATATCTCAATGGACTGGTCGTTCCGGATACGTGGACCGGCTGGGCAGGCGACTTGGGTTCGGCCATGAGTAACATTCAGAAAGCTAAGGATTGGAACCCGCAGGCCAGCATTGATGTCATCGCCGAAGCCTTGGTAGGTGCGGACGACAACTATCGGCAGCAGGGCGCTCTTCAAGGGCTTACGCTTGACAAACAGGTGGATGGAACATGGCAGACCGTCAGCAATACCTGCAATCGTGACGACCTGTGCTGTGATGGCGATGCCATTTACTTCGCCGACACGCTTAAGAACGGTAACGGCAGCGACTCTCACCTGTTGTCCCAGACCATGCGCAGCTACTATAACGCGCCGAACCAGTTGTCTGACCGTTTCAAGCGAATCGCATGGAGCATGGGTGCCAGTGATAAGGCGGCGGCAGTAAGTGCATTCCGCGGTGTCGATTGGCAGCAAATGTTTACATGTTGGCTCTTGACCCATTCATACGATACCCCTGATTCCGTGATTGATGCGGCATGTTCGGCATTGGCGGAGTTCATCTTCTAATCGATACGGTTCCGATGTGGGGCTGGTTTGCGACAATGTGTGCGATAAAGCCAGCCCCACGCCGGTCCTTTGTTACCGATTGTGTCTATTGTCGTATGCGCGGCAGATCAGGTATAAAATGTAGAAGATGGTCGGGATGCTGTATCCGCCCATGGAGACTATGAACGATATTCCATTCGTAAATGAGCCAGTCAGTAGCTCTATGATGGCGGTCCACAAGGTAAGCCTTGATGATATGAGCGTTATTGCCTCCGCTATGCTGACCAGTGTTGTTGCGTAGGTGAGTATAGCGGTGCCGGCGAGCCACAGAGGATTCCACAGAGTTCGGATTTTGCGCGTCAACAGCAGGGCCGCGAAGGGGATGAGTATGCAACCGGGGATGGCGAGTATCACATACGCAAAATAGGTAAATAAACCAATAGCGGTATACAGCACGCATATTGCAGCAAACACAATCGCGTATATCACGGCCGCTATCACTGGATTCCGCATGAGTGGGTTCTTCTGGTCCGGTGAGTTCTGCGCGAACGTCACCTGTACATCCGGGTCGTGCCCGGCCGAATCGTGTTTGCCTGTGGCCATGCAGCCGCTGTTTTTGCTGTCATTCCCGTCGTTCTCTGCCATGATGCCCCCTTGTATGTTTTCAATGTATCTGTTCCGCAATGTCTGTGCATGATTTTCGCCTTTACCGTTGCCCAACGCCGGTTCTTTGTTACCGATTGCGGCTGTTGTGGTATGCGCGGCAGATCAAGCCAAGGATATAGAAGATGGTCGGAATTGTATACCCGCCCATGAAAAGCTGGAACGATAGTATGTCTGAAAATGAGTTGGTCAGTATTTTTACTACGCTAAACCATAGGGTGGCTTTGGGAGGTATGAGCATTAGCAAGGCTGCCATGCTTACTAGTGTCATCGCGTAGGTGAGCGCGGTGGTGCCGGCAAGCCACAAGAGATTCCATGAGGCGTTGATTTTTCGTGTCAGTAGCAGGGCTATGAAGGGAACGATTGCATAGCCGGGAAGTATTATCAGTAAAAATCCCCAACAGGCGGATAAGATGCTGCTATACAGTGCGCATGTCATGGTAAACACGCCTGCATATATAATGGCTGCCGACACCGGGTGTGGTGCATGTGCGTTGTCCTGTTTCGGTAGTTCGAGTCCGGCTATACACTCGCTGTCGCTCTTACTGGGTTCTGGCATGATGTTCTTCCCGTGTGAACAATCCGGCTGTTTTGTGATGTGTCTGTGCATGGCCTGATGTTTACCGTCGCCCAACGCCGGGCCTTTCCGCTACGTCGACCACGCCGTCCAGATATCCGTAACGCCCGTCAGTCTGGTCTTTGGTGAAGGTGATGACGTTGACGTTTCCGCTGAAATCCAGTTCGCCGATATGATCAGTGTTTTCCAATATGATGATCTGCTGGTTTGCCGCCTGCAGTTTAAGATGCTCGAACAGGCCGCTTCTTAGAGAACCGTTCGCTGTGTGCGTGCCTTCGTCGAAGCCCAGCAACGGGGTATCGATGAGCAACCATCCTGGAGCATGAACCGAACGGCGGTTCAAGTAATCATGGAATGCCAGCATCATAACCGTATTGAAGAATGCACAATATCCTTTTCCCTGCTCTTCAGCCTTGCTGTATCCGCCGATTTCGATGTCGAATGTTTCCCGGCTGAAACCGACGTTATCGGTGCCGGAAAAGCCGGAATCCTTGAGGATTCCGCGTATGGTGGCACCCATCGAATAATAGAAATCCTCGTGGAACCATTCTCTTGGCCGATATTTCTTGTAATCGACCTTTTCCTCGTCGGCACCATCAAGAGTAGCTTGAAATCTTTTACGCAAAGCAGTCAGCTCGGCATATTCTGCACGAATTCTTTCTGACTGGGCAAGCCCATCAAGTCGTTGTCGTATTGTTCGGGCCTCCGGCTCAAGATTCCGGTGCAGCTGTTCCATATTGGACTGATGGGCGTTTTGCGCTTCGTCGATGCTCTGTGTCACTTGGATTCTTGCTTGGCGTAAGGATTCCTGATCCTTGGCCACACCATTACGAAGTTCGCGAATGCGGGACATTTCATTTTCCCGAGCACGAATGTCTTCTTCACTCGGTGGATCGATATGGACGGTGCTGTGGCAGAACTGACAAACATCGGGATAAGGTTGTTCCCGGTTATGGCGCATTGCCTGCAACTGCAGATCAAGGCGTGCCAAATCGGAATCGTATTGCCCTAGTAGGGTTTCACGCTGGGCGAGCAATACGTCCAGACGCTCGTTTTCCTGATGCAGTGCGCTGATGTGTTCAACGAGTTCCGCATCTTCATCAATGGTTTTTCGACGCTGTTGTTCCAATTGCTGTAACGTGTTGCGCAGTTTCTCAATATAACTATCGACGGTTTTGCCTTCGGTAGCCGCGTCCCGTTCAAGTTGCTCAAGCTGTTTGATGCGGGGCTCGATGATATCGAGTTGGCTGAAGATGAATCGTTCCACCGCTTGCCTGCGTGCATGGCGCTCGGCGGGACTTTCCTGTCTTGCCTCATCATTGAATGTTTCATCTTGAGCGAGGACCAGCAAAGCGGACAGGTTCTGCGTCATCGTTGTGTTGCTGGTGGTTTTGGGCAATAGAATCGATGGTTCGGGGCGAACGATCTGATCTTCGGGAACAAGCAGCAAATGTCGGATGGCATTCCAAGTAAAGGCCACGGTTCTGTAGGCCTCATTGACTGCGATTCTTCGTGCCTCATCAACGTCCAGCATTGTTAGCAGTACCGAGTTGATTGGTCGTTTGTTTTTGCCTCTGCGTGCGCCCGTATAATCTCCCGGTTCCACATCTGAGTCAGTCGGAGAGGCCTGAATCGTTTGCGAAGCCAACGAGCGTTGTAATGTCACTTCTCCGTGTTCGGTACTGAAGGTGACGGATGCTCCTGCATATCCGGTGACATCCGTGAATGGTATGACGTTTCCGCCGCATACGAAGCTGATCGTTTTCGCAATACCGGTTTTGCCGGTATTCGATGGGCCGATGATGCAATTCAATCCCTGCTGCAAATCAATGGTTGAGGCATTGCCATCGTTCCGAATCGCCTTGACTTGACGAATCCACATTTTCCCCATCTTGGTTACCGGCTTTCCAGTATTCGTTCTATTATCGAATTGTAATTCAGCGTCGCCAATGTTTCGATGGCATGACGATAAGCCGTGACATATTCTCCATGTAATTCGTTGGCGAATTGCATGCACGTCGGGCTTGCGGAATAACTGGATCCGGCATCTTCGGTGATGGCGAAGCCTATGATTACCAGCCTGTTCAGCCCTCTTCGTACACGTTTGCGTCTGGCATCATACTCTGCTGTGGCATAAGGGTTGTCCCCGTGAAGGTTACTATTGCCAAAGCCCATGACCTTCATGTAAGTTGCGGCAAAATCCATGACCGTGATTTCATCCAATGTTGCAGGGTGTGGCAATAAGGACAGGCATAGCGTAAGACGGGTTGCGGTTTCGCTCGGGGGTGTTGAACAGGGAATCACTCATCGGCGCTCACCCATTCCAGTCGAGTGTCATTGACCAGCATGTGGCATATGCCTTTCTTCTCCGCGGCTTTGACGATGGTTGGAAAACGGGTGATGACGGAACCGGAAAGGGGAAGAATCGCAGCTTGGTTCAAGGTTGCCAGCATTCTGGCCAGCCCATCGTCATATTCTTCGTTGCATACGTCGCAGACTCCATCGTAGAGGTCGTCCTTCATCGCATGGAACTCGGTTTCACCATCATCGATGACATCTCTCATGTTCCGCCGCAGTCCTTCTGCATTGTAAAAATACCCACGCTGCCGGTCATATTCCTTGCGCTGTCGGTCGGGCAAATCATCTCGGGACCGGATTTGCCTGTGCAAGTGTTCGGCGTAGGCCGATTCCATTTGTGCAAGATACGTTCTTTCCACATTGAAATCCGTTGATTCTGGTGGGGATGGAGATTTCCGCCATGCCACGGCTGAACGCCCAAGATGGAGCTTCCATGATGAGATGTGTCCTTCGGCCAGCGGCAGATCATCCAGCAATTCAAATTCCGGCTGAAATGCGGTGCCGTCCACCAGAAGATCACGATTGTCGGCATTCGCTTCCAAGATCTCGAACAGCCAAGTGCTCACTGCGGATGGGAGTTTGTCAATTGACGAGGCTTTGATGTTCACCTGACCGAGACAACGCTGAAACTGCGATAGCGCGTCAATACCAATATCGTCAAACAGGCTTTCCACTCGGGCCTTATCCAGATGCTGAAAGAATTCAGAGGCCTTCCATTGCGGTAGTTTTCTGCATCCATTGAAGAACTTCACCAAATCCGTTTGGTTGATACCCGCCCATACGCCTTCATTGATTGCCGTCTTCGCCTTTGAATAGTGCCTTTTGTTTACGTCTGATGTGTCTGTTGCGCTTGATTCAAGGATGACATCGAAGAAATCTTTCATGAACCCTTTTTTCTATGTGCTGATTCCGCGGCTTTCCCCACTGACGTAGGGCCGAACGAATGTGCAGAACACTCCCAAAGCATATGTGCCGTTGGGCTTATCCATCGTTCGTCTCCTCCTCGCCTTACGTCGTCTTATTTCGTCTTCGGTTCTGATAGGTCAATTTCCTACGATGAAAACAGATGCGGATGAAGCCTTGTCATTACTGGAATTACGGCCAGTATACGACGAATCAGCCGCATTAGTTTCGGAACTCTGCCGAATGGCGAAAGGAGATGGACATGTAAATCAGTTACGACCGTGAATTCTTATTGCTAAGGCTCGTATTCGGAAACGGCCGTTCGAATATCAGTGACTTATGTATGGCGTAATCGCTGTCTGCATTTTTACTCCACGGCGAAGCTGGCTGTGGTTCACAATCCGTTTTGAGACCTGCTTATCGATATCGGGCGAGATGCCGTCTGTCAGTGTGCATATAACTGGCAGACACATCTCGCTTCATTGTTTTCAAGGCTGGTCTCATATTGCGTCAGCAGGTCTTGAGCAACTTCATATGAGCAAGGCCCAAGAACATGAAGCTTGTTTTTAAGCATGAGACCCCTATTGCGGGCAATGCATCCGTTACTGAAACATATGAACTTACCCAGGAGGAACTGCTTCCGATGATTAGACGCGATCGTGCGCTGCGTGCTGCGGCTGAACACCGCGACGAAGAAGAGCTGGAATTCCGTGCGCCGCAATGCATTTTGCAGGAACTCTGGAATGCCGAAGAGCGTGTGGCGCACTCCTGTCACCGTTCCGATCGCGTTGGTGGAAGCGCATGGTCGTATGAGGAAATAGCCGGCATCAACCGTGAACCGCAAGAGCATTCGTTATCTCCGGAAGAGCTGCTCATCGAATACGAGACGGCACAAGAACGGAAGCAAGCCGTTCGCCGGGTTCTTGAAGCTTTGCGGACGCTTCCCGATGGACAGCGGAAAGCTGTGGAAAATGCGTACTTCCGCAACCTATCCCAATCCGATGTAGCTCGCAGTAGTGGGATTTCACGTGCAGCCGTTTCCAAACAAATCAATACTGCTATCAAGAAACTGCGGCGAGTCTGCGACGTATCTGTGAAAGTACGATCGCTTCAAGGTGACTCTGACTTGACTGCATCGAAATAATCTGGAGGCAGGCAACGTGGTATTCGTTTCAGCATTCTCCATACTCGGGAAATCGTTTCGGCGGATGCCGAAGCGTTACCCGAAAAAACAGACGATATGACAGCAAATAAGACAGTGGGCAGTGGGTCGTTGCCGTGGACGTATTGGCTATGGAGATGGAGACCTCGGTCCCTTTGTAAAAAGACCTGTTTTCAACTGGATTTGCGGACCGGAGGTGCGCATTCCAGCCACAGAGGCCATGGGCGACATCGATTTCGGGGAATGACATCCGCTGTGTGAACCCCTGATATGGCGATGGCCCCGACAGTATGAAACACACCGACGGGGCCATCACCTTGGCTTATGCGAAGCGTCACGCCTCATTCTGGCCATGGCACATCTTGTACTTACGACCGGAACCGCACGGGCACTGGGCGTTCTTGCCGGTTCCCGGGAAGGTGCGACCATCGGCCCACGGGGAGTGCAGCTCCTCGCTCTTCGGACGCTTGTTGGCCGGAACCTTGCCTTCGGCGTGGCTGATCGGCTGCATGCCGACAATGCCCTTCTCGTTCTTCTGCTCATCGGCCAGCTCATCGATGGTGGTCTTTTCGGCCTCATCATCGGTCTCCGGCTCGCTCGGAGCGGACTCTCCCGTGGCAGCGGCCTCGCCATCCAGACCCATCACGGCTTCGGCGGCGTTCACCGCCTCGTCCTCGTCGGATTCGGTGGATTCGTCCTCGGTCATGGCCACACGGTCGATGTCCACATGGAACAGCAGCTGGATAGTCTCCTCCTTGATGGCTTCGATCATGGAGTTGTACATCTGGTAGCCTTCACGCTGGTATTCGACCAGCGGATCACGCTGTCCCATGCCGCGCAGGCCGATGCCGTCCTTGAGGTAGTCCATCTCGTACAGGTGCTCGCGCCACTTGCGGTCGAGTACGGCGAGCACCACGCGACGCTCGAGCTGACGCAGTCCTTCCGAGCCGAGCTTATTCTCGAATTCGGAGTACTGGTCCTTGGCATCGGAGACGATGAGCTCCTTCAACGCCTCCACAGCCTTGTCGCCCTTGAGCTTAGCGACGGCATCCTTGGCGGCCTCCTGTTCCACGGCAATCGGATACACGGAGGCGATGGCCTTGAACAGACCGTCCCAATCCCACTCAGCCGGCTTGTCGGAACCGTTTTCGGCGCCCTTGATGTAGCTCAACACGGTGTCGTCGATGAACCTGAGGATGTCCTCGTGGATATCGGCGCCCTTCAGCACGGACTGGCGTTCGGCGTAGATGACGGTACGCTGCTTGTTCATCACGTCGTCGTACTTCAGCACGTTCTTACGGATTTCGAAATTGCGCGATTCAACGGCCTTCTGCGCGGTGCGCACGCCCTTGGAAACGCTCTTGGCCTCAATCGGCTCGCCTTCCGGCATACCCTTGGCCATGACACGCGCCACAAGCTGGGTGTTGAACAGACGCATCAGATCGTCTTCGAGGGACAGGTAGAAACGGGATTCGCCCGGATCGCCCTGACGGCCGGAACGGCCGCGGAGCTGGTTGTCGATACGGCGGGATTCGTGACGTTCGGTACCAAGCACATACAGACCGCCGAGCTTGACGACCTCCTCGTGCTCGTCCTTGACCTGCTCCTTGATCTCGGCCAAGGTTCCCGGCCAACGCTTCTCGTACTCATCCGGAGTGGCATCCGGGGAGTAGCCTTCGGACTTGAGCTTCGCATCAGCCAGGAACTCGACGTTGCCGCCGAGCATGATATCGGTACCGCGGCCGGCCATGTTGGTGGCGACGGTGACGGCGCCCTTGCGACCGGCGACGGCCACGACCGCGGCTTCCTTGTCATGCTGCTTCGCGTTCAGCACCTGATGCGGGATCTTGGCCACATCAAGCAGGGTGGACACGACTTCAGAGGATTCCACGGATGCGGTGCCCAGCAGGACCGGCTGGCCCTTCTTGTGGCGCTTGGCCACGTCACGCACGATGGCGGCGAGCTTCTCCTTCTTGGTGCGGAAGATCAGATCGTCCTTGTCCTCGCGGATCATCGGCTTGTTGGTTGGGATGGGCAGCACGCCAAGCTTGTAGGTGCCCATGAACTCGGCGGCTTCGGTCTCCGCCGTACCGGTCATGCCGGCCAGCTTGTCGTACATGCGGAAGTAGTTCTGCAGGGTGATGGTGGCGAAGGTCTGGTTTTCGGGCTTGACCTCCACACCTTCCTTGGCTTCGATGGCCTGGTGCAGGCCTTCGTTATATCGACGGCCCGGCAGGATACGGCCGGTATGCTCGTCGACGATGAGCACCTCGCCGCCGGTCACGACGTAATCACGGTCGCGCAGGAACAGCTCCTTGGCCTTGATGGCGTTGTTCAGGTAGCCGATCAACGCGGTGTTGTTGGGCTCGTACAGGTTGTCGATGCCGAGGTAGTCCTCCACCTTGGTGATGCCCGGATCGAGAATGCCGACGACCTTCTTCTTCTCGTCGACCTCGTAGTCCTCGTCGCGGTTGAGCTTCAGAACCAGACGCGCGAACTGCTTGTACCAACGGGTCACATCGCCCTCGGCCGGACCGGAGATGATCAACGGGGTACGCGCCTCGTCGATGAGGATGGAATCAACCTCATCGACGATGGCAAAATGGTGGCCGCGCTGCACAAGGTCGGACTTCTCCCATGCCATGTTGTCACGCAAATAATCGAAGCCGAACTCGTTGTTGGTGCCATAGGTGATGTCCGCGTTGTACTGCTTGCGGCGCTCCGGCGGCTTCTGGTTTGTGATGATGCAGCCGGTGCTCATGCCGAGGAAACGATAGACACGTCCCATCAGCTCGGCCTGGTAGCTGGCCAGATAGTCGTTGACGGTGACGACATGGACGCCCTTGCCTTCAAGCGCGTTCAGATATGCGGGCAGCGTGGCCACCAAGGTCTTGCCTTCACCGGTTTTCATTTCGGCGATGTTGCCCCAGTGCAGTGCGGCACCACCCATGAGCTGCACGTCGAAGTGGCGCAGGCCCAAGGTGCGCTTGGAGGCCTCACGCACGGTGGCGAAGGCTTCCGGCATGAGCTTGTCGAGGGACTCGCCGTTTTCGATACGCTGCTTGAACTTGGCGGTCTGACCCTTGAGCTCCTCGTCATCAAGGGCCGCGATCTCATCTTCGAAGGCGTTGGTCGCCTTGGCCACGTTCTCGAGCTTCTTGATCTGTCGGCCTTCGCCCATGCGCAGGGCTTTGTCAACGATATCTACCACAATCACTCCCTTTGTGTATGGTGACTTTCCTTGACCGAGAATAGTCGCTTCCTTGCGATTCTCGAAAAATTCCGTCCATTTTACGTAAGTTTTTGCATGTCGCATCGTTCAAGCGGACAGATTCGCTTAGACACTTTCCGCATGTGCAAACATAACGTGCAAACACAAGAGGATCCGTGCAACATGTGCACGGATCCTCTCGGAATGTTCAGATACCTACAGGCTCACTTCTTCTTGGCCACGTTCTCCGGGGTGTCGATTTCGAAGACGCCATAGCTCCAGCCGTGACGACGGTAGACGACGGACGGACGTCCGGTCTCCTTGTTCACGAACAGGAAGAAGTCGTGACCGATCAGCTCCATCTCGTACAGAGCCTCGTCGATGGTCATCGGCTCAGCGATATGCAGCTTGCGACGGATGACGATCGGGGTGTCGCCAACCTGGACTTCGACGGACTCTCCGGGACCAAGATCGGCGGAGACGGCATCGGCTGGGCTGTTGTTCGGCTCCTCCGGCTCCGGCTCCTCGACCGCGGCGGGCTCGACCGGACCCAGATCGACCGGGACGGGGTCGGTGTAGCCGCGACGGTGATCCTTGCGACGGTCGCGCGTACGGCGCAGACGGAGGGTCAGCTTGTCAAGAGCCAGATCCAAGGCGCTGAACTCGTCGGCGCTGGACGCTTCGGCGCGCACCACGGTACGACCTGCGATGACGGTGATTTCAACGCGCTTGGCGGTATCGGCCTGGCGCGGATTGCCCTCATGGGACAGCACGATCTGGGCACGCTGCGCATCCGGGGCGATAGCGGTCACACGATTCATCTTGCTTTCGACAACGTCACGGAACCTTTGCTTGATCTGCGTATGACGTCCGGTAACGACGATTTCCATGTGGACCTCCCTAGACTCAAGCGGTGTTAACCGCTATATACGGACCAACCAGCTGCATCGCTGCTTGGTAGTCATCATTGTAGCCATAAGATCATCGATTTGAGGCATGACGCCCCGAGAAAAACAAAAGTTTTTTTACGCTTTGCTTTCGGCCATTCTCTTGCTATAGTTGTGCGTTTGAGACCTCTTGATGGCCGCGACCGGCTTTGCCGGTTGAGGAACTTCCGGGCTCCATAGAGCACGATGGCGGATAACGTCCGCCCAGGGTGACCTGAGAGATAGCGCAGCAGAGAACAGACCGCCTTATCGGTTTAGGCCGGTGGGTAAGGGTGAAACGGTGGTGTAAGAGACCACCGGGCCGCTGGTGACAGTGGGCCGCATGGCAAGCCTCATCGGGAGCAAGGCCAAGCAGAAGGCGTCTGAGGACTGCTCGTCCGAAGCCTTCGGGTAGGCTGCTAGAGCCTGACGGCAACGTCAGGTCGAGATGGATGGCCATCCGTGCCTTTGGCACGACAGAACCCGGGGTATAAGAGGTCTCATTTCCCTTTCTTTCCTTCGATTCCCGGGACAATTCACCTTGGTCGTCCAGCTACCGACTTCAGTCGAACAGCTCTTGCGCCACCTGCCGCAGAATGTCGGGATTATGGCCTTTCCTTCCACCGGCGCTCCAGAAACGACGCTTGCGCACATCACAATCCATTCCAGTGGTTTTTCGCGCGGTTCTACGACCCAATTCCCACGCGGCTTCGGAGAACACGCCTTCGGCCTCCGCCTCATCGCAGACATGCTGCGCGAGTCCGCGGTCAACGCCCTTACGGATAAGTTCCATGACCGCTCCTCTTCGTCCCATGAGACGAGATGCGCAATAGCGTACAGCGGATTGCGCATAGGCCTCATCGTTAATCAACTGAACCCTTTCCAGGCGGTCGATGACGTCATCGACCACTTCGATCGCGTATCCTTTACCGACGAGTCTCTCGCGCAAAGCGCCAGAGGGACGGGGCGCGGCATCCAGCAATCGGAGCGCGGCCTCTCGGCACGAATCGAGGTCATTGGGGTCCGGCATCGCCCTTTCTGAGCCACGATTCGCGACACGCCCAGCGTGTCGCGCGTGTCGCGATGCCTTCGGCGTGTTTGCGCTGCCAGCGAACTCATCGGATCTTCCGAAATCCATCCAACGCGATCGGAGCTGATCGGATGCGCCCTTCGCATCCATGCCAAAAGGGACAGGGTCCCCAGCATCGGTCGAAGCCGGCTGAAGACCCTGTTCCTTAAGAAAGCTTTCGGCGTCGATCATATGTCACGCCTTGGCATCCGTTTTGGATGTCTTAGACGCCACCTTGTCCATACCGGCTTTTTCCTTGCCGCAGGAAGGCGATTCCGCATTGTCCTCGGCACCATCCTCTGCGAATTGATCAGTGGGCTTAATCAGCCCGAACGCCGTTTTGACCTTGTTCTCGATCTCCTCCGTGAGTTCCGGATTGTCCTTGAGGAATTGACGCACGTTCTCGCGCCCCTGTCCCAGCTGATCGCCCTCATAGGTGAACCACGAGCCGGACTTCTTGACGACGTTGGCCTGCAAGGCCATATCGAGCACGGAACCTTCTTTGGAAATGCCCTCGCCATAAAGCACATCGAATTCGGCCGTCTTGAAGGGCGGAGCCATCTTGTTCTTGACCACCTTGACCCTGGTGCGGTTGCCCACGGCCTCATCCCCGTTCTTGATGGTCTGGATACGGCGTATATCCATACGCACGGAGGCATAGAACTTCAGAGCCTTGCCGCCGGTGGTGGTTTCCGGATTGCCGAAGAACACGCCGATCTTCTCACGAAGCTGGTTGATGAAGATGGCGGTGGTGCCGGCCTGAGCCAGCGCACCGGTCATCTTGCGCAACGCCTGGCTCATCAGACGCGCCTGAAGACCGACGTGGCTGTCTCCCATCTCACCTTCGATCTCCGCTTTCGGGACCAAGGCCGCGACGGAATCGATGACGATCACATCCAATGCGCCGGAGCGAATCAGCATGTCGGCGATCTCCAACGCCTGCTCGCCGTTATCAGGCTGGGAGACAATCAACGAATCGGTATCGACGCCCAATTTGCGGGCATAGACCGGGTCAAGCGCGTGTTCGGCATCGATGAAGGCCGCGACGCCACCAGCTCTCTGCGCATTCGCCACCACATGCAATGCCAGCGTGGTCTTGCCGGAGGATTCCGGACCGTAAATCTCCACGATTCGCCCCTTGGGCAGGCCGCCGATGCCCAGCGCCATATCCAACGCCAAGGAACCGGTCGGAATGACTTCAACGTCCTGCTCCGGCCGATCGCCCAATCGCATGGCGGATCCCTTGCCGAAACTTTTCTCAACCTGCGCGAGCGCCGTATCGAGCGCGGCCTGACGGCGCGGATCGATTCCGTTCGCGGACTTGTTCTGTGCGGCGTTCTTCGCCGCGCTCGTCTGTGCCATGGCTACTCCTTGTTGTTGTACCGAGACGAATGATGGCCTCACCGTAAAGCCATATCATCCATCCACGCAAGCCCAAACGACCCTTGTGGTCGGAGAACATACTCTTTGATGCGCCTCATGCTCATTTATCATGGAATTCCGCCATTCCGGAATCCTGAAAAACAAGCGGCCGGCATCAATTAATCCGCATGTCCTGTGGATAACTATATCCCATCATACGAACATCTGTTCGAAACCGGTGTTTCGCAACGAACGGCGTTCAGCGAACCGGCATCGGAGGAGCGTTATGATCTTTGCCCCACCTTCTGGAATCGGGAATGTTCATCTGGTCGCACAGCACGTTCCACACCACACGGGGCTCCTCCCCCGCGGCCAGCGCCTCGATGGCCGTCATACCTTCCAACCTGTCGAGCACCTGGTCGTGCGCAAGCGCGCGCCCGTAGCTGCGCCCGAGCACCTCCTCAAGCAATTGCCAAAATTCACGTTCCTGCACGGGTTCAAGTGTACTCAGCGAGCGCAACCACGCAACCAAATGAAAACGCCCGGCAACATAAGCTGCCAGGCGTTGACGATCCGATACGAGTCAGGCCGCAACCGAATCGAGGTAATCGGCGACCATACGCAGCATCTGCGCGGTGGAGACGCCAAGCGATTGGGCGATGGAGCTCAGAAGCTCGGAACTGGCCTCCTTCCGCCCACGTTCCACCTCGGACAGATACCCGAGGGACACTCCGGCCTTCTCACTGACTTCGCGCAATGTCTTGCGATCATGGGTGCGCAGGTCGCGCAGCACATGACCGATCGCTTCGCGCAGCGAAACCTCCTTGGATCCTTCCGCCGTTTCCGTGGACGGAGATGCGGCATATGCCCGCGCTTGGTCGCCGTCCTCTTCCTGCCACATGCGGGTCAACGCGGCCTGACGCTCGTCCTTGGCCCTTTTGGCGGCACGGGCTCGCAGCACCTGCTGCTGTGCGAACATCACCGCGCGGCGCTGGGCCGGGGTGAGCTCCCTGACACGGACATTGCCGCTTTGCACCGTGGGAGCCATCGCCTTGAGTTCCATCTGTTCCTTGGTGAGTGTCATCGCGTCCATGCCGCCGGCCCCTTTCCTTGCGTTGCGTATATCCACTATGGTCAACACCCATGGTCGTCGATTATTCCTGTGAAAGTGCTGAAAGAATGCTCAGTTTTTCCAGAATGCATTGCACAACACCATGGCGGACAGCCTCACGCCCACCGTTTAATCGCAGTTCGAAAGCGACCGTCCGTCGCGATTGAACGTCTTCGAAACCGGACGGCAGGGAGCAGCCGATATACGCCAAACCTGCCGGCTTGTCCCCGTCCGGCCCCGGCCCGGCCACGCCGGTGGTGGACAAGCCGACGACGCAATCACCATCCTCATCCTGCTGGTAAAGACGCGCGGTGCCGGATGCCATCTGTCGCGCCACTTCGGGATGCACCGCCCCTTCTCTGTTCAGCAGGTCGCGATCGACGCCGAGGATCTTCGCCTTGGCACGAATATCGTAGGTCACCGCCGAACCGAGAAACACTTTCGAGGCGCCGGGGATGCGCACGAAGGCGTCGGCCAGCAATCCGCCGGTGAGCGATTCGGCGGCGGCGATCTTGAAATGATTGTTATCACAATAGCGCAAAACGGCCGCGGCCAGCTCATCGCAGTGCGATTGGCTG
>OGOZ01000662.1_pt1 | contig 22455 bp, 10 predicted proteins | sample 1552801 | NCBI WGS metagenome assembly OGOZ01 (sample SAMEA2580196, study PRJEB22360) | human gut metagenome | biome: human gut; feature: human-associated habitat; material: faeces | place: Denmark | collected 2008/2010 | reverse complement strand
TTGTAGGCGACGACACGCAAAATACATAATGATACTTCCTTACAGCCACAGTCCGAGCGTTAAGAGCGTCGCAGGCAATGGGTAGGGCTGCATGAGAACCATGCCGGGGTGAAATTCCCATGAGGTTATGCTAATAACCGTCCGATTAAAGCCTTTGTTTTCTTGAATAGTGGACTTGCTGCTATTCATAGACTGTATTATATGTTTGCGAAAGAAAGGGGGATTTTCTTTGACGCAAAACCAGACGCCCGTTACCACAACGGAGCATAAAATCGGAAAAGTTACTTACCTTGTATGTTCGTCCGCAAGTGAACGCGCAACGGACACACTGGATAAAAAGATAAAGAAGCTCATTCGCAAGGACATGGAGCTGAACCCCGCAAACGCCCGGAAATAGGGCGTTTCTTCACATTTTATACATGACACAGGCAGCGGTATGTGGTATAATATAGACAGTACAAATACCATGCTTGTCTGTCGTCGGAAAGGAGGACAAAATGTTACAGACAGACAAGATTACCGCTTTATATTGCAGATTGAGCCAGGAAGATATGCAAGCCGGGGAAAGCGAAAGCATACAGAACCAAAAACTGATTTTACAAAAGTATGCTGACGAACACCACTTTTTCAACACACGCTTTTTTGTAGACGACGGATTTTCCGGCGTGAGCTTTGAGCGTGAGGGGCTTCAAGCCATGCTGCATGAGGTTGAAGCCGGGAACGTGGCGACCGTCATAACAAAAGACCTTTCCCGTCTGGGACGTAATTATCTGAAAACCGGCGAACTGATAGAGATTGTTTTCCCCGAATACGAAGTGCGCTACATTGCCATTAACGACGGTGTAGACACAGCGAGGGAAGATAACGAGTTTACCCCTCTGCGGAACTGGTTCAACGAGTTTTACGCCCGCGACACCTCAAAGAAAATCCGGGCTGTCAAACAGGCAAAGGCACAGAAAGGCGAGCGCGTCAACGGCGAAGCTCCTTACGGCTACCTTATCGACCCGGATAACCGCAATCATCTGATACCCGACCCGGAAACGGCACACGTCGTAAAACAGATTTTTGCAATGTATGTACGGGGCGACCGTATGTGTGAAATCCAGAACTGGCTGCGGGACAATGAGATATTGACCGTCGGGGAACTGCGCTACCGCAGGACAGGGAGCAAACGCCACCCCCGCCCACAGCTCAACGCATGGTACAACTGGCCGGATAAGACACTGTACGACATTCTGACAAGGAAAGAGTATTTAGGGCATACCATAACCGGGAAAACCTACAAGGTATCTTATAAGTCGAAAAAGACGAAAAAGAACCCGGAGGAAAAAAGGTATTTCTTCCCCAACACTCACGAACCTTTGATTGATGAAGAAACCTTTGAACTTGCACAGAAGCGGATTGCCACCCGGCAACGCCCGACAAAGGTTGATGAAATTGACCTGTTTTCCGGGCTGCTCTTTTGTGGGGACTGCGGCTACAAAATGTATGCAGTACGCGGAGCCGGGACGCTTGAACGGAAACACGCCTACACTTGCGGCAACTACCGCAACCGGGCAAGAAATGATATGCTCTGCACTACGCATTATATCCGCAAAAGCGTATTGAAAGAACTTGTCCTTGCAGACTTGCAGCGAGTAACGTCTTATGTGAAAGAGCATGAACAGGAGTTTATCGAAACCGCCAACGAGTGCAGCGCAAAGGCAGTACAAAAGACGCTGACACAGCAGCGGAAAGAACTTGACAAGGCGCAGAACCGTATTAACGAGCTGAACATCTTATTCCGCAAGCTCTACGAGGACAACGCTTTAGGGAAACTTTCAGATGAACAATTTGCTTTTCTGACTTCCGGCTATGATGAAGAAAAAAAGACGCTGACCCGGAGGATTGCGGAGCTGTCACAGGAAATCGACAACGCCACCGAGCGCAGCGCGGACGTAAAAAGGTTTGTCGCACTGGTACGCAGATACACAGCGATTGAAGAACTGACCTACGAAAACGTCCATGAATTTATTGACCGTATTCTTATTCACGAACTGGATAAGGAAACGAACACCCGCAAAATCGAAATCTTTTATAGCTTTGTCGGCAGAGTTGATACAGGCGACAAGCCAACCGAAAGTATCTCCTATTTCAGACAGATAGGAGCCGACGTAAAGAGTTATGCTATCTAACATACATCAAAAAGAGGTAAGATAACACCCTCTGCAAAAAAGGTATCGTTATCTTACCTCAACAAAATCCGGGCCGGTCTTTTCGCAAGCGCAAAATAGGGGGATGAGAGAGTGGCGTAAAATGTTAAATGTATTAAAATATGAGATTTTGGAATGATATTTATTGAAGTAAAAATAAAAAAGCATAAAATATATTGTAAAATCTCAAAAAGTAAGATAAAATGATTGCGTTGAGTGGCTTAAAGAGTATAATAATAATTGAGCAGAATGAAATCTCATATTTTAAGAAAAAAGGAGCGAGTGTCATGACAAAGTTTATAAGCAATGTAAACAAGTACCTATCAGAAATGAAAATCAAGCAAACTTATCTTAGCATGATTACCGGAATTGATAAGAATAAAATGTCGCGCTTATTGACTGGTTCACAGGAAGAGAGTGGCACAGATATGGAAAAAATAGCGAGTGGATTGGGAAAGAGTGTAGAATTCTTTTTAGCGGATGATATTGTTATTCCACAGATAGGAAATAAGGCAGTCAATAAAATTGCATTTTATGCTGGAGAACCCTCTCAGAAACAGGAGCAGATTGCTAAACAGTTAATGGAACTTATGGAGAATATCGACGAAGTAATAAGTGCAAAAAGTCGATTTGAGAATGTAGCAAGGGGATAAGTAATGAATGTAGAACGATTATGGAAAATTATTGCGTATAGTGATAAGAATCGTGAAGAGATTTATTCTATGATAAAACGATTCTGCGCGTTTGCAAGAATTGAATATGATAGTGATCTCCTAAATATTTTGCAGATTGTTAGATCCTCATTTGAAAAGAAGGGTTTTTTGGTGTTTGAAATGCCCTTTGCTGATGCTGAAATTGGAGCATTGTGCTATAGAGGTGATGGTTTAGGGTACGTCGTTGTTAATACGTCATTACCTAGAGTAAATGTAAATTTTGCATTAGCGCACGAGGTATATCATGTCTTTTTTGGCAAAAGCGAATTTGTGTCAAAAGTTGAATTCGCAGATGACCATTACTATGAACACGAAGAAGAATATGCAGCAAATCTCTTTGCGGGTATGTTATTGATGCCTGAGGTGAGTTTTCAAAGAATGTATTCAAAGTTTAAAGAAGAATCAGATGGAAATGAAGTTGATACAATAATTAAGTTGATGTCATATTATCAAGTGCCATATATGGCAGTATTAATCAGATGTTTGGAATTAAAACTGATTCCTGGAAATTCAATTTCCGAAGAGTTGTTTAATATAGATAGAAGTCTGGTTAGTCAGAAATTATCTGATTTATGGCTGGATGAGAGTATAATGGATGCTTCATGCAGGGATGACTATTCTCATATCGAACTTATAGTTGATAGATTAGGGAAAAAATACATTGAGGACGAGTATATAAATGAACGTACATTGAAGAAGGTTATTCAGAATATGCGTGAATTATATAAAAAGATTAAGGGGGAATAACGTATGGCAACAACTTATACGGAAACCCCTGACAATTACAATGAAATAGAATCTTTTGCCATATCAGATGTTAAGAATATAAAAAAAGCATTTTTTTCTGCTGACAGGGTTTTGCTTTATGATGCATGTTCATTTCAAAGACATTCTAATTTATCGGATAGGGAAAAGAATATCATAATAAATTATTTCAAAGCACATGGTACATTAATTTGTATTTCCAGATGCGTATTGATGGAGTTGGCATCAGATTACCATAAATTGGCAGAAGAACATGTGAGCCTCATTAAGGGTTTTTATGACGCAGGAATAGTTGTTGCGATATTCAATGAAGAGTATACATTCGATATTCTTTCTGAATGCTTTTCTACTAATGAAAAAATTAACGAGTACTTAGTATGGGCGGTTAGAACAGTGATGTCACCGGTAAGTACGATAGAATATACACTAAAAGCAGATGAAAAACTATATTCTGAAGTAATTGAAGGTAAAAATCTCAGACAGTCAGATCTGTACATTAGATTCTTTTCAACTGTAAGAGGACATAAAGAACATGATGATAATCTGGGAGAAGAACTAATAGCAATATGTGTACATATTTTATCGCATATGATAGGAATAAAAGATGGTAAACTGAGTGTTCTGACAGATGATAAAGGAGCAGCAGGAAAAATTGACTCTGTAATGAGAAGAACAAATCCGAATAATAGAGGGGCTAAGATAATTTTATTTAGTACACCGAAGCTTGTGCAACACATGTTCCAGGAAAAAATTACCATGTCAGAAGAGGAAATGGAGAATCTAATTTCTAAGGGAGCTTCAGGGAAAATAGTTGTAATGGGTACAACTGCTTTCGACCTGAGTGTTGATGATAAGATTTCAATGACCAGTAGAGAGCTGGTTCAGAAAATTATGGAACCGAATGGTATCAATATAGTATTTTAGAAATAAGAGAGCGCTTGCCATGCATACATGGGAAGAAGTTTTATGTAATTAAATATGCACAGTAAAAGACCGGAAATTTGGATATATTGTCTATTTACAATTTTTTACCAGGTGGGGAAAATAGTACTATATGTACCTAGGCATAATGAGGACGAAAGGAGAAAGTGAAACGAAGTGAAATGGAAGGAATTTAGAAAAGCAGCATTAGCGTGGATGCTGGCGATTGCCATGGTGATGCCTAATTTATCTATGGCAGCAATGGCAGCGGAGACTGATGTGCAAAGTATTGTGGACAGTACTACAGAACCACAGGAAAATGGGGATGAGGAGAATCGCGTAGAGGAATCTGCTCCCACTACAGAAGAGGGAGAGGATGCCGATGTTACGGCAAGTCCGGAGACAACGGCAAGTCCGGAGACAACGGCAGATCCGGTAACAGATGAAACTCCCGCAGCTTCTGAAGAGCCGGAAGAAGAGACACCAGAAGTTACGGAAACGCCATTGCCTTCAGAAACTTCGGAAGTACTGGTGACACCATCGCCGTCACCGACTGTGGAACCTGAGATTGTTCAGAATGCATTGCAGACCTCAGATGAAGATCATTTTTGTGATGAAAATATGGAGTGGGGAGTTTATAAGGTGAATATAAAGTTGAATTATATTCCCATAAATAGTGAAGCAAAATCTTCGGATCTGAGCTATTCCATACAGGAATTGAATGCTGCAGGAGATATAATTAAAACAGGAAATTATTCCTATATGTGGAATAACAATGGGAAAGGTCAAATTAGCCGGTCTGGTTATGTCTTACAGAATGATACGAAGCAGATTCAAATTGTAGTTACAGAAAAAGTAGATGGAAATGATGTTCAGTTTACGTCAGATTTATATGACAGACCACAGAATGACAGCAATCCGGTATTTACGGTAACACCATCAGCTTGTGGTGCAGAAAATGTGATGTATCATTGGAGTGTAACCGGATATAAAAGCTCTGCTGGAGAAAGCTTCATGGCAACGTTGTATTGCACTTCATCCGGAGCGGAGACAGTCAAAAAAACAAATTCTATATATGTATATGACGAGGGTATGACTGGCCAGGTAACTTTTAGTGAGCTGGATGGAAATATGACATATCAGGCTGAAATGGAGATTTATATAGAGGATAAAGACGGGACACGAGTGTTCCAACAGAAAATTGTGTTGCCTGATTTTCAAACAAAAGAAGATACAGAATATACTTTTGAAGAAATTATACCCGATAAGGTGTTACGTAAGATAATTGCGAATCAAGCAAATATAAATGCCGATACAGAGAAGATTAAAACAAGTCAATTAGAGAAAGTAACATCTCTATATGATACTCGGCAGAGAGCTTCCGAGGATGCTGTAAAAAGTTTACAGGGAATAGAGTATTTAACTAATCTGGAAAGCATAGCTCTTTACAATCATGAAATTACAGACATTAATAATGTTTCATGGGAGAAGATAACGGAATTAAAATATCTATATTTAGCGGGAAACGATATTACAGAATCAGTTGATCTTTCTAAAGTGAATACATTAAAGTACGCTGAATTTAAGGAGAATAAGCTTTCAGAGGAAAAGATACAACAGATTAAAAATAACCTACCGAAAGGATGCGACGGCCGTTTTGACGATCAACGGATTAATGGAGCATGTATTATTACAGAACCAAGATATTATCAGGTTAATGGAAAGACATCTGTCTTTGTGAAAATAAAAGGAATAAGAAGTAACCAGTTTGATAATGGAATCACATTTAAAATAGACGGAACCGGTTATTCCTATCAACAACAGTACGGAGGAGTCTATTATGCTTCACAGATAGACCTGGCAGTTGGAGATCATACACTCCGAGTTGCCGTTGATGGAGATGAGGTGACTATTAATTTTAGTGTGGTCAAGAAAGAGGAAAGGGAACTTTCAACACAGTATTTCTTATCCTCATGGGAATATGCAAGTATTTCCATGAAAACTACAAAAAGTCTGAATATTGTTAAGGCAGAAATGATTGATAGCACCGGTAAGGTGTATGGAACATCTTCCAGTATCTCCTCATATTCCAGTAATTATGAGGAAAGCTATACAACTATAGGAGAGGGATCAAGTTTTTATGTAGGATCAGAATATACAATATACGAAAATCATATCTCACTTGATGCTTATCGTAATTTCACTCCGGAGGGAGCTTATGATCTTAAACTGATCTATGGGGATAATACAGAGGAAACTATTAAAGGTATCATTCAGGTTACCGGTAAAAATGCAGCAATACTTGAAAAGATATATTCAGGCGGCGGATATGATAATACTCAGGGATATTTATATCTGGTAGTAAATGGCAGCAATTTGGATCCGTCAAGATTACAGTATGCAGCGTCGGATGAAAATGGAAGCCATGAATTAGCATATGTATCTGCCAAAAAAACATATAGTGGTTATGTAGTGAAATTACGGCAGGTTGATTGGACTGCTGCTCCAACGTCAAAAATTAAAGTAACAATTAGTGCCCAGGAGGGATATGAAGTTATTTTATCTGAGACAGAGGCATTTATTTCTATAAATTCCGGTGTTTTTTATCATGAATGGAATGAAGTAAATGGACAGGTTGAGGTAGCAGTAACCCAGGATGTCAAGGTGACCAAAATTCGGGTTGAATTGAAACAAAAGAAGGGATCTGATGATTCTGTAATAATAGCATCAGGAGAGACAACGGCAATCAGTGAAAACTATGCTTCTGTTGCTTTAAAAGATGAGAATGAGAAGGTTTTAACAAGCTTGCTTCCCGGGGATTATGAGATATGCATAGAGTTAAATGATGGTAATGCATTAGGAAGTGTTTCGAATTTATATGTCCGTAATTCATCAAATGTAAATACCTGGTATGGCAGCAGTAAGATCATACAAGGAACAAAGGACATTTCCTTTAGTTATTATACAACACTGGAGTTTGAAAAATATAAAGGCGATAAGTATGAATTTGTATTATTAAATGCTGCAGGAGACCAGATGCGGAAGGTAGGTGCCCAGTTAGCAATCTCTGCTGACCGGACGTTGGTTATGCTTACTTCGGAGGATGCTTTTTATGGTTTGAAATGCGGATCCTATCAATTGGCAGCCATGCATAATCAGGAGCAGTTATCAAAGTATACCTTTGAGGTGATTAAAGAAGAGAAATTTTTAGTATCATCACAATCGGCGCAGTGGAATGCTGATGAAGAAAATACTGTGCAGGTATATTTGAGTACACCCAATGTAAATAGTGCTGATAAACTAAAGGTTGAAATGTATGATCCTTATGGAAATAAAGTTGAAGGAATTCATACCAGTGTTTTAAGAAAATATTCTTCCAGTGTATACCTGAAAATTACAGGATTAGATAGGGAAACTGCTTATAGAAAATATTGGATTAAGGTTTCTCATTCTGACCTTGGGGATCCTTATTTGTTGAATAACACGAATAAAAAGTTTTATTCAGATGAAAAGGGATCTTTTGTGAATTTGTATCAGGCCAGCTCTTATTTCTCACAAAATAATAATAGGACCAGGCAGTTTGTGGCAAACGGTTGGCAATGTCCAATTACAATAACAGCATATTTACCATATGATACAGAAGCTGTAGCCACCTTTACGGCAAATGATTATAGTGGCAAATATACAAATGGGGGATCATATATCAGTTTTCCTCAGTCATTTGTGGATCAACTTCCGGATCCTGATAGGCTATATGATCTGGTAGCTCAGGATAGTGATGGAAATGCTGTATTTAGTGAAAAACATGCAATCGGTTATGTAAAAAACAGTACGGTAAAATTAACAGGAATCACAATAAATCCTACAGCTGTAAAACTTGCAGCAGGAGAGAGTGCACAGATTACTGTGGCTCCCCAACCTTCAAATGCATTATTTGAAACCCCAACCTTCCGGAGCAGCGATGAAAAAATTGCGACCGTGGATAGTATGGGTAAAATCAGTGCAGTTGCGAAAGGAACGGCAAAAATTACTGTAAAAGTAAATAGCTATACCAAGACCTGTACAGTAACTGTAACAGATATAGTAAAAACACCTAAGGCAAGTGTAGCAGGCGGTGAAGTAGCTAAGAACACACAGATTACCTTAACAAGTGAAACAGCAGGTGCAGTGATTTATTATACGCTGGATGGAACGGATCCTACCACAAAATCCACGAAATATACAGCACCGGTCCAGATTACGAAAGATACCACAATCCGTGCGATCGCAACAAAGAGTGGGTACTTCGACAGTGAAATTGCAGAGTTTACCTATTTCGTTCCGGGAGTGACCGTGACCTTTGATACGGATGGGGGAACACCGGAGAGTGAACCGCAGACGATGCGAAAGGGCGATTATCTGAACATGTACCATGTAACAGACCCTGAAAAAGAGGGATACCGCTTTGAAGGCTGGTACGTGGGAGAGCAGAAGCTGGATCCGACAAAAGCAATCAACGAAAGCATGACGGTAAAGGCACGCTGGAGTGAAGCGGAAAAGCTGTCCGCACCGGAAGCAAACTATCCGGATGGAAAGATCCTGCCGGTGGATGCAGAAGTCATTTTAACCGCGAAAAAGGGAACGAACATTTATTATACACTGGATGGCAGCACACCGACGAAGAAGAGCCGTTTGTATCAGGGGCCGGTTGTCCTGGCGGAGGATCTGTGGAAGGATGGAGCCATTACGATAAAGGCGCTGGCGGCAGGAACCGGATATCAGAACAGTGAGACAGCTGTTTACCAATATCAGCTTACGGAAGAACCTGCCGGATATGGAGAGATTGAGGTAAGAGATATTCCGCAGGGAGAAATCTCGGAAGGTATGTGGATTGCCGGACTGGAAGAGAGCTATACCTACACGGGAAAGGCAATAAAACCGGAGATTCGTGTGTATGACCATAAGAGAAAGCTTGCGCTTAATAAAGATTATAGCATCAGCTACAAAAATAACACGAATGCGGGAGAGGCACAGGTTATTATTACCGGAAAGGGAAACTATACCAGTAAGATCATCCAGTCATTTGTTATCGGGCAAAAGAGTCTGGAAGATGGGGATATTACAGCAGCAGATCTTACCGTAGTTGGAAATAATAAGGTACAGAAGAAAGCACCCGTGGTTCAATGGAACGGAAGAAAGCTTTCGGCCAATAAGGAGTATACGGTTTCCTATGAAGAAGACGATGCGGACGCATTTAAGGCACCGGGAAAGTACCGGATTAGCATCAACGGAAAAGGAAACTATACCGGAAGTATTACGGTAATTGAGACGATTACGGATGCAAAGAGTGACAAGCTGTTAGAGAAGATGAAGTTCAGCTCCGTGAAAGCCCAGACCTATACCGGAGAAGAGATCTGTCCGGAGATTACCGTTACGGATAAGAAGACGGTGTTAATTGAGGGAACGGATTATGAAGCAGAATACCGGAATAACGTGGCAGTGGGAACCGCAACGATTGTTTTAAGAGGACTTGGAGATTATAAGGGTGAAAAGCGGATTACCTTTAAGATCAACGGAACTGCGATGAATAAGACAGCCGTAAATGGTATGAAGAACCTGACCTATGAAGCCGGAAGGAATGTTTATGAACAGGAAGGCCTGCAGCTGACCTTTAAAAAGTCCAAAACGGAAACGATTACGCTGCCGGAAGACGCCTATGAAGTAAGCTACACGAACAATACCAAAGTGGGAACGGCAACCGTGATCTTTACCGGAATACCGGAAAAGGGATATACAGGAAGTATAAAGAAGACGTTTAAGATCCTTGCAAGCGACAGCATTTCCGGAGCAGAGATTCTTTATGACCAGGAAGTATCCTACAGTAAGGGAGGAGCCAAGCCTGCGGTTACCGTAAAGCTGGGGGACATCGAGCTGATTCCTGATGTGGATTATACGGTAAGCTATAAAAATAACACAAAGCTTCATGATGGAGAAGCAAAGAATGCACCGATGATTACCATTAAAGGAAAAGGAAACTATAAGGGACAGACAACCCGTACCTTTGCCATTGTTCCCAAAGCTGCCGGAGATCTTACGGCAACGGCGGAAGATTTGGTATTCAGCAATAAGAAGAACAATTACGTAACGAGGGTGACGATTGTGGATACGGATGGAAAGAAGCTGGCTGCCGGAACGGATTATGATAAGAACCTTACCTATTATGCAGGTGAGAGAAAGATTGAAAAGAATGAGATTCTGCCTGTGGGAACAGAAATCACGGTAAAGACAGAAGGAAAAGGAAGCTATCAGGGAGAGATCCGTACGACCTACCGCATCGGAGAGAAGAAGTTCAGCGGTGTGAAGATCACAATTCCGAACCAGACCTATACGGGAGAAGAGGTAACGCTTGAAAAGAAAGACCTAACGATTACGTATAAGGAAGGAAAGGAAACCAGGACACTGACAGAGGCTGAGTATGAGATTACAGGCTATCAGAACAATGTAAAGAAGGGAACAGCGAAGGTAACCATAAAGGGCCTTGGAGCATATGTGGGAACCAAGACAGTAGCCTTCAAGATTGAGGCAAAAAATATAGACAAGAGATAGAAAAAGACAGCATACGCATTCAGAGCTACAATCAGATAGTTACGATGATTTATCAAAGAAAGGCCGGCCCGGAGAAATCCGGACCGGTCTTTTCGCTGCCATACATACAGGGGAAGAAGTTTTATGTAATTAAATATGCACAGTAAAAGACCGGAAATTTGGATATATTGTCTATTTACAATTTTTTACCAGGTGGGGAAAATAGTACTATATGTACCTAGGCATAATGAGGACGAAAGGAGAAAGTGAAACGAAGTGAAATGGAAGGAATTTAGAAAAGCAGCATTAGCGTGGATGCTGGCGATTGCCATGGTGATGCCTAATTCATCTATGGTAGTAATGGCAGCGGAGACTGATGTGCAAAATATTGCGGACAGTACTACAGAACCACAGGAAAATGAGGACGAGGAGAATAGAGTAGAGGAATCTGCACCCCCTACAGAAGAGGGAGAGGATTCACAGGAACCCGAAGCAACACAGGAGTCACCCGATGCACAGGAATCTACAACACAGGAGGATCAAGAGAGTTCAGGAGATATTAATGATCCAGATCCAACGCCTACTTTTATACCGGAAGAAAATGACACTGAGGATATGCCGGAAACAAAGATAGAGAATATTTCTGATATGGAACTTGTGAGGGAGAATCAGGACGAAAATTTTGAATGGGAAGGCAATATTATCACAAAATACATAGGAACAGATGCCAATGTAATTATTCCTGAACGGGCAGAGCGAATTGGCGAAAAGGCATTTTATTATAATTCAGAATTAGAAACAGTTTCTTTTTCAGGGGTAAATGTAAGAAGAATTGAACAATCTGCTTTTGAAGGTTGTAGATCTCTGAAGAGTATAGACTTTCCAGAAGGATTGGAAGAAATTGGAAAATCAGCTTTTGAAGGTTGTGATTCGTTGGAAAATTTTGAATTGCCCAATGGATTGGAAGTTATCGGAGTAAATGCCTTTTGGTATTGTGATAAATTAACAGAGGTAGAGATCCCGGCTACAGTTACAGATTTGGGAGCAAATTCTTTTGCTTTTTGTGATTCGTTGGAGAAGCTGACATATGGTGAAGGAACAAAAATTATTTATGGTTGTGCAGCTCAGAGTGTTCGAGTGGTTGTATTGCCATCTACAACGGAGGAAATTGCGGATGATGCATTCGAAGCATATAGTGAATTACAGAATATTAATTTCCCGGCAAGCCTTAAAAAGATAGGTTGGAATGCTTTTGGTCCTTACGGTTTTTCATATGTAAAAAGTTTGAAAGAACTTCGTTTTGAAGGGGAGGGAAATATTGAAATTGGAAAGAATGCATTTAATGGGGAAAATAATGTAGAAGATGTACCGGTATATTGTCCGTATAATTCTAAAGTATATCAATATTTCATAAATAAGAAGGGATTTAAAGTTGTTTCTAATTACACCATTCGATATGAATTGAATGGTGGTCAGAATGTGGAAGAAAATCCTCAAAATTATGAAGATGGACAGGAATTGGTATTTTATGATCCCAGCCGTGACGGTTATGAATTTAAGGGCTGGTATACAGATAAGAGTCTCACTAAGGAATTCAGCTATGATAAGAGCAGCACGAAGGGAAATCTTGTCCTGTATGCGAAGTGGGAAGTAATTAAGTATCAGCTGACCTATGACCTTGACGGGGGAGCTCTTGTCAAAGGAAAAACAAATCCTACAGTGTATGATGCAGCAAAGGATGTTACTTTAAATGCCCCGGTGAAAGCCGGCTATAACTTCACTGGCTGGAAAGTGAATGAAGAAGAAACACGGAGATTACCAACAATAAGATTACCAAAGGAAGCCACACCGGAGACCTGCATCTTACCGCCTGCTGGAAAGAGTATGCGTATCGTGTTGTCTGGAACAAGAACGCCAAGGATGCGGCTGGAAGCATGTCTGACGTTGACCTGACATTTTCAGAGGAACTGACGATTCCGGAGGAGGGATACACACGAAACGGCTATGACTTCCTCGGCTGGAATACAAGTGCCAATGGAAAGGGAACTGCTTATACAGAGGGCATGAAGGTGAAAGGGCTTTCCACAAAGGATAAAGCAACGGTCACTTTGTATGCGCAGTGGCAGGAGAGACCTTTTGAAATCCTTTATGAATTAAACGGCGGTGTAAACAGCACGAAGAATCCGGACAGCTACAGCCTGAATAAGACCGTAAGCCTCCAGAATCCGACCAGGGAAGGATTTACCTTCGCAGGCTGGTATACAGATGCCGGATTTGCAGATGGAACCCAGATCAGGAAGATAGAAAAGAATCCGGGTGACATTACAGTATATGCACGCTGGAGAGAGAATGTTTATACCATTAAGCTGGATGGAAACGGAGGAAAACGTGCAGATAAGAAAGTCATGAGTCCGGTTAATGCAGCCTTTACGGAAGAGAAAGTCCTTCCTTCTAATGAGTATGTCCGGGCAGGATACCGCTTTGAAGGCTGGAATACCAGAAAAGACGGAAAAGGAACTGCCTATGCGGATGGAGAAACCGTATCCGGACTTCTTGCAAAGGATAAGGCAGCGGTTACCCTTTATGCCCAGTGGACGATTATTGAGATCCCGATTACTTATGAGCTTGACGGGGGAGTAAATTCCGCAAAGAATCCTGCTGTGGTTACCATAGCAAGGGATGTATCCTTAAGTGCCCCGACCAGGGAGGGGTATACCTTTAAGGGCTGGTATACGGACAGCAGCTGTGAAGTAAAATTAAAGAATAATAAAATACTGAAATCTACAACACAGCCGGTAACAGTATATGCGAAGTGGGAAGAAAACAGATATGCCTTAAAGTATGACAAAAACGGTGGTAAATACGAGATTTCGAAGGAAGCACAGAACAAATCTTATGGATATACGGACAGTGTAACACTTTTAAATGGAGAAGGAGCTGAAAGAGCGAACTATACGCTGACCGGATGGAATACAAAGAAAGACCGGAGCGGAACGCACTATGACCTCGGAGCGGCATGCAGCGGATTGGCACAGAAGGGTACGGTAATACTTTATGCTGAATGGACGCCGCTGCCTGATAAGACCCACAGGATTACTTATCATAACCTTGAGGGCGCGGAAAACCGGAATCCGGACAGTTATTCCTTTGAGAAGGATGTGAAGCTGGCTAACCCGGTAAGAACCGGATATACCTTTAACGGCTGGTATACAGATGCGGCATACGAGTCTAAGAAGGTGGCTTCGATATCGAGAAAAGAGACGAAGGATATGGAACTGTATGCAAAGTGGACAGAAAACCAGTATACCATCAAGTATGATGGAAATAAGGGAAGCTGCCCGAAGGGTGTAAAAATGGTTCCTGTGCAGACATCCTATACACATGCGGTGACACTGACTGACAATGCATTTATCCGGAAAGGATATGAATTTACAGGCTGGAATACGAAGAAGGATGGAACCGGAGTTCCTTATGAAGATAAGGACAGTGTGACAGGCCTGTCAGACAAGAATAAAGGAACGGTTACGTTATATGCGCAGTGGCAGGCAGTTTCTTATAAAGTTACCTATGAAAACATGGGAGAAGCAGCGGATAACAGCATGAATCCGGACGGCTATACGGTTGAAAAGGGTGTAACCTTAAAGACTCCGGAATGGTATGGATACACCTTTAAGGGCTGGTATTCCGATTCAGAATGTAAGAAGAAAGTAACTAAGATTTCAAAGAACACGGCACAGCCGGTAACGGTATATGCCAAGTGGGAAGAAAACGAGTACAGCGTACGGTTTGCCCTGCAGGGAGGAGAAGGAAACATCAAGTCTCTGGTAAACCGGAAGTACACGGCAGAAATCACAATTCCTGATGTAGAGCCGGAGAAAGAAGGAAAAACATTTGCCGGCTGGTCTCTCAGTCCGAATGGAAGTGTACAGTATCAGGCAGGAGGGAAGGTATCCTTCCGGCAGATTCATGAAGACGGCGGAACTGCTAAAGGAATTGTAAAGAAATATGTTACTCTGTATGCAATATGGCAGTAAATTTTGATGTGAAGTAATGGTAATAAGAATAAATGAAAGGTGGATGGGATTTTCTCATTCACCTTTTTAAATAAAAACTTTTGCAGTGTGGATGAAAATATATGGTTAATATGCTTTGATTTTGCTACAATAAAATACATTAGTAATTATATAAGATACAGGATGGCAGATATGAGACAGAATAAGATCAAAAGACAACTGGCAGCGGGCGTACTGGCGGTGGTATGTATGCTTACGGCAATGATTCAACCGGATGCCATAACGGTACAGGCAAGTGAAAAGAACTTAATTGAAAATACATATGAGGACATAAGTGAAAGCATAGATGAAAGTATAGATGGGAAGGGAATTGAGGATGTAACTGAGAAAGCCAATGAGAGTACAGCTGGGAATATAATTGAAAGCACAAGTAATGATGATGCGGGCATAGATATAGATGAAAAGCCGGAGGAGGTATCGGAGAACAGGATTGCTGAGCTTCCGGTGGATATGGAGAAAATGCCGGTTATCCGGGTTTATGATGAAGATCAGCCACAAGGTATTGCAGTATCGATCGATCAGGAATTCGCAGAACGGATCGTGGATTTCATTTCGGAGGACGTGGTATTTGAATGGAGTATTCTCGAAGGGGAAGAGGATGCGGAGCAGGGATCAGAAACACTTTTTAATCAGTCAGATGACTGGGAGGGGTATAAAGCAGCAGATATTGCTTCGGAGTTTGACATAGAAGAAGAGGAAAAGGATGGCGTTTTTACAAACCTGCAGATTGTCCTGCGTGAAAAAGAGCAGGAGAACAATTTAAAATATTTTATTCGTGCAACACTGAAGGGAAGATATGAAAATCAGAATTACCTTTGGATGACGACAGTATCTGTGGAAAAAGAGCTTGCAGAAAAAGAGCTTGCAGAAAAAGAGCTTATAGAAAAAGAGCTTGTAGAAAAAGAACATATCGAAGATAAGAAGAACCTCGAAGAGCAGGATACAGAGGCTTCGGAGCAGGATGAAATTTCTGAAGAAGGTGAAAAATCTGGTAAGGATGAGGATTTGGGTGGAGAACCGGAAATCAAAGAAGAACCGGAAATCAAAGAAGAACCGGAGGCCAATGAAGAGCAGAAGGAAAATGTAATAACGATATCAGGGAACTCCATAGAAAATGAAATGGATATATGGAGTGATATCGCAGATGATTTCATTGTAGGAGAAGATAAACAGGAAGAAAAAGAAGTTTCAGATGAAGTCTGGATTGCAGGATTTCAAAGAGAAAGCGATGAAATGGTATATACGGGAAATCAGGTGAAACAGGATCTTCGGATTTATCATAAAGGAACTTTGTTAAAGGAAAAGACGGATTATACACTGACCTATAGGAATAATGTCAATGCAGCAGCTTATAATTCAGCAAAAGCTCCGTCTGTGACGATCACAATGAAAGGCCAGTATACCGGAAGCCGGATTCTTTACTATACGATTCTGCCTAAGACAATAGAAGAAGGAATCACGTCGGAAGAGCAGATTGTGTATTATGCCAAAAATATTAAAATACCTGTACCGGTATTATATTTCGGAAGTAAAAAACTGACAGTTAATAAAGACTTCACCTGTGATTATACATCCCTTCCGGACAATTACACGAAAGGTGACTCTTACGAATATGGACGGACTTATGAGTATCAGGTAAATGGTCAGGGAAACTATACCGGTTCGCTTATCATAAGACTTTCCATGCTAATGAGCCAGAATCAGGATTTTGGGAAGTCTTCCGTTACTTTGGATAAAAAACAGTATGTATACAGTGGTACTGCGCTTACAACAGAGGATGTGCAGGTTTTATCTGTAAAAATAGGAAAAACGGTTTTAGATGATACGTTATATGAGTATACAGTAACAGCAGAAGGACCCGGAAAAGGATGTGTTGAAGTATATCCTTCGGAAGCCGGAAAGGAGGCTGGCTTTCGTGGAAAAAAGAAAATAACCTTCAATGTGGTAGCAGATCGGAATATCAAAAAAGCCATACGTACTGACCAGTGGCAGGAATCTATTATTTATTCCAGGGCGGAAGCTGCAGGACAGGGTGGTATCTGTCAGAAGAATGCGAACATTTTATGTTATCCAAGTGAGAATGAGTCCGAAAATCTGGTAGAAGGAACAGATTATACCGTGCGCTATTCCGGGAATACGAAATGTGGAACCGCAACGGCAGTTTTTACCGGCATAGGACGGTATGCAGGAACGTTGAAGCTGACTTACAAGATTGTTCCAAAGACAGATTTATATATTCGTTGGAAGGATATGGATGCAGAGGGGAATCCTGTAACATATTATCAGAAGGATGGTGCGGTACCTTCATTTACCCTGCTGGAATGTACACAAGACGGTCAGGAAATTTCGCTGGTCAATAAGACTGATTATACGGTAACCCTGAGAAATAATAAGAAGCTTGGGAAAATGACCTGTGAAATCAATGGAAAAAACAATTATCGTGGATATAAGAGTGTCACAGAGGTTGAGGTTATGGCAGCAGATATCAGCTGTGGAACATTAATTGCAGGTGACAAAGCCTACAGTAAGAAAATCAACAGTTGGAAGGCTTCCGTTACAATTAAGGATGTGAACGGAAGGCAGTTGAAGGCAGGAACGGACTACGATAAGCAGTTGATTTACACCTATGAAGGCATGGAAGAGGGGGGAGTTCCGGCAGCAGGTACAATGGTCTATGTAACGGCTAATGGAATTAATAATTATGCCGGAAGTTCCATTACAGGAAGTTATTATATTTATTCAAAACATATTAACAGTCTTATCGTAAGCATAGATCCACAGGTATATACAGGAAAAGAGGTTACACTTTCGGAAAGTGATATTCATGTTTACCTGAACCAGACTGCCAGAAAGAATGGAGAAGAATTGGATGAAACCTGTTACCGAATTGCAGGATACAGCAATAATATAAAAGCGGGAACAGCAAAGGTAACCCTTCAGGGAATGGGAGAATATGGGGGACAGCGCACGTGTGGATTCAGGATTAATAAAAAGGAATATTCCAATATACGGGTGAAAAGCATTACCCTGCAGGAAAAGGAAATTCTTTTGGGACTTGGAAACAGCAGACAGCTTACAGCAATCATAACTCCGGAAGATGCTTATAATAAAACCATTTTATGGTCCAGCTCGAATAATAAGATTGCAGCTGTGACACCGGATGGAGTTGTGACAGCATTAAAAGAGGGCAAGGTGACGATAAAGGCAACATCGCAGGACTCGGGAAAGAGTGCAGTTTGTAAGGTTACAGTAGCGGTCATCCGGGCAGAATCTTTTGTACTTAATGCTTCACAAATCCGACAGCAGGAAGGAACAGTATATCAGCTGAAGGCTATGGAAATTCAGCCGGAAGAAGCCGATGACAGTACGATCATATGGGTAAGCTCGAATGCAGAGGTGGCATCAGTAGACGGAAAGGGCCTCGTATCCCTGAACAAGGCAGGAATGGCAGTGATCAGTGCTTTTACTGCGGACCGGAAATTTGAGCAGAGATGCCTTGTGTATGTGGAAAGTGCGGGAGAAACCGGATATGAGGGAGAATACCTGACACCGCAGATGTTCCGGAATGTGAAAGACAGCGATGATACCAGGGCTTTTAATGAGGCAGTTTCGAAACTGAATGATACCTGTAATGTATTATATGTACCGGAGGGAATCTACCAGATTGATGCAGAAGCATCTATAAAGCTTAAAAGCAATATGAAGCTGGTTTTGTCTCAGAATGCTGTTTTAAAGGCAATTAACAATTCAAGCCGAAATTATAATATCATATGCGTAGACAATATTTCCAATGTTACGATTTCCGGCGGACAAATTCAGGGAGAACGATATGGACATGGCAGTTCCGGTGGTGAATGGGGAATGGGAATTGGAGTATATGATGGCAGAAATATTACCATTTCCGATGTGAAAATTTCTGATTGCTGGGGCGATGGAATTTATCTTGGTTCCAGAAATGAGAATAATACAAAGGCCGGATGCAGGGAAATTACGATTTCAGATTGTAATCTTATTAATAACAGGAGAAATAACCTTTCTATTGTAAGCGCAGACGATGTGACAATAAATGGCTGTGCATTTCGTGATGCGAATGGAACCGCACCTCAATATGGAATTGATATTGAAACCAATAACAGTTCAAACCCCTGTGAACGTATTGAAATTCTAAATTCCGTGTTTGAGGGAAATGCAAGTGCTGCAATGGGAATTGTAACAAATGCAAATGACATCACAATTTCAGGATGTACGTTAAAAGGAGACTTTATCAACTATGCAGGAACTAATGTTACAGTTGATGATTCACAGCTTTTTGGAGAGACAGATGCCCGTATCGGAATAACGATGACAGATGGGACGATTCTCAATGACGGAAGTGAAGAAGAGGATGTATTGGTTGCGACTTTTAAAGTAGATAAAAAACCTTATACGATCGGGAAGTATAATATCGATGATTCGAATCAGATGTCCTTTGCAACCAGAAATGATGAAATCAGTCCATCCGGCATTGCCCTGATGCTTGAAAGGACCAGCCGTGGAACGAAAGAATCCGGTTATTATTTTAAAATAAGTGAATTTATGGAGGACGGTTCTTCCGTATTGACGAAAGGCAGAACATATCGATTTGAGTATGATGTACGGGGCAGTGGACAATGGGGAATCAAGACGGACCAGACCGGCTGGTATCCCTGTGTGCCGATGAGCGATAAATATGCTACGGGAATAGTAACCTATACGGCAGGATCCGGAAAGGACACCCGGTTAATGCTCTATGCAGTGGATAAAACAGATGGCATGTATCTGGCTATTGATGAGATAAGGATTTATGAAATACGTTGATGTTTTTATATGATCCGATATGTACAATGAATTGCATGAATCATAATAGAATATGGACGAAAGGCAGAGAGCTTATCTTATTTTTATTGCAAGTGTGGTGCCGGATAGGTATAATTAGTATATTGCGTGATGATAAAAGCAGGATGATAAAAGCACATAAGGTAAATGATAGAGGGGAATTATGAGCTGTGGTACCTAAGAAGACTCGGAAACAAATGGAAAATAGAAGAAGTGATGAAAATAGGGAAAAGAAGGCAGGCCTGAAACGATCAGGTCTGCTTTTTGGCGTTATGCTGCTGTTTTTTGCTGCCGGAGTGACATTAAACGGCTGTGGAGCAGCAAAGGTGGCAGAGGTTGTTAATCTACAGACAGATTATCGTGTGAATCCTGTTGGAATCGATCATCCGGTACCTGTGTTCAGCTGGCAGATGAGTTCGGATGAAAAAGATAAAAGCCAGTCAGCATACCGGATTATGGTATGGGAACATGGTATAGAAGATGAAGAAATTACCAACAAATCTCAAGAGATCAGCAATTATGTCTGGGATTCGGGAAAGGTGGAAAGTGATCTTTCTGTCTCAATTCCTTATGAAGGAGAAGAACTCAGGCCACAGACGAGATATGACTGGACGGTAGAGGTCTGGGATGAGGATGATAAATTGTGCAGTACATCCGGTGAAGCTGCATATTTTGAGACGGGACTGCTGGGAGGATTCCCGGAGGAAGCACATTGGATTTCTGTTCAGGATACTTCTGCTGCTCAGGTATACTCCGGAATTTCTACCTATTCCATTCAATATATGATGGAAGTGCAGAATACATCTGCCTGTTTTGTTTTTGGTGCCGAGAATGGCCGATATGGTTCTATGACTCTTTGCGAGATCCGGAATCAAGATGAGGAAACGGTATTTACAGTCAAGGATATGGCAGAGCTTAATTCGAATACGGAATTTCCTTCCACTTATGTGGATACCGCAGCAAATGGAATTTATCAGGTGAATTTGCAGATAAAGGATCAGCAGATGGAGGTTTTGATCAATGGCAGTGTCATTGGAGAGTTCCCGATTCCGAGCACCTCACCGGGAGCCATTGGTTACTACAAGAGCCGTGGTACCCAATATTCCTATCTGGATGATATTATAGTAAAGGATGAACTGGGAAACATTTGTTATGAGGAAGATTTTGAACAGAAAACTACCATGTTTGCGCCTGATCAGGTTGTAGTTGAAAATGGCCGCTGCAAGGCAGGTGCGGGATTGCTGCTGTCTGGGGAGCTGGAAGATCCGGCTCCGGTATTTGAAAGGACGCTTGAACTGGAAGAGAAGGAAATCGATCATGCGAGACTCTACCTGACGGCATTGGGAAGCTATGAGGTTTCGCTTGATGGACAGGCAGTTACGGATAACTTTCTGGATCCCGGGAAGCTGGCATATAATCAATATTTGTCCTATATGACCTATGATGTGACAGATATTTTGATGGGAGAAAAACAAGGGGAAGAACAGACAGAAAAGACTCCTGCATCTCATATCTGGAGGATGACACTATTTCATGGCTGGTATGATCGTGGTGTTGGCTATCCGGAGATTTACAGCCCATGGGGAGAGAAAAATGCGCTTCGGGGAGCTCTTGTTGTGACTTTTCAGGATGGATCACAACAGATCATTGGAACCGATGAAGAATTTCAGGTGACATTGGATGGGCCGATTCGTGAGAATGATGTCTATCAGGGAGAATTCTACGATGCCTCAAGGGCAATTGATTTTAAGGGCCTGGATAGTATAGAGGATGATGCGGCTGAATATACGGATGAAAGTATAGATAATAGAGGTATAGGTGCTGGTAATAAAGCAACTGTTAAGTGGCAGCCGGTGGCCATAGATGATGTGGTTTCCCGATACGAAGAGATTCCCTATATTGGTAAAGCCAATGAAGCAATCCGGTGTGTGCAGGAATTAACGCCAATATCGGTATCCGAGCCGGTAAGCGGTACCTATGTATATGATTTTGGGCAGAATTTTGCCGGTGTATGCCGGTATTTACAGATTACGGGGCTGAACGAGGCTCCTTCGGTAGAGGATGTGACGGGTATCGTATTGTCTTCGGATCTGACTCCGACCGGGGAATTCGAGTGTTCAGATGAGCTGGTGAATCAGTACTGGAGTAATGCAGTGTGGAGTCAGAGGAGTAATTTCATGGATAATCCGACTGACTGTGCGCAGCGTGATGAGCGTCATGGCTGGGCAGGAGATGCACAGATTTTTTCAGGGATGGCGTGCTATAATAGTGAAACGGATGATTTTTATAGAAAATATTTAACAGAGTTATGCGATCTTCAAAGTGAAGACGGGGCATTCCCGGACATGGCACCCAGAAACTTTGGAACAGGCT
>OGOZ01000661.1_pt1 | contig 22465 bp, 22 predicted proteins | sample 1552801 | NCBI WGS metagenome assembly OGOZ01 (sample SAMEA2580196, study PRJEB22360) | human gut metagenome | biome: human gut; feature: human-associated habitat; material: faeces | place: Denmark | collected 2008/2010 | reverse complement strand
CCCCCTGCCTCATTGAGATCCTCCATATAAGTCGGACCTGCCGGCGCAAGGTGGCAAAGGTTTGGAGTCTTTTCACTGATTCCATTTGCGAAATCAATCTCAAAATCCATACCAATCTCATGTGCGATTGCCGGAAGGTGAAGCATACTGTTTGTAGAACATCCAAGTGCCATATCAACCGTCAATGCATTCAAGATTGCATCCTCTGTCATAATATCTCTTGGACGGATATTTTTCTCCAATAATTCCATAACCTTCATACCTGCATGTTTTGCAAGACGAATTCTCTCAGAATATACAGCCGGGATTGTTCCGTTTCCACGAAGTCCCATTCCAAGCACTTCAGTCAGACAGTTCATACTGTTGGCTGTATACATACCAGAACAAGATCCGCATGTTGGACATACTTTGTTCTCAAATTCGCACAGATCTTCATCAGAAAGTGTTCCTGCTGCATTCGCTCCAACAGCCTCGAACATGCTGGAAAGACTTCTCTTCTGGCCTTTTACATGTCCTGCCAGCATCGGTCCTCCACTGACAAAGATTGTCGGAATATTAATTCTGGCTGCTGCCATCAGAAGTCCCGGTACGTTCTTGTCACAGTTCGGGATGCAGACCAGTCCGTCAAAGCCATGTGCCATTGCCATACACTCTGTGGAATCGGCAATCAGATCTCTCGTTACCAGAGAATACTTCATTCCGATATGTCCCATGGCAATTCCGTCACATACTGCAATGGCCGGGAATACCACCGGTGTTCCGCCTGCCATGGCAACGCCCATTTTGACTGCCTCGGTAATCTTATCCAGGTTCATATGTCCCGGTACAATTTCATTATAGGAATTCACAATACCAATTAAGGGACGGCGGCGTTCCTCCTCCGTATATCCCAATGCATTAAACAAACTTCTGTGAGGAGCCTGTGCGGTTCCTGTCTTAACAGAATCACTTCTCATCTCTTATCCTCCTAAACCTGTTATATTATCTATCTTAGTAACCACGAAATGCCTATTTAATTTCTGCTGCAAGGAGATCACCCATTCTGGTACAGCCCACCAGAGTGCATCCCTCTGACATAATATCGGACGTACGATATCCCTTTTTCAGGATCTCTTTAACCGCCTTTTCCATGGCATCGGCTTCCTGATCCAGGTCAAAGGTAAAGCGAAGCATCATGGCTGCGGATAAAACCGTTGCAATCGGGTTTGCAATATCCTTTCCTGCAATATCCGGTGCAGATCCGTGGCTCGGCTCATAAAGTCCAAACTTCGTATCATTTAAGGATGCGGAAGACAGCATACCGATGGAACCGGTTACCATACTCGCTTCGTCGGATAAAATATCTCCGAACATGTTCTCGGTGAGGATCACATCAAACTGTGCCGGATCCTTGACAAGCTGCATCGCACAGTTATCTACCAGCATATGTTCCAGAGTAACCTCCGGATAATCCTTTGCCACCTCTTCAACTACCTTGCGCCATAACCGGGAAGAATCCAGTACATTCGCTTTATCGACACTGGTGACCTTCTTTCTTCTCTTCATCGCAATGTCAAAGCCTTTGATGGCAATCCGGCGGATTTCATTTTCATCATAGGTCAGTGTGTCTACCGCCTTGCGGATGCCGTTTTCCTCGGTGGTATGGCGTTCTCCGAAATAAAGACCGCCGGTCAGCTCTCTCATAATCATCATATCAAATCCGGCATCACTGATTTCCTTCTTTAACGGACATGCATCGGAAAGTTCCGGATAAAGAAGGGCCGGGCGTAAATTGGCAAACAGGTTCAAGGATTTTCGAAGTTTTAAAAGTCCTGCTTCCGGTCTTAATTCCGGTGTCAGCTTATACCAGGGAGAAGTCGTTGTGTTTCCTCCGATAGATCCCATCAGTACGGCGTCGGATGCTTTTGCTGCTGCAATAGCCTCATCCGTAAGCGGAACACCACAGGCATCAATCGAAGCGCCTCCCATTAAAACATCCATGTACACAATCTCATGTCCGTAGCACTCTGCCACGCGGTCCAATACCTTCTGTGCCTGAGTAACGATTTCCGGTCCGATTCCGTCACCTTTGATGCAAGCGATATTCAATTTCATAACACACTCTCCTTATTTTCTCATAATTGCAAAAAAATGAGGCGCTGCCGCGCCTCATTTCTTATTTATTCTGCATCAGCTTTTTCGATCTGAGTAATTGCAGATTTCTGCATGGGGATACGGCAGTTCTTGTTATTACCAAATTCCACGATGACTGTGTCGTCCGTAATGTCAATGACAATCCCATAAAAACCACTTGTTGTCAGTACGCAGTCCCCACATTCCAGCGTGGAAAGCATCGCCTGATGTTTCTTCTGTTCCTTCTTCTGCGGACGAATCATAAAGAAATACATAAATCCAATAATAATCACGAACCATGCGATCAAAGGAATGATTGCTGCGATACCGGTAGCACCTTCTGCTGTACCTGTTGCTGTCAATAAAATACCCATTGTTGTTCCTCCATAAATTTACTTGTTTATACATCATACACGGTTTGACCCATACCGTCAAGTTTCCGCTTCTTATATGCTTTAAATTCTCCCTTGTCAAGTGCGTCCCGGATCTCTTCCATCATCGTATTGTAGAAATACAGATTATGAAGCACGCAAAGCCGCATGCCAAGCATCTCCTTTGCCTTTAACAAATGGCGGATATAGGCTCTTGAGTATCTGCGGCAGGCCGGACACTGGCAGCCTTCTTCAATCGGGCGGTCATCCAGCTCATACTTTGCATTGAAAAGGTTGATCTTGCCCTGATTGGTGTAAAGATGTCCGTGACGGCCGTTTCTTGTGGGATATACACAGTCAAAGAAATCGATTCCGCGGTCTACACCCTCTAAGATATTGGCCGGAGTTCCGACTCCCATCAGATATGTCGGCTTATTCACCGGTAAATACGGAACGGTTTCTTCGAGGATATGATACATCTCTTCATGCGTCTCGCCGACCGCCAGACCACCGACTGCATAACCATCCAGATCAAGCTCTGCAATCCTTTTCGCATGTTCAATACGGATATCACTGAACACGGCTCCCTGATTGATACCAAATAACATCTGCTGTTTATTAATCGTATCCTCCAGGCTGTTTAACCGCTGCAGCTCCTTCTTGCACCTTACAAGCCATCTTGTCGTCCGGTCAACAGAATTCTGTACATAGGTCCGGTCGGCACGGCTTGAGGGACATTCATCAAATGCCATGGCGATCGTGGAAGCCAGATTGGACTGGATCTGCATACTCTCCTCCGGCCCCATGAAAATCTTATGTCCGTCAATGTGGGACTGGAAATAAACGCCCTCTTCTTTAATCTTACGTAAAGAAGCCAGGGAAAACACCTGAAAGCCGCCGGAATCCGTAAGGATCGGCTTATTCCATGACATAAACTTATGGAGTCCTCCCAACTGCTTGATGACCTGATCTCCTGGACGCACATGCAGATGATACGTGTTCGACAGTTCCACCTGCGTCTTGATTCCTTCCAGGTCTTCCGTGGATACAGCGCCCTTAATGGCTGCCACGGTTCCGACATTCATAAAAACCGGAGTCTGGATCACCCCATGCGGAGTCGTAAACTCCCCGCGCTTGGCTCTCCCCTCCTGTTTAAGTAAACGATACATAATTATTTATAAACCTTTCTATCCTTATATTTCTGTCATATTGGCCGTACATACTAAATTAAGCAGTGCTTACAAATACTGATCCCAGAATTCTTCGAGACACAGCCCCTGTTCCATAATAATGGCTGCCGCATCCTTTCCGACATACCGGAAATGCCACGGCTCATATTCAATACTGGTAATGTATTCCTTGCCTTTCGGATAGCGCAGGATAAAACCGTATTCACTGCAATGCTCCGATAACCAGATTCCGGCATCCGTATCCCCGAAGCCTTCATCCAGAAGCTGATAGGTATCACAGACAATATCAATCGCCAGTCCCACCTGATGCTCACTTGCCCCCGGCAGCGTAACTGCCTGAGATGCTAGCTTATATGCCTCCAGATAAGTCATTCCCTTATCCATATAGTTCACAATTTTGCGATCAAACAGCAACTCCTGATACTTCAGATCACGATACGGGGAACAGATTGCCAGATTCACCCCATCCTTCTTGGCATTCTGCATCATGGATAACAGTTCTTCAATGATGCGTTCGTCACACTTCATGGTTCCCTTCATGGTCTTGATATTGCCAAGGGTGAAGGTATAGTCCTCCGGAATGGGATGCTGCTTGTTAATCAGTATGATCTTCCAGTCCTTCTCGTCAAATTCAATATCCTCTGTCTGTTCTTCCGATAAATCTGTATCTTCCCTTTGCTCTTCTTCCTTAGTAAGAAGATCCTGATTTTCATTCAGGATATCATCCACCGAATACTTATCGGTCTGCTCCAGATTATGATAATCCGCATCGTCAAACCCTTCGGCTTCCTGTACCAGTTCTTCCTCCGTCAATCCCTCTTCTACGGCTTCTGTTCCCTGCGCGAGGGAAATATCTGATTCCTGCGCAATCGAAAGCTCCGTTTTTTCTTCCGTAATAAATCCCCTGTCGATATTAAATACCGGATAAGCAAAACTGTTTCCTGTAAAAAAGCAACATAAAATGAATAATGCACAGGCAAACCGTTTTCCGCCGGTACGGCAATATTCTGCGAAACGGAAAATCAGAAGGGAAATCACCAGACCGATCATTGCCAGAACACGGAAAAATGTATTCTTATGACCTATTTTTATAAAAAAGTCTCTTGTTCTTTCCCGGAAATTTTTTTTCATTTTTTCTTCCCCTTCTTTGGTATACATAACTATTTTACATAAAACCTGATTTTTTTACAATAGAAACTTGTCAGTTATTCCGTTTTTTTATATACTGTATCTGTTTAAATATGAAATTTTACAGAAAAGATGAGGATAACACTCTATGGCAGGATCAACTTTCGGAACTTTATTTTCGATTACCACTTTTGGGGAATCCCACGGCGAGGCCCTCGGCGTCGTCATCGATGGATGTCCCGCAGGATTAACTCTTACCCCTTCCGATATCCAGGCGTTCTTAGACCGGCGTAAGCCCGGGCAGAGTGCCATTTCCACGCCCCGTAAGGAAGCGGATGCCGTCCAGATTCTCTCCGGCGTTTTTGAAGGAAAGACCACCGGCACACCGATTGCCCTTCTCGTACCCAATACGTCCCAGCGTTCTTCGGATTACAGCCAGATTGCCAACTGCTATCGTCCGGGACATGCGGACTATACCTATGATACCAAATACGGCTTCCGTGATTACCGTGGCGGTGGCCGCTCTTCGGGACGTGAAACCATCGGACGCGTGGCAGCCGGTGCGATTGCTTCCAAAATTTTAAATGAAATGGGAATCCATATTCTTGCCTATACCCGATCGATCGGACCGGTCACGGTTTCCATGGATCAGTTCAATGAAGAAGCCATCCGGAACACCGCTACCTGTATGCCGGATTATTCTGCCAATGAGCAGGCACTTACCTATTTGCAGGAATGCATGCACCGTCAGGACTCTGCAGGAGGTGTCATCGAATGTCAGGTTACCGGAGTTCCTGCCGGAATCGGTGATCCTGTTTTTGAAAAGCTCGATGCAAATCTTTCCAAAGCGGTCATGTCAATCGGTGCTGTGAAAGCCGTAGAAATCGGGGATGGAATTGCTGTTTCGAAAAGCTGTGGTTCCGAAAACAACGACCACTTTGAAATCCGTGACGGCAGAATTGTCAAAAAAACCAATCACGCCGGCGGTATTCTCGGTGGAATCAGTGACGGCTCCACCATCATACTGCGTGCCCATGTAAAACCGACTCCCTCAATCTTTTCTGAGCAGGATACGGTAAATAATCAGAAGGAAGAAATAAAAATAGCAATCCGCGGACGCCATGACCCGGTGATTGTTCCCCGTGCGGTTGTCGTGGTAGAATCCATGATTGCCATCACCCTATTAGATGAAATGATGAAAAATATGAGCTCCCGCCTCAATGACCTGAAAACCTTTTACGCCATTTTAAAAGACGAGAGCTGCTGATAGTTCTTACTTTATATTCTGTTTATGAAATTCATATACTATTCCGGAAGCTTATAAAAAATGATGCAGTTCGGGCGGTCTACCTTGATCTCCTTCCCGTTCATAACCAGCGTCTTATCCTTTACATTCACAGTAAAGAACGTCATGGTATCCGATTCATGATTCAACGATACCAGATGCCGGTTATCCGGGAACAGGGCTGCATCCTTCGGATAATCCCCACTGACCGGCAGACAGAAAATCTTGGTCAGCATTCCCGTTTTATGATCAATCGAATAAAGAATGACGCTGTTGTCTCCTGCATTGGAGCTTACCATGTACCTAAAGTCTTCGGAAAGGTTTAAGCCGCTGGCTGCGGTTCCTCCTGCATGATATTCGTTAACCGTCGAAATATTCTGGATCTTATCAAAGACCGGAAGGTCATGCTCATCCAGATAATAATGATAAACATCAATATAATTCTTAAGTTCATGTACAATATAAAGGAATCTACCGTCCTTGCTGAACTTCATATGTCTCGGTGCTGATTCCTGTTCACTGCGGATGATATCCACCTGACGAAGCTTTCCGGTATAATGATTCAACTCATATACCACGATATGATCCAGTCCCAGATCTGCAGCACATAAGAACCGGTTATCCCTCGTCATCTTCACGCAGTTGATGTGGGGACGGAAATTGCGCTCCGCAATGCTTCCAAGTCCCTTATGGAAAATCTCATCGGTAATCTCTCCGATGGAGCCATCCTCTGCCACACGCAGAACCGTAAGCTTTGCATCATGGTAGCCTGCCACAAACAAAAACTTATCTTCATAATCCGTAGAAAGGTAACAGCCTCTCATTCCGTTAATGGAGGCGCGGTTGATTGCCTTAAGGCTTCCATCCTTCTGAATCTCATAAGATTCTACTCCAAAATCGGTGATTGAATACAGATGCTTCTGGTTATGCGAAATAGTCACATAAGAAGAATTCGTAATCTCCACCTGATCCTTCTCGGTCATTCTGCCATTTTCCATATCCACATCATAGATCCGGATACCGAAATTACTCTTATTTCCCCATGTATAGCTGGAGACATATGCTACATATTTATCCTTGTCCATAATCTTCCCTTGCCTTGTCCGGTAATGAGTTCCTGATCCGAATTCATTACCTGTTATTTAATTGTATGTAACTATGTTTGATTCTATCATAAGTTATTTCTTTAAACAAGATAAGGAAAAGATATTGACATTAGAAATCTATCTTGTATAATAATCATCAGTGTTTAGTAACACTAAACTTTTTGTTTACTTTTTGTTTGATGATACAGAGGCGGATATTAATGAATAACACAACCAAAATCGGAACGAAAATCAAGGATCTCCGCATCCAGAAGGGACTCACCCAGGAGGAGCTGGCAGACCGCTGTGAATTATCCAAGGGCTTCATCTCACAGCTGGAACGGGATTTAACCTCTCCCTCCATTGCAACCTTACTTGATATTCTCACCTGCCTTGGAACGGATCTGAAGGACTTCTTTAATGATTCCGAAGACAATCAGATTGCCTTTAAGGAAGCTGACTACTTTGAGAAAATTGATGAAGAACTTCATAACAAAATTGAATGGATTATCCCAAACGCACAGAAAAATATGATGGAGCCGATCCGTTTATCGCTTTCCCCCGGCGGCTCGACCTACCCGGATAATCCCCATGAAGGTGAAGAATTCGGATATGTGCTGCAGGGAAGCATCACCCTTGTTTTAGGAAAACGCAGAATTAAGGTCAAAAAAGGGGAATCCTTTTATTTCAAAGCCGATTCCACCCATTATATACAGGCAGGTCAGAAAACCGGTGCTGTTCTCATCTGGGTCAGCACCCCGCCCAGCTTTTAACTGACAGAAAAGGAGCTTACCATGAATAAAGTATTAATCGACTTAAAAAACATCAGCAAATCCTTCGACGACCAACTGGTTCTCGATGACCTGAATCTTTATATCCGGGAGAATGAATTTCTGACGCTCTTAGGCCCAAGCGGCTGTGGTAAGACAACCACTTTGCGTATTCTTGGCGGCTTTGAAACACCGGATACGGGCTGTGTCATTTTTGACGATAAGGATATCACCAAGCTTCCGCCCAACAAACGTCAGTTAAATACCGTATTCCAGAGATACGCCCTCTTTCCTCACATGACGATTGAAGAGAACATTGCTTTCGGCTTGAAAATCAAGGGCAAATCCAAAAGCTATATTGATGATAAAATCAAATATGCCTTAAAACTCGTAAATTTAGATGGCTACGGGCATCGTATGCCGGATTCCTTAAGTGGTGGACAGCAGCAGCGTATTGCCATAGCCCGTGCGATTGTAAATGAACCCAAGGTACTTCTGCTTGATGAGCCTTTAGGTGCGCTTGACTTAAAGCTTCGTCAGGATATGCAGTATGAACTGATCCGTCTGAAAAATGAACTGGGCATTACCTTTATTTATGTAACGCATGATCAGGAAGAGGCTCTTACCATGTCGGATACCATCGTCGTTATGAACCAGGGATATATCCAGCAGATCGGTTCGCCCGAAAAGATCTATAACGAACCGGAAAACGCTTTTGTTGCAGACTTTATCGGAGACAGCAACATCATCAGTTCCCTGATGGTTGAGGATAAACTGGTAAATATTCTCGGAGTGAACTTTCCCTGTGTGGATACCGGTTTTGGACATCATAAGCCGGTCGATGTTGTAATCCGCCCTGAAGATGTTGTACTTTCTACCGATCTTGAGAAAGGCCGCATCAGGGGTGTTGTCTCCCACCTGATCTTTAAAGGAGTTCATTACGAAATGGAGGTTATGGCAAATGGCTTTGAATGGCTGGTACATTCAACCGGAATGTTCCCTGTCGGATGTGAAGTCAGCATTGATGTGGATCCGTTCAATATCCAGATTATGAACAAACCTGCATCCGAAGACGAGGAGGCTGTGAAATTAGATGAATAATGCACAACTCAAGAAGAAATTATTAGGTACGCCGTATTTTCTGTGGTCGCTTATTTTTATTCTCATTCCGCTTGGCATGGTGTTTTATTACGGATTGACCGACCGCTCCGGTGCATTTACCTTAAATAATATTATTTCAATTACTACTGCGGAACATGCAAAGGCATTGTGGCTTGCTCTCCTGCTCTCCCTGATTGCAACTGTTTTATGCCTCCTGCTTGCCTATCCGCTTGCCATGATTCTTTGCAATATGGGCGTGAACCAGCACAGCTTTATCGTATTAATTTTCATTCTTCCCATGTGGATGAATTTTCTGCTGCGTACCATGGCATGGCAGACCCTTCTTGAAAAAACAGGTGTCATTAACAGCATCCTGAATTTTCTGCATCTGCCGGCTCTTAGAATTATTAACACTCCCTATGCCATTGTGTTAGGCATGGTGTATAACTTCCTTCCTTTCATGGTGCTGCCGATTTACAATGCTTTGTCCAAGATTGACCGCAGCATCATTCATGCAGCGAAGGATCTCGGGGCCAATAACATACAGGTATTTTTCAAAATTACGCTTCCTTTAAGTGTTCCCGGTATTATCAGTGGAATTACCATGGTATTTATTCCGGCGCTTACCACCTTCGTAATCAGTAAGCTTTTAGGAGGCAGTAAGGTTCTTCTGATCGGCAATGTCATAGAAGAAGAATTTACACAGGCCAGCAACTGGCATTTAGGCAGCGGACTGTCTATTGTACTGATGCTGTTCATCATTGTCAACATGGTACTTTCTGCCATCTTTGACAAAGACGGGGAGGGATCCTTCTTATGATTAAGACGACCTTACAGCGGATTTATGTGACATTGATTTTTATTTTTCTTTATGCTCCCATTGTGACGTTGATTGTGCTTTCCTTTAATGCCAGCAAAACGAGGGCAAAATGGGGCGGATTTACAACAAAATGGTATACTTCCTTATTTCAGAATGAAGCCATTATGAATGCACTGGCCAATACACTGCTTATTGCGTTCGCCGCTTCCATTGTTTCAACGCTGATTGGTACAATTGCGTGTATCGCGATTATGAACTTAAAGAAGCGTTCACGCGCAATCGTCATGGGAATTACGAACATTCCCATGCTGAACGCAGAAATTGTCACCGGCATTTCCCTGATGCTGCTCTTTATCAGTATGGGATTAAAGTTCGGTCTTGGCACAATTTTACTTGCGCATATTACCTTCTGCATTCCTTACGTGATTTTAAGCATTATGCCGAGAATGAAGCAATTGAATCCTTATACCTATGAGGCTGCCTTAGACCTTGGTGCAAGCCCCGTTTATGGTTTTTATAAGGTTGTCCTTCCGGAAATCATGCCGGGAATCTTATCCGGATTCCTTATGGCCTTTACCATGTCTCTGGACGACTTTATCATTACACACTTTACCAAAGGTGCCGGAGTGGATACCCTGTCCACTAAAATATATACCGAAGTCAAAAAAGGAATCAAACCCGAAATGTATGCGTTATCCACGATTATTTTCGTAACGGTTCTGGTACTTCTGATTTTAGTAAACAAGGCTCCGACCGATAAGCAAATATCCAAAAAGAAAGTAAAATAAAACTACGGAGGAACATTATGAAAAAAACACCCATCTATGTCTTACTGCTCACTGCTTTTTTTGCTCTTGCCCTTACCGGATGCGGGAAAGGTGCAAGCGGTGAAAACGGCGAGGTCATCGTTTACAACTGGGGCGAATATATCGATCCTGACACGATTACCATGTTTGAAGAGGAAACCGGTATCAAGGTTGTTTATGATGAGTATGAAACAAACGAAATCATGTATCCCAAGGTGGAGGCCGGAGCTACTGCTTATGACGTTCTGTGCCCGTCCGATTACATGATCCAGAAGCTGATTGAAAACGATCTTCTTCAGGAAATCAATTTTGACAACATTCCCAATGTCAAGAATATCGGCCAGCAGTATTTTGACCAGTCGCAGGAATTTGATCCTGAAAACAAGTACTCCATTCCCTACTGCTTCGGTACCGTTGGTATTCTTTACAACAAGACCATGGTAGACGAACCGGTAGACAGCTGGTCCATTCTCTGGGATGAGAAATATGCCGATAATATCCTTATGCAGGATTCCGTCCGTGATGCATTCATGGTTGCACTGAAATTAAAGGGATACTCCATGAATACCCTCGATGAAGGCGAATTAAATGAGGCAAAACAGATCTTAATTGATCAGAAGCCGCTTGTACAGGCTTATGTCATCGACCAGGTCCGTGACAAAATGATCGGTAACGAAGCAGCGATTGGCGTTATTTATTCCGGTGAAGCCATTTATACCCAGCGTGAAAATGCAGATCTGGAATACGTGATTCCGAAGGAAGGAACCAACGTCTGGATTGATTCCTGGGTTATTCCGAAGAATGCGCCAAATAAGGAAAACGCAGAAAAGTTTATCGATTTTATGTGCCGTGAAGATATCGCATTAAAGAATTTTGAATACATTACCTACTCTACTCCGAACGATGCAGCCAGAGCCTTAATTGAGGATGAGGACATTAAGAATTCCAAGATTGCTTTCCCGGATCTTTCCCAGTATAACAATCTGGAAACCTTCCATTACTTAGGTGCTGACGGAGATACTTTGTATAACGAGCTTTGGAAAGAAGTAAAATCTGAGTAACCAAAAGATCCCATAGATTCCGCATCTGTGGGATCCTTTTTTATTTTCCGATCTTAGCAAGGAATGCTGTCACAATCTGCCTGTATTCCTCCGGTGCTTTATATATGGAACTTGCATGCTTTGCACCATCAATATAATGCAGCTCCTTATATGAGGATGCCGTATCATATAATTTTTTTGCATGAGAAGGTAGAATAAAATCATCTGCCGTTCCATGTATAAAAAGGAGCGGTGTAACCGTATTCTTTTGCAGAGCCTCCCATGGCTTAATCTTCAATAAATCAAAATGATATTTGCAGAAACACGCCCAGTTTACCGGATATATCATAACCTTAGGAAGATGAAACCATTTTCCGGCCAGATATGCCATCAGGTCTTTCAAATCAGCAAATCCACAGTCCGAAACGCAGAAAGAAAATCCCTCATAAAGTCGAAGTGCCAGAATACTGCTCGAAGCACCAAGGCTTACACCATGGAGTCCGATCCGGATTTCTTCTCCAAAACGTCTTCGTAACTCCTCTGCTATGGCCAGAATATCCATATGTTCATAACATCCCATGGAACAAAAGCTGCTTTCATTATCCTTATTATCCTCATTATCTCCATGATAACGCATATCATAAAGATAAACATGGTATCCAAGCTCATAATAGATATTTGCGTAAGCAAGTGACTCCCACCTGTTGGCCGTATATCCATGTGTAAGGATAACATATCGATCCGTCGGTTCCTCCTGCTTCATTAAAAAACCATGCAGCTCATACCCATAATCAGAATACACATTAAGCACTTCACGTCTGCTTTTTAGAAACCATTCGAAAGAAACCCCCTCATCCCTGATTCGGTTTTTAAACTCCTCAAGAGACCATTTTTTTGGTTTTGTAATGAACTGAACCATTCCAAAAGAAAATACCAGTATCAGAATACTCATGATTACTGCAATAATCAGTAATGCAATCCCAATTTTCATTTGTTTTTCCCCGTTTTCTGACTGTTTATTTTCTGCTTAACCAGTCTCCTTCAAGAACATATTTATAAGAAGTCAGTTCCTTCAATCCCATTGGTCCTCTGGCATGAAGCTTTTGTGTACTGATTCCGATTTCTGCCCCAAGTCCGAACTCAAAGCCATCGGTAAATCTTGTGGAAGCATTCAGATAAACACAGGCGGCATCCACTTCATTTAAGAATTTTTCCGCATTTTCTTTATTGTTCGTAAGAATTGCTTCGGAATGTCTGGTATTGTATTTGTTAATATGGGCGATTGCCTCATCCACATTGGCTACTGTCTTCATGGAAATGACAAGATCCAGATATTCCGTTCCGTAATCGGCTTCCGTTGCCGGTACACAGGAAATACAGGACTGAACCGCTTCATCTCCGCGGATCTCCACATTCTTCTCGTATAAGGCCTTCGCAAGCTCCGGCAACAGACGATCCCTGATCTTTTCATGGATCACCAGGGATTCGCAAGCATTGCATACCCCGATCCGCTGGGTCTTCGCATTCATGATAATCGGAATCGCCTTTTCCACATCGGCGCTCTCATCTACAAAAATATGGCAGTTTCCGGTTCCCGTCTCAATAACCGGAATCAGACTATTCTCCACTACATTGCGGATCAGTCCCGCACCACCTCTTGGAATCAGCAGATCCACATACTGCTTCATCTTCATAAATTCATTGACCACACTACGGTCTGTGGATTCAATAAGCTGGATCACATAAGGATCAACACCCTTGTCAGCTACCGCGTCCTGAATGACCTTCGTAATCGCCATATTTGACCGGATCGCATCGCTTCCACCCTTTAGGATCACGGCACTGCCGCTTTTGAAGCACAGTCCGAACGCATCTGCCGTCACATTGGGTCTGGATTCATAAATGATTCCGATGACTCCCATGGGAACTCTCTTCTTCACGATATGAAGTCCGTTTTCCGCTTCGTAATCATCTAAAATTTCCCCCACCGGATCCGGCAGCTTTACAATCTGACGGATTCCTTCTGCCATACCGGCGATCCGCTCCTTCGTAAGCCGCAGCCGGTCTAACAGTCCCGGATTCATCTGGTTTGCAATTCCACGGTCCAGATCCTTGTGATTTTCTAAAAGAAGATACTCGGTGTTTTGGATTAATGCATCCGCAACCGCCTCAAGTACCTCATTTTTCTGTTCTGTCATCATGCGCTGCAGTTCGAATTTCGCCTGCACGGCACGTTCTCCTAAAAGTGTCAGCTCTTCCATTTTCCATTCTCCATTCCAGCCTTAATCTGCTCTTTTATATAACGTCATTCCGATCTTTTCATTCTATATTCTTTATCCTTTGCTGCCCTTTACTCCTTAAAGTAACAGCCGGATTCTGTAATCAGTGCACTCATCCGGTAATCATGTGCCTGTATGGGAAGCGCAGGCGCTACCTGACAGTCAAAGGCTAATCCTGCTCCATACATTTCAGGTACAAGCTTCATAAACCGGTCATAAAAGCCCTTGCCGTATCCCATGCGGTTACATTTCCGGTCAAACACGGATCCTGGAAGTACCATCAGACATTTCTGTATATCCAGCTTCTGTGCAGAAAATTCCGCCGTTCCTTCCTTCGGCTCCAGAATTCCCTGATATCCGCTTTCCACATCTTCCATCGAAGTAATTTCATAAAACCGGATGTCCATTCCACAGACCTTTGGAATAAAGATTCTCTTCTCTCCATGTCGAAGCAGCTCTTCCACGAAGGGAATCGTCTCTACTTCACTCCGGTAATTCAGGTAAATCAACACGTTCTCTGCCCTTTGGAATTCCGGGAGTTTACGCAGATTCTGTAATACCTGAATACTCTTTTCTTTCCGTTCCTGCACAGACAGGTCATTTCTCCTTTGCAGATAACGGTTTCGCAGTTCCTGTTTCGTCATAACAATGCTTTGGTTCATTGTGTTACACCTCCTCCTGAAGTGCTCTGGCCAGTTGCTCTGCTACAAAAATTCCATCCATGGCGGCTGATGTGATTCCGCCTGCATATCCGGCTCCCTCTCCGCAAGGGTATAATCCCTCTACTGCCGGAGACTGTGCCGATTCGGTACGAAGAATCCGTACCGGCGAAGAAGTCCGGCTTTCGATTCCTTCCACGAAAACCTCATCTCCGTTGAAACCACGGATCTTCCCTCCAAACGCTTCCATCCCTTCTACGAATGCACGGTTCAGGGCATCCGGCAGGATCTCATGCACCGGTGCTTCCGTCCACTGTCCCTTGATACAGGGCGTGAACTTTTCTGTTCCGGCTGCTTCCTGCTTATCCGTATCTTCCTGCCATTTTGTTCCTAGAATCGCACGTTTAAAACTTCCGTAACGTTCTACCGGAACTTTTCCGTTTCCGATCTGATAGGCCTTTTCTTCAAGCTTACGCTGAAACGCTACCCCGCTTAACGGATCCTTGGAATCCCCATAATCCTCCGGCGTAATGGTAATAATCACGGCACTGTTTGCGTTGGCACTGTTTCTTCCGCTGTAGCTCATGCCGTTTACGGCAAGCCGCCCCTCTTCGGAGGAGGCATTCACGACATATCCTCCCGGACACATACAAAAGGTATAGACACCACGTTTTTCACTCGTCTCTGCCGTCAGTTTATAAATGGCATTGCCAAGTGCTCCTGCTTCTTTTTTACCATATTGTGACAAATTAATCAATTCCTGAGGATGTTCTACACGCATTCCTATGGCAAAAGGCTTCGCTTCCATTGCCACCTTCTGATTGAAAAGCATGGAAAACGTATCTCTTGCACTGTGTCCTAAGGCAAGCACCACATGCTCTGCCGGAAGTTCCTCTTCTCCATTTAACACAAGTCCCTTTATCCTGCCATCTGCAATCCGCAGATCCGTTACCTTGGTTTCGAACCGTACTTCACCCCCCAGCGCAAGAATTTCTTCCCGCATGGATCGGACAATTTCTTTCAGAATATCCGTGCCGATATGCGGCTTATAATCATATAAGATTTCCTCCGGGGCGCCATGCTTTACAAAGATCCTTAAAACCTCTTTATTGCGGCCGTATTTATCCTTAATGAGGGTATTTAACTTTCCGTCCGAAAAGGTTCCGGCACCGCCCTCGCCAAACTGCACATTGGACTCTGTATTTAAGCGGCCCGTCTCCCAGAAGGCTTCGACGTCCCGGCTTCTTTCCTCCACGCATTTTCCACGCTCCAGAAGGATCGGACGGAATCCGGCTTTGGCAAGCACATAGCCACAGAACAGACCGGCCGGTCCCATGCCAACAATCACAGGATGCTCCGTGCCCTCGTAATGCTTTACCGGGAATTCATATTTCACCGGTTCGATCTTCTGAATCTGGTTGCTATGGCATCGTTTTAAAAGTTTATTCTCTTCCTTTTCCGGGACGGTCACATCCACCATATACACATAAAAAAGCTGTGGCTTCTTCCGTGCATCCAGAGAACGCTTCACGATCTCCACATCCATCGGTCCTTTATAGTTTAAAAGCTCCTGCACCTTTTTGTGGAGCGCATCTGACGTATGTTCCACCGGCAGTTTTACCTGATTGATCCGTATCATCTTTAACCTCTTATCGCTTTTCCCGCAATCGTGCCTGTTGCAAACGCCCAATGAAGATTGTAGCCGCCGCAGATTCCGTCTACATCCAGAAGCTCTCCGGTTACAAAAAGCCCCGGATACTTCTTCACCTGCATCTGCTCATCCACCTCTTCAACGGCTAAACCGCCCGCACAAACCTGTGCATTCAAAAACGGATTCGTATCTATAATATGTACTTCATAATTCTTATAAAGCCCGGCAAGCTGTTCAATCTCTTTCTTTTGCAAAGACCCGCTTTTCTGGGATCCGGCAATCCGGCACTTCTTAAGCAATACCAGATTGAGTTTTTTATTTAAAAAGCCGGTGAGCAGTTCATCCACGCTCTGCTCTTTCCGTGCTTTCTGCTGTTCAAGCAGGTAAGTCTCAATTTCATCGTAAGCATATTCCGGTGCAAAATCAATCTGCACGGTCACACGCTTATGTTCTTTTAAGGCATAGGCTGCTATACGGCTTAGCTGGAATACCGGAATCCCGGATATGCCGTAATCGGTAAGCTGCAGCTCGCCCTGTTCCTGGCCCTTCCGTGTTCCATCAACGAAAAGCCGTAAGGAAGCCTGACAGCGGACACCGGACATGGCTTTCTGCTCCTTCTCATCTGTCCTTAACTGTACCAGTCCCGGTACCAGAGGATAGGTTTTTAAACCAAGCTTCTGCAGCATGACATATCCATCTCTACCGCCCTCTTTTAAGGAAGCCGGTCCTCCACATGCCAGAATCACCCGGTCTGCCTCATAGCTTCTTCCATCCGAAGCCTTTAACAGATACCCCCGCTTCTTTTTCAAAGGAGTACAGTCTGTAATCTGCACGCCTGTTTCCACCCGGATCTTTTGGTGCTCCAGCTCCAACCGCAGCACATCCAGGACTGCGGATGCCTGTTCGGCATATGGATATAAGTAACCGTTCTTACTGCGTATCTTTAACCCAAGGGAGGCAAAAAACGAAATCGCAGACTCCGTATCGTATCTTTTCAGGACCTGTTCTACAAAGGAGCGGTTCTTACTATAGTAACAGTCCACACTTAAATTCTCATTTCCAAGATTGCATTTGCCGTTCCCGGTTGCAAGAATTTTCTTCCCGACCCTGTCATTTTTTTCAAGAAGGATCACCTCGTTATCCTTCGTTCCGGCCTGAATGGCAGCCACCATACCGGAAGCTCCGCCACCTACGATATATATTTTATCCATTACTTCTCCTTAACTGGAATAGGATTCCAGAAAATTGTATAATTCCTTTTCATTTTCCACATATTTAATATGCAGGATCTCATCCCGAAGGGCATCCGGCAACTCGTCCACCTTGATATCCGTAGAAAGATACACATTCTGTAAATCCTTCTGATAGACCACCACACAGTGATTCTCATTCACAAGAAAGAACCCTTCCTCCTCTTCCTGTGCCGTATAGGTCTTCCGGATCACCACTCTTTGCGGAGAAAAGGAATAAAGCTCCATATACTGAAATCCCTGTTCCAGATCCTTAAGCGGTGGATTCTGGTTCCAGGTGCGGATTTCATTTGTTAAATCTTCTCTGGTCATCCCGATATATTTATCCGGTGCACTTTTGCTTTCTTCATTAAGAAGACCATTCACCGTATCAAACTTCTGAACCACAAATTCCGTGTTGGCACTGATGATCTTCTTATCCACAACCGCAACCGGCTCTGCCACGATCGGTGCCGTACTTTCCTGTGGAACAGGCAAAGCAGCTTCATAACTGCCAGCAGTTTCCCCGGGATAAAAATATTCCATGACCACCATATTGGTTGCAAATCCAATGGCAAACATCGTCAGTGGATATAGTATAAAAAGACTGATACATTTTAAAAGCTTCATAGTTCCCCCATGCCGTATTCCTACGATTTCTTTATAGTATCAGTCAATTTTCGTATTCTTATTCATTACCGGCCACACCGGTCTTCCCATTTAATAAAAATGAATCAGTCTTCCTAATCTTAATAAAAGCTTTCCGACGAAGCTGCTGTTCAATTCCTCTTCCCTCATATTTCTTGCTGCAAGCAATAAAATGACATAAACCAGAATGCCGACAACCACACAGACAATCGTTCCAACCACTCTTCCTGCTATAGGGGTAAGGAAGCGGTTAATCAGCATCGTAATCACACCCGTTACCGCTGCAAGCACGGTCGGAACGGCCGCTCCGCGGATCCAGTCCTGCCGGTACTGCATCTCACGGCTCACAAGTACAAATCCGGCAGCCGTAAGCAGCAGATAAAAGATCATCTGGGAAAGAGCCGGTGCCAGAACACCTCCAACGCCCGCCGACGTCATGATCACCAGAAGAACCATCTGCAAAACCATGGCAGCGCCTGCCATGATTGCTGCAAGCATGCTCTGCTTTAAGCGTAATAAAAGCAGGATAAATACATAGCCTAATGCCCCAAACAAAATTCCGATGCTGCAAACCTGCATGGCTCCGGATGCTTCTGTACCGGCATCCCCAAGCAGCAGAATCGACAGATTCTCAGAAAGCACCGCCGATAAGATTGCAACCGGTAATAAAACGACAAGCATGCGGTGAAGCAGCATGCCAAGCTTTTCTCTTGCCATACGGGACTCTTCCCGTTCCTGATAATAAACCACGCGCCGGATCGAAGAATAAAATACCAGAAGCATAACCAGAATCATTGCCTTAAGGAGCGCATTGCAGCCTGCATAATAGGATCCAAACGCAGAAACTGCCGCACTGTCTCCCTTATGAAGAAGAAAGAAAATAAATACACTTCCAAAGCTCGATAACGCAAATGCAAGATAAAACAATGCATGAAAACCACCGGAACCCAGGAGCGACCAGATTCTGGAAATACTGCTTTCACTGTTCTTTAAATATTCCCGTTCCCTGCTTCCATCCTTTTCAAGGCTTCTACGGAATACAAAATATAAAATCAGCAGATATAAAAGGCTTAAGAGTGATGCCGCAACAAGCCCTGCTGAAACACCGATTGCCCCATATACATACTGAAACCGTCCGTTATGGAGAAGATTCGAAACCTTCTGTCCATAAAGCATAAAGCCCTCTGCACTGATCAGGCCCACAATCAAAAACGCCGCTGTAAAGATGAAATCGGCATGTACGCCGGGAGCCCGCATATGAAAGCCCTGAAAATATCCCTGAAGGACACCTGCAAGCGCAAGAAATGGAATGCCAAGAAGCGCTACCCGCACCGTCATCACGGCAAGGGGAAGCTGCAGCACATTCTGCATCACGTACTGGCAGCCTGCCTCCAAAAGAACGGTAAGCCCTGCACTCAATACAAGTGTCAGAAAAAGCGACTGTAAAAACAGCTTACGCACGCCCTTAAACTGTTCTCTGCGCACCCGGTAGCGGATGAGGGATGCAATTCCCTCCTTCATGCTGTAAAAAAGAGCCCCTCCCACAAGCAGAAAAATCTCCTGTGCCAGAGAAAAATACGCCATCCCATCCTTACCAATCATATGATGAATGGGAATCCTGCCAAGTAAAATGATAATATAAGAAATAAATACAAACAGTATATAATTATTTTTCTTAAGATTAGCGATAGAATTAGAAATTGTTTTAGGTGTAACATTATTTAACTCAGATAGATAAGAATTATTAGCAAAACAGAATCCAGTTTTCTTTGTCAATGATAAGATTTGACCATATAACAATTTATCTTGTAATGTGAGTGCACTATCTGTTCCCACTTGAACAGGTATTAACCAAAACCCCTCTTTACTAGATTCTGTTATGCTATCACCCCCTTTAATTAACCTTTAAAGACTTGTGTAAATTTTCAAAGAACATTAGTCGCCTTAGCAATCTTTAGTATTGTCTATCCTCCTTTCTTTTTTGTCAAGATTGCCCGACAAATATAATATACATTGTAATTATAATTTTGTCAAGAACAACCGACAAAAATATTGCTTTTTTATTTTCATTATGATATTATGTAATTGGAAGAAAGCATTTAAGAGGTGGTTTCAATGGAAAATAATAATGCTAATCTTGAAGAATTAAGTAAGATATTAAGTACTGCTAGAATGAAAAAAGGCTACTCTCAAAGAAAAGTAGCTAGATTAATAAATACACATCACTCTACATATAACGAACTAGAAAAAGGTAATATCAAAAAACCTGATATTGATATGTTAAGAAATTTATCTGAAGTATTAGAAATAAGTTTAGAACTTCTTTTAACAACTGCTGGTTATAATAATATTTTAGATAGTTTCAAAGACAAATCACACAATAGAACTCCTAAAAATCTAAAAGAATTAGTAAAGCAATATAGAGAATCTCAAATGGATTTATTACAAGATTCTTCTGATAAAAGAACTAGAGTTGCTGAATGTAGATCTAGATTGAGAAGTATGATGTTTAAATTAGAAGATTATGAATATTACAAAGAAATATTTCCACCTGAAAAAATACTGGAAGAAATTAAATCAATTTATGAAGATTTAGAAATGTGTGCAGAAAAATATGATTATTCAAAATTACCTGATGATAGAATAAATTTATAAAAACTTATCGTTGCGATAAGTTTTTTCTTTATATAGTAATTGGTAAAATTCCAAAAAAAGTTAATAATAACAATAATAAATATGTAATCCCAAGAATTATAATATACACAATAAAATATAAAATAACACCTAATAATGGATTAGAACCTTTATCATAAAATTTTCCAACGATAAAATAACTAATCGCCCATAAAATGGTATATAAAGATATTACTTCACCTAAAATACTATTTAATATTGGATTAGCTAATATTGGAATATTATCTATTGTGCAATAACATAAGTATGCTCTAATAAAAAAACTAATTACACGCAATAATTGATACATAAAACCACCCTTTTTCATTGACTGTTATTATAGCACAAAACAAATATAAATAGACTGTTTTAATAAAAATTTCTAAAAAAAGAAGTCTTAAAAAGACCTCCAACTATTTTACCAACTTGTTATTTCGTGATAATCACAATGATCAACATTTTCAGCATCACTAAACATTGCCATTGCTTTAAATTTCCAAGTTTGATTTCCTAGCAAATTATTTGTGTTATCAATAGCAGTTCCTAGATTATTACCATCTGCATCATAGCAAACAAATTCAATTTGTACATATGAATAATCTTTATCCTTATTATTTTTTACACTACCCTCAATATAATAAGACATACCATATTCATCTGCATATTGTTTTGTCACTTCATAAGTGAATTTTTCTGTTGGTTTATTATCATCATTTGAAACATTCCCTTCTTTCGCATTCTCTTCATTACCTCCAGCAACAGATGCGATAACCATTATTACAGCAAAAACAAATAAAGCAATTAACCATTTCGGCTTTCCTTGCTTCTTTTTACAATATGGACAAATCTTTGCTTTTGAATCAATTTCAGTTTGACAATATTTGCATTTTTTCATAAAGTATTCTCCTTTCTTTTTTATTATACCACAAAAACTTCTCGTAGGCGACATATTTTTTGTTTATTTTATGAAATAATTTTAAATGAGAGGAGGTGTATAACTTCTATGAGAAGATATTCAAAATCAATTTTATCTATTCAAGTTAGAAAAAACATTAGAAAATATAGACTTATACGTGGTTATACACTTCAAGAATTAGCCGACTTAACTGAACTAACACATGGATATGTAAGAGATTTAGAGTGCTTAAGTATTGATAAAACTCCTACATTAGAAACAATAGGAAAATTTGCTGATGCTTTAGAAATAGACATTAGACAATTATTCGACGATATACCATTAGAAAAGACTGACAATTAATTTGTCAGTCTTTTTAGCTCGTGGCACGTTTTGTTGCTTTAGCAATGAAAGTGGCGATAGAGCTAATAGGGTTTCAAAAGGGATAATCCCTTTGCACACAGCGTTATTGTCTTTGACAATATCGTAGTGTGTTACTAAAATATATTTTAATCATTAATCAATGTATTCTAACTTACGATTGCTTCTAATCTTTTCCTTCCATCTAAATAATTCAAATATTTTTTGTTTTTAGTTAGGGTTCTTAAGTTATTCATAGCTTTTCTATTTATATTGTTATCTCTTTTATAAGTGCCAATTAACCTATATATATCATTAAATTCTGTATTTTTTATTTTATCTATTTTTGATAAATAATCATTA
>OGOZ01000660.1_pt1 | contig 22491 bp, 9 predicted proteins | sample 1552801 | NCBI WGS metagenome assembly OGOZ01 (sample SAMEA2580196, study PRJEB22360) | human gut metagenome | biome: human gut; feature: human-associated habitat; material: faeces | place: Denmark | collected 2008/2010 | reverse complement strand
TCGACGGTTTCCGAACCGCACGCAAACGCCGTTTTCAACGGCAAATCGCATCACAACTTCAACAACTTCCCGTCCGCAATGGATAGTATGTAACAATCCACATCGTCAATACCGAATATCTGCTTTACCGCCATCACGTAACTGTTCATTTGCGCGGCATACCTTTCCTTTACGGTGTCGCTGTGCTTCGTGTACTTGTAGTCAACAACCGTCGCGTGCGTTCCGTCCACAACAAGCAAGTCTATCACGCCCTGCAACATTACGTCGTCGGTAAATTTACTGCCGGGCACAAGCGCGTTGTACGGCGCACTGAGCATAAACGGCAACTCTCTGTACACCTTGCCCTTTGTGCAGATTGCAAGGTAAGACGGATCGTTGACAATGCGACAGACTACCTCGGGCGACACTTCGTCGGCATACTTTTTGTCCAGCGTTTCGTCAGACACAAGTTTGTCGACAACGTCGCAAATCTGCCGTTCGGTTGCAGAAAGCGGTACGTACTGCAACACTTTGTGGTACGCACTGCCAACTTTGTTGCGTTCCGTTTGTTTGTCGAGAATATCTTGCGGAATCTTGTTTTGCGCGTTCTTTTTTCCTGTCACGCTCGTTTTGGTCGCTTGCTCTTCTTCCGGCATGTAATCGTCCACAAGCACTTCCGTAACAATTTCTTCCTCGTCGGCTTGTTGGGCAACGGCAAGGGCTTCTTTGTCGAGAGCAGAACTTACCACCTTAAGCGGCATGTCAACCTGTTCGGAAAAGCGATAGACATAATTCATTTTGTCCAGTACCGCCTGCTTGTCGGTGTACTGCCTGCAAATTGCCGCAGCCGAGCGCACCTCGCACTCGGGCAACTCGCGGTTTACTTCCACCGTCAGTTTGTCCGTCGCAAATTCCGTTTCGGCGTAATTGCTTCGCAACATACTCATTATCCAGTCCATGTGACTCATGGCTTTTTGCGGCTGTTTGGGCAGATCGCTCAGTTGCTTTTCCGTGACGTTGCCTACAACGTTAAGCATATATTTTGCACGGGTCAGCGCAACGTACAGCAGACGCATTTCTTCTTCGCGCTGTTTTGTTTTGTTAAACATTCCGCACGCCGTCGCGCCTATCGAGCCGCTTACGCGCATGGTGTCAAAGTCGTAGTAATTGATTGCAAGCCCCAATTCCACGTTGCGTTCCACCGCTTCGGGCAACAAATTAAATCGGCTTTCCGTCGCCGCGACAATTACTATCGGAAATTCCAGTCCTTTGGAAGCGTGCATGGTCATTATTCGTACCGCGTCGGCGTTACCAACGCCCTCTTCCACTGCGTTGTCGTCCGATTCGTCGATGTATTCCAAAAATTTGTCCACGCTTTCGGCATATGCCGCACCGCGCACCGACTCGATAAAACCATACAGTTTGCGCACGCGAAGTCCACCGTTGGGCAATCCTGACACGTACAGTTCGTAGTCGGTCAGTTTCATGACATACAGCAACGTTTCGCACACAGTACTACTTACCGAGTAAAAGCGCACTTTGTCGACAAATTCCAACAACGTATTGATTTTTTGTGCAATTTTATTACCGTCAAAATCCCTTGCGTAGTCCCTGAGCCGCTTGTAGAACGGTACTCTTCCTGCCGTGTCAAGGCGTATCGTGCCAAGTTCCGCCTCGGTAAATTTGCCGAAGCAAGACAGGCAAACGCCCACAGTGTACACGTCGTTGTAGGGGTTGTCCAGCATGCGAAGCAGGTTTACAAGGTCGCGTACTTCCTTACTTGCGTAGCCGTCCACCTTAAAATTGGCAACTACGGGGATGTTAGCCTCGACAAGCGCGTCGTAAATGTCCGTTGCTTTGTCCTTCAGCGAGCGCGTCAGCACAACGATGTCGCCGTAACTTATGGTATGTTCGCCGTTGCCGTCCGTGTAGCGTGTGCCGACAAATTTGCTTACGTTCGCGGCAATTATTTTTGCCTGAGTAACGCCTTCGTCTGCCTTGTCGATGTGCGTAATGTCGTACATTCCCTCAACCTTGGGCTTTTCTGCCTTCGGCGGGCACACAAGGTTGACCTGCACCGACGGCAACGGAAGTGCGCGCAAATTGGGTCCTTCCAACATGGCGTCATTGCGGTAATCCACCCGTCCGAAGTCCGCCGTCATTACGTGACTAAACAGGTCGTTGACAAAGTCAAAAATCTCGTTGTTCGTGCGGAAGTTTGTGTTCAGTCTGACGGCGGTACCCTCGTCGCCGCTTTTGTAGCGGTTGTATTTTGCCAAAAATATCTCGGGTTCGCAGCCGCGGAAACCGTAAATCGACTGTTTGACGTCACCCACCATAAACAGGTCGGCATCGCTCAACGCCTTGACGATTTCTTCCTGAATGGGGCTTGTGTCCTGGTACTCGTCCACAAACACGTACTTGTACTTTGCGGCAATTTCGTCGCGCGCCTCGGGCATACGCAGTATCGCAAGCGCAAGGTGTTCCAGGTCGCCGAAGTCGATGTATCCGCGCTGTTTTTTTGCGGCAAAATACCTTCGTTCGAACTCCGTCACCACTTCCACCAGTTTGTCGGTGTACACAGCGGTCTGTACGTTTTGTTGCCACAACTCGTCAACGCTCATTCCGCGGAACAATTTCTGGTACTTTTTCGACATGTCGTCGTAGGTTTTAATCAGCGTGTCGAAGTCCGCTCGGATTTGCTTTTCGATGGCTTCGTCGATTTCTACAAGATTTGTCGCCGCTTTTTTGCCGCGTCCTGCCGACGGAAGTCTGGCAAGCCGTTTTACGCACACGTAATCCACCGCGCTTTGCAAGTTGTCGGTTTTCACTTCGCCGCACAAATCGGCGTTGGTCAGGCATATTTCCGCAAAGGAGGTAAGCCCTTCGTTGTCGCAACGCTTTGCCAACTTTGCAAAGTTGTTTTTTACGTATACGCAGGTTGTCGTTATGTCGCAAAGCAGCGTTTTTATCAGCGGATTGTCGTCGGAATACTCAACAAAGTTCTGCCTCTTAGACAAATACCACTCTTCGAAGTTTTCCAGTCCGCGTGCGAATTCATACAGTGACAAAACCGTTTGTTTGAAGCGGTCTTCTTGCCTGTTTTTGCTGAAAATTTTGTGTACGTATGCAAAAATTTCGTCATCGGAAGCAAAATACTCGGCAAACATTTCGTCAAGCACTGCTTTTTTCAGGTTGGCAACCGTCACGTTATCGGGTATGGCAAAGCCAGGGTCGATGTCCACAAGGTAGAAGTAATTACGTAGCAGTTCGCTGCAAAAGCTGTGTATGGTGCTGATGTTTGCGTTGTCCAGTTTTTCCAACTGTTCCACCATTCGTCTGTCGTTGCTTACAGCGGCAAGTTCCCGAGCGAGGCGTGCCTTCATTTCTGCGGCGGCAAGATTGGTGAAGGTAACTACCACAAATTGCGAAATGTCCGCGCCGTCTGCAATAAGCGACAAAATGCGCTGAATCATTACCGTTGTTTTGCCCGTACCTGCCGAAGCGGAAACAAGCAGCCGCCTTCCGCGGAAATCAATTACTTGTTGTTGTTCTTTGGTAAATTTTTTCATACAACGATTATATCAAATCCGTCGGCTTTTTTCAACACTACCGCACAAAAAAAGTCGGGCGGCACACAATACTTTGCGCCGTCCGACCTTATTATGTTGTTGTAATAAACAACCGAACACCTTTGTTACGACTTGCCTGCCGTCGCGAGATACATCATTTACGCCACTACAATCAATGTTGCGTGCACGTTGCAGTAGTAGTTTTGTGATTCAAATACGATTGTGTAGCCGTATTCGCCTGCGCCCGTCGGTGCCGAGCCGCCGTCAAACACAACCATTGCGTTGACCTCTTCCGACAGAGTAAACACGGGCATAATGTTTTGTCCTTCGTATTTTACCGGAGTTACGTCCACTACTACGGAAATCATCTTTGCCTTGACGGTAAGTGTCGTTCTGACGGTGTTTGCGTTGTGGTTTTCGTCACCTGCGTACACAAGTTCTACTTCATATTCGCCTGCGTCTACGGGTGCGGCGACTTCGTTTCCTGCACCGTCGCGGTAAATCACTTCAACGTCGTCCTGCGCCGTGTAGCGTTGCTCTTTTCCGTTGTAAACAGCTGTTTGTGCCTCGGCGCAAATAGCCTTGTCAGCCTTGACTATTGTCAAAGTCGCCTTGTTTACAACCGCTTTATAGTTGGCGTTGCAGGTTGCCGTAATTGCGTACTCGCCTGCGTTTTCGCCTGCTTCACGCGCAAACATGAGTTGCAGTTCGTCTTTGTCCGCGCCGTCCGCAACGTACCTGAATTCGGGGTCGGCTTCGCCGTAAACCTTTTGCAGATTTTCCACTTCGACCAGCACTTCCGCCTGCTTGACGGTAAGCGTTGCTCCGTCGAACGTCACGTTGTAATCGGCGTTTGTCGCACGCTCGAGATAAATGCGGTATTCGCCGACGTTTTCGCCCACTTCACGCATGAAGTGCAGCCCCAGTTCGGCGACGTCCGCATCGGCACAATTTGCCACGATTTCGGGGTCGGTTTCGCCGTAAATTTTGGTAATGTTTTCCGCCGTTACAACTACGTTTTTGGCTGTAATCACGCAGTTTGCTTCGGCAACGGTTACTTCGTAATTGTCGTTTGCAAGACTGCCTTGCAAAATGCGGTACAACCCGACATTTTCGCCTGCTTCGCGCACAAGGCTTCCCACAAGCGCGTCACCGTCGATAAGTCCGCTTGCCGTGTATGTAATCTCGCCGTCGGCTTCGCCGTAAATCTTGGTAAAGCCCGTCGGCACAACGGTAAGTGCACGCTTTGCAATGTCGTAGTCGCCTGCAATCACCACAATGCTGTAGTTGTCGGTCACGTCCTCGCCGTTTGCGTTTACAACTTCAACGCGATCGATTGCGTACTTGCCTGCGTTGTTGCCTTTTTGTCGAAGTGCAACAAGGCTGTCGCCGTCGGCAAGTTGTCCGTACACAAGACTTGCAAGCAGTTCGCTGTCCGCCTCGCCGTAAACACTGCCAAGCGCAGAAGTCTTTACCACAATCTTGCGCGACAGTACGGTGTAGTAAACCTGTTCGCTGTCGTCCAGCACCAATTCGTAGTTTTGCGAAACAGTCTCGTCGCTGCCGCATACAACGGCAATGTCGCCCTGTTTTATCAGATATTCGCCTGCGTTGTCGCCGCCGTCGTAGGTAAGATTGCCCACCACGCTTATTCCGTCCGGCAACGCTTCTGCCAGTTCGAAGGCAATCGCGCAACGTTCTTCGCCGACATAGCGGTACTGGTTTTTAAGCGGTTTTATCGCAATCTTGCGCGGCTCGACGACAAAGTTACCTTCGGGCTGAACAACTTCGTACAACTCTTCCGCATCCTCGGTAAGTTCAATCGAGTAGCGGTAAACGCCTGCGTTGTACACGTCCGCAACCTCGTTGTCGTTGCAGAACAGAGACACGTTGAATTTGTCGGCAATCTCTTCGATTTTCTCGCGCAGTCTTACTTCCAGTTGACGGCGTACATCCTCGAATTCCTTGAAAATCGACGTGTTTACGTCAAATGAAATCTTGATTTTTTCAATTACCAGTTCGCCGCTTGTCTGTCCTTCGAACTCCACACCGGGGTCGGACGAAACAAACTCGAAGCCGTATGTACCCGGCAGTTTCGGCGTTCCGCCGACGGGCGCCAAACCAATAGAGTTGGTGTACATGACCGACACGCAGTCCATCTGTTGCGACAGCACGTAGGTAAAGTCAAACTGCTTGTAAACGTAGCGCGTAACGACGTCGCTTACGGTAATTACAAGGGGCGAAATTACAATTTCAAAACTGCCGCTGCCGACAGCGTTGTCGTTGTCGACGTTCCACGAAACGATGTAGTTTCCTGCCGCGACAAGTTCCGTCACGCCCTCGCCGTAGCTAAATGTAACGCCCTGCACGTCAACTTCGCCGAAATCGAGCGCAACGGGATTTCCGTCGTAAACAAAGTAAGTTTCGACAGGCACAAGTTCCGTAATGCGACGGCGGCACACAATTTTCACAGCCGTGTCTGCAGTTACGACAATGGTAACCGACTTCGACGGGGTAACTTCAACGCCGTCCACAAGCACTTTGTACAGTTCGCAGCCGCTGTTCGGCGTTACGTCAAGCGTAACTTCCGTGCCGTAACGAGCCGTTGCAGGCGCATCCACAATGCAACCCGTTGCCGCTACGTTTATCGGATATTCCGTGTCGTCCATGCGGAAGTCCTGCACGTAGTCTACGGTGTAACTCAGTTTTTCGTCAACGACGCGCAGCCACAGTGTGTAATCGCCCTTGCCGCCGACAATCGTGTTGTTTGCACCGTTTGCAGCCACTGCCGAAGAGGTGTTCGGCTCGGTGCCGTCCGTCGTAAAGTAGTAGTTGCCGTCGGGCAAATCCACCGTGAAAGCAATGTTTTTGTCCGTAAACAGTTTGTCAACGGTCAGTTTGCCGAGTGCCACATCGGTTGTCGCGGTGTTGCCTACGTTGTCCGTCATCGTGACGGAAATGCTGTCGGTCGCCGCAACAACGTATTCGTACACGGCTGTACGGGTGTCGTCGGTACGGGACTTCAGTCCGCCGGACGGCACCCCGCCGATGGTCAGTTTCGCCCCCCCCCTGCCGCTGTCAACCACGCTAACGGTTACGATTTTGCTGCCGTCAACGTTGTCGGTAACGCGCACGTTGCCAAGGCTCGGCGCAGCGTTATCGTTTGTGGTAAGTGTCAGCACGGGCGACTTCATGTACAGGGTGTTGTTTTGCGCCGTCATTGAAGGAATAAAACCGGAAGGAACGGTAAAGTGCGTAAACGAATGCAGCGCAACCGAAGTGATGTCCTTGCCTGCAAGTTCGTCCGCCGAAGCGGCGATTGTGTACTGCAAGTAACTGTCCGTCTTTGTGCCTTGATTTTCGGAAGAGGATTTGTTGACGGCTTGCCGGAATCCGTTATCCGTAGCGCACTGGTTTTTCGAGCCGTCCGCGCTGTAACTGAAATCGCCTCTTACGCCGTAGTACATTTCGGCAAAGGTTTCGTCGATTGCGTCGTTTTTACGTTCCGAACCGGACTTAAGCCATACTGTTGTCTGCATCGAAATTGCGCCGTTTTTAATTGCAGTTGCAATGTTGTCGGCAAAATCGGCATAAACAAACAGATTTGCATTGTAGTAGCAGGCAACCTGCGTTGCGCCGCCGGTAGTCAATTTCACTTCTTCGCTTCCGACAGAGGAAAACGACGGTTGAATTGCGCCCGAAGTTACGTATCTGGCAACATAATTACCTGCGTCGTAACTTTCGTCGTCCGCAGTTGCGGCAAGCAGGTTGTACTTGCCTACCGCGCCCACGTTGTGAAATTTCGATTGTTTTTTGTCCATCGACGCCATTGCCACGGTTTGCGCCGCAAGCGAAAGGCTAAGTACGCAGACAATCGCAAGTGCAAACAGCACCGATATCTTTTTGTTTTTCATAAAGAGTTTACCCCCTTACCTGCCCAGTAACTTCTGAATGGTTGCGTTGTCCGCCTTGAATGACGAAAGGTCGGGCACGTTTGTGTAGGTGTATGTGTGGTTTGCCACCGCCGTAGACGTTGCGGAGATACCCATTGTCTTGACGGAATATTTTTCCTCGATACGCACCGCAGTTACGTATGCTTTGCTGTCCAGCGTGATGTACAGGCGTACGTACTCAAACGACTGCATGTCAACGCCGCTCATCTCGCCGATTTGCTTTTTGTACGCGGCAAACATTTCCGCAGTTGTCTTGAGGTTTAGCGACAGTTTGAAGCCGTTGCCTTCGGTTGCCACGCTTATGCTGTCCGTTGTGCTTTCGGCAATTTTGTAAATCAGCACGCCTTGCGACGAAGCACCGTATATGTCTGCAAATTGCGCGTCGGTTACGTCGCTGAAAGTTGCGCTGCCGTAGTTACCTTCGTTTGCGGCAGGCACTTTGTCGCCGCCCTTAACCTGCGCGTAGGTCACTTTGTCCTGTCCGCCGTAAGCGAAATGTACCAGTGACACGCTGGGGTCTACGCCCATTACCGAACTGCCTGCGTTGGAAGACTCGGTAAGCACGTTGCCGTTTGCGTCCTTAATTTTGACGAAGCCGCCGCTTGTCTTGACGTTCATTGTTGCCGTTACGTCCGCGCCGCCGGTAATCTTGTAGGCGGTGTTGCCGTATCTGCTCAGGCGCACGTTGTAGTTTGCTTCAAACAGTGCCCATGCGTATGCCGTGTCGGCAATTACAAAGTTGACGTTTTGCGTGTTGTCGTTAAGCACGTTGCTGCCGCCCGTCGAACAATCGTGGGCAAACAGGTTTGTGCCTTTTACGTTAAACTGATACTTACCGCTGACCTGTACGTTGCCGACAAGTCCGTCAAACGAGTAATTACCGTTTGCGTCCGTCGTCGTTTCCTTGTCCGAAGCGAACATTGTCATGCCGACCACGGGCAAACCGCTTGATGTCGTCACTCTGCCCGACACGCCGAACGCCCTGCCGACGTTGACGTTTTTCACTACGTAATCCGTCGCGCGGATCTGCGAGGGGCTGAACATGTAACCGTCCTTGGCAAATGCGATTATCGTTTCCGTATCGAAGGGACCGAAGGTCATTTCACTGCTTGTAAGGGGCGTTTTTTGTCCGTCTGTTTCCGCAGTTGCGCCCTCGATGTCGCCGTCGAAGCGCACCACGACGAAGAATTTTGCGTTTACGACCGGGCTACACGGAGCGTTTACCGCGAGGTCTGCAATTTCGTAACCGTCCTTTGCAAACGTCAGTGTGTTGCTTCCGCTAAGACCGCTTACGGTAAAGTTGCCGTTGGTGTCTGTCTGCGCAATGACATTGCCGTCGACAGATACGTTTACTCTGTTTACGCCCGTCACGTCGCCGCCGATTTTTACCGAGCCTGCCACGCTGTAGGTTGCGGCAAATGTAAGTTCGCACGCGCCGCTTACCTTGTTGTTACCGCTAAAGGCGTATCCGCCAAGGCTTAACGCAAGCGTGTTGTCGCCGCTCAGACCCTTGATTGCGGCAACGCCGCTTTCGTTCGTTTCGCCCACAATCCGGTTGCGTATTCTGATTGTCACGCCGACAACGGGCGTTTCGCCGCACAGCACCTTTACAACGACGTCGTAAGTTGCCGTTGCCTTTACCTGACACGGATTGCTTACCGTGACTGGCGCAATGTTGTACTCGTCGCTTGCAAACACAAGCGTAACTTCGCCCGCAAGTCCGTTTGCTTCAAACCTGCCGTTACTGTCGGTGGTCGCGACTGTTTTGCCGTCCACCGTTACCGCAACGCCGACGATGGGTTTCGCTGCGTTGGTTACGGTGCCGCCGACAGAGTAGGTTGCGTTGATCGTCACCGTTGTACCGATGTTGCTTACCGTAACCGTCACGCTGTCAAACGCGTAACCGCTCTTTGCAAATGTTACTACGTCGCCCAACGCAAAACGGGTTGTTTCCTTGCCGCCGACAAATGCGGTCACGTCGTCGACTTGAATGTTTCCGCTGACAAACCCGAACGTTATGTCCGCGTGCAGCGCGATGTCCGCCGTGCAGTGACCCGCAATCGGCATAGTCTCCGTTACAAATCCGTTTGCCGAAACGGTCACTTCCGTTTCAGACGTGTCTATGCCGCCGATTGAGTATCTGCCCTGCTCGTCTGTCGTCGCCGAAATGCTGTCGATTGTTACCGTTGCACCGACAATGGGCGTTGTGCCGCTTGTCACAATGCCGCCGACAGAGTAAGTTGCCGACACGACGATTACTTTGTCCGCGTCATCTTCCGTCAGGGTAAGTTCGGCTTTGTCAAACAGGTAGCCGTCCTTTGCTATCGTTACCGTAGTTGCGTCAAACAGGTTAAGTTTGTACTCGCCGCCGACAGACGTGTGCGAAGTGCGCCCGTCGTAACTAAGGGCGACGTCGGCAATCGGGCTGTCACCCACAACCGTTTTGATTGTCACCGAGTAACCCACGTCGGCAAAGGCATACAAGCCGCCCTCCGACACAGTGATAGAATCCGGCTTGAAACGAACGCCGTTAATGTCCTTGGCAATCAAGGTGTAAACCGACGTAAGGTTGTCGAACACCGCCTTGCCGTCCTCGCCCGTAAGTTTTTCCGTTTTGACTTCGGTATCGTTGTCAATGAGCACCACCGTTACACCCGCTGCCGCAGCCTTGTTTTGCATTACGGAAACTTCCGCAGTGTAGGTTGTGGTTGCCGTAAGCGTTGCGCCGCATGTTACGACCGCACTGCTTTTGCCCGTGTTGTCGATGTCGAACGAGTGTCTGTCTTTCAGCAGTTCCACGTTGGTTTCGCCGCTGAGGTTTGTAAGAATAATTTTGCCGTTTGCCGTATGCTCGACGTCGTTTGCGTGCACAGTGTAGCGCAGTTCGCCGTTACCGCCGACAACGGAAATTTGCAGTTTGTAGGTAAGGTTTGCGGTAAAGCCGTCGCCGCTATGTACAAATTCCGTCCGAAAATCGTCGTAACCTTCCGCATTGACCTTTATTTTGTCGCCGTTTGCAACGGTAACGCTAAACAAGCCTTGCTCGTCTGTCGTAGCCGCAAAATTGTCGTTTACAAGTACTTCGGCAGAGGCAACGGGAATGTTGCCGGTAACAACTGCGGCGTTACTTATCGTGTACAGTTTTGCAACGGTCAGTTTTGCCTGCGTTTGCTTTGCGTTTACCTTGGTTGTGCCGCTAACGCGGTAGTTTTGCGCGACAAATTCGATTTGTTTTTCACCGTACAGGCCGACGATGTTTGCCACACCGTTTACAATCGGCGCTATGTTGTCGTTGTCTTCCGCAAGCACAACGGTAAGTTTGTCACCGCTTGCGACTACGCCCAGTCCGTCACTGTCGCCCGTTACCGACACAACGACGTCGTACAGCGTTTGTCCGACGAAGTTTATCTTGAAGCAGTCTGCATTCAGCGTTTTTTCCGCGCCGAACACGTAGCCGCCTTTGCTTGCCGTCAGCGTCTGACCGTTACGCGCAAGGATTTCGTACTTGCCGTAGTCGTCCGTAGTCACGCTTGCGCCGCCGACGGTAATCGTAGCCGCCGCAATGGGCTTGCCGAAGTCGTCTTTTACCGCACCACCGATACGCTTTTGCAAATCAACGGAAACGCTGTCGGATGTTTTGTCCGCGGTCAGTTCCTCGGCAACATAGCCGCCTTGGGAAACTTTTATCTCGTGTTTGCCGTACAGCCCCGACAAGACAAATTTACCTTCGCCATCCGTCGTTGCCACCGCCTTGCCGTCAACGTAAATTTCCACGCCGCATAGAGAAGCATTTCCGCACACCACCGAGCCGCCAAGGTCGTACTTGTCGTACACCGTTACCCGCGGTGCGTTGCTCAGGTCAGTCACGGCAAATGTCGCGTTGTCGAAGCCGTACTTGTCGGAAACAAATTCCACAACGGTGCCAAACTTTATTTGCCTGAGCGTAACCTTGCTTTGCGAAGCGTCAACCGTCAGCGTTTGTCCGCCACACTTTACCGTAAATGTGCCGACAGCCAGATTTTCTTCGGCAAGCAGCGGTATGTCAACGTCTGCCGTCGCCTGCAAGGTAATCGGCGCGGTGCTTTCGTCGGGACAGGTGCAACCGAACAGTTGCTGACCGTCGGCAACGGCACTCACATTGACGTCGCCTGCAAGGCCCGGCACGTTAAAGTTGCCTTCCTCGTCGGTAAATGTCACAAAGGTTTTGTTTGCGCCTGCAAGCGTAACCTGTGCGCCAGACACCGCCGCGTTGCCGTTTACGCAACGACCGCTTACCGTGCGGTAGGATTTGCCGTCGGTCATGTCGATTGTCGAGTCCGCCCACACCTTGCCGGCAACCACGGGAAACCAGTAATCTTCACTGCAGAAGTTTATGGTTACCTCGCCGGTCAGGTCGGACAGGACGTATTCGCCGTTTTCGTCGGTTGTTGTTTCGGCAAGTTCGCAACTTACCTTTACGCCCTCGACAGGTTTACCGTTTACCGTCACCCTTCCGTTTATTGTAAAAGTGTAAGTAAAATTGCACGCTGCAAACAAACACAGACAAACGAGCGAACAGCAAAACAATGTCACAATCGTTAGTGTCGGTTTTCTTTTTCCGTTATTCATTTCTCTCCGTTTGCAAAACAAAAAAAAATCAAATTTGCGACACAAACCCCTTAGGGGTTTGCGTTTTTTGTCTTTAATTAGCGAAAAAATTGTAAAAAAATTTAACGTAAAAGTCAAGAGAACGTTCAAAAATCCGATATCCGTTCATTCTACCGTTCTCTCTTTTGGAGAGAAGCCTGTTCTACGAACAGGAGAATACACGAATTTTCGCCGAACCGTCGGTAGAAAATTACATTTTCAAGTCTGCTCGATTCGCATTTGATACTTCCTTTTCAAATTTGCTACTTTTTGTCGTTCAAATGTGATACTTCAGACAGACAAGGCTTTGCATTACGGAACAAATCAGAGCCGACTGTTGTTCCTCCTTTGTCGTCGGCAATTATTTCCGAAAGTACGACGGCAAACAAGAGCCGTTATTTTCAGACACAACTTTACCGCAGACAAAAAAATCGGCTGCTTCAAAGCAACCGATTCGGTATTTACAATGTTTATTTCTATTCGTCCGTTGTTTATTTCTATTCCTCCAGCGCATCGGAAACGGTGTCCGCCGTAACGTCGCCCGCAACTTCGCGCTCGCCCTCGTTTATTGCTTCGCCGTAGTCGCAAATGCACTTGTAGTCGCAATATCTGCACTCGTCCTTGTAGGGGGAAACGGCGGCATAGCCTTGTTTCATGAGGTTGCCTGCACTACGAATCATTCGCACGGCGTACTCCGACTGGTTGGCAATCTGTGCGGAGTTTATCACGCTTTTTGTCGCGAAAAACGAGCCGTCCTTTTTCAGGCGAAGTCCAAGCGTACGGCTTTTACCCGTTTCACGCAAGTCATTGTCCAACGCGGCGGCGACTTCCACACTGTCCACGGTGCGCCCGTTGTACACGTACACTTTTGCTTCGTCGATGTCGGTAAAGTTGTCGTGTATATTAAAGTAGTAAAAACCAACGGGGTTAAATCCGTATGCCGTTTTTACTGCCTTAAGGTACACAAGCAGTTGCATTTTGTGACCGATATACAAATCCTTTTCGGTGTAATGCGCCGCGCCCGCACCGCTTTTGTAGTCTATTACAACATAGTCGTCGCCGTGTTTGTCCACGCGGTCGATTTTCCCGACAAGATTAAACTCTCCGCCGTCAAACGCCACCTTTACCGCAGGCACGTCGGCACCGTCGGCAAAACTAAGTTCGCAGGCAAAGTTTACAAAGTCGGAATTGTTAAGTTGCCCCTTGACGACCTTGCACATACGCACACTCTCGCGGCGAAGTTGTCTGAGAATTCCCGCCATCTGTTCGTCGCGGCGTATCGCCCTGTAAAAGTCGTCGGACAACACCTCGTCATACAGCGCGTTTGCCCGTTCCGCCGTCTGTTCGTCCGTTTCGGCAAGGTCGATGTTTCTGACGTAATTTTCCAGTACGGCGTGCAGAATGTTACCAAGGTCGGCGGTTTTCAGTTCCGCAACCACTCTCGGCTTGACGTTGAGTCCGTACTGTACGAAGAAACGATACGGACACTTGAAAAAGTCCGTCAATTGGCTTACGCTCGTGGCGGAGTTTTTGAGATACAATTCCGTTCCGCGATCCACGCGCACCGCCATTCCGTCCTTGCCGTACACAAACTTGTCTATCTCCGCGCCGAAATGTTTACACAACACATCGAACGCAGGCATGTTGACGGCTTGTTTGTCAAGTTTGCGCCTTTTGGCGGAGACAACTTTGGCAAGTCCCTGCTTTGGCGAATACACTTCTTCGTCGGCAATGTCGGCGGGCGCAAGAGGTTTGCCGTTTTGCGTAAACAGCGACGTCAACTCGGCGACTATCGGCGACGGCGTAAGGCTGTCGGAGCCGTCCGTCAACGCGTAACTCACGTACAGTTTGTCCGTCGGTTCCAGCATCAGTTGAAACAGACTGAAACGCTCGCGCTTGTTTTCCACAAACATCTGCGGTTCGACGTTTACCCCTGCCTTGCACAAGTCGGCGATGTTTTTGTCGTTAAGCAGTTTGCCCTCGCCCTTGACAATGGGCATTGCGCCGTAGTTTGCACCAAGCAACGCCAAAAATTTTATGTCATGTTTGCGCGCCTTAGCCATGTTGGCAAACACAACGCAGTCGTTTGTCACAGGAAGTACCGACACATTGACTGCCGCAACCGCGCCGGCAAGAGTTCTGGCAAAGTCGTCCAGTTTCATCGGACGGTCGCCAAGCACTGCTTCTGCCTGAGCAAGTACCTGCATGTACTTTGCCGCAACCTGTCTTGTGACCTTGGCCTGGCTTTGCTGTTCGGCATCGACCACGTTGTCTTGTTCGGCACGTGCGTCCTGTTCGTCGGCGAATGTGTTGTTGCGCCTGTCAAGGTTGCTTTCGGCAATCAGGTTGCGCACCGCCGCGACGTATTCCGCACCGGTAGCATTTTGTGCAAAAGCAAACTTGTTGTAAAACGTCCAGAACGCCTTACGGAACTCGTCGGCGACGGCAAAATCGGGGTCGTCGTGACCGAGAGGAAAACGTTCGTAGTTGAAACTTGCATTGTACTTCAGACAAAAGTTTTCAAAATTGTACACCGCGTCGGGATTGCCGCCGACAAACCTGCGATACAGATAGTTTTTGACAAAATTAAGCACCGAACTCAACTTACAGTTGTTGCGGCATACTGCGATAAAGTCGGCAACAAACCTCGCATAGGGGTGTTCGGCAAGCGAGTACTGCTTGTCGCAAAAATACGGAATATTAAACTCATCGAACACCGTGCTGACGGCATTTGAGTACTTGTTTACGTCGCTGGTTACCACGTACACGTCACGGAAACGGCCGCCATCGCGCACGTATTTCTGCACACGGCAGGCGAGCGCGTACACCTCATTTACACGGGTTGTGGCGCGGTAAAGTTCGACAAAATCACCGCATTCAACGGGTGCGGCATTGTCGTAACGAAACATATGCGTTCCAAGCTGCTTTGCACATGCGTTGTTAAACGTCCTTGAACCGTCCACTACAAGTGGTTTAATGCCGTTAGTTGTACATATCTGCATTACGCCGTTAAAAATGTCGTTCAGATACAAATATCTGTCGGAATACCCTTCACCCACGCAACAAGCGACCACAACGCCCTTTGCGTGACGCGCAAGTTGTTCGACAATGGCAAGTTCCTGCGCGGAAAAGTTGTCGAAGTCGTACAAATAGAAGAAGCCGTTTTTGACAAATTCCGACTCGGCAATCGCCGAAACAAGCATTTCCAGTTTGTCTGCACTGTCCGCAAAACGCCCGTCGGTGTACTGTAAATATGCCTTGTACAGCAGGGCGATATCGGCGGCTTTTGCACGTACGCCGCGTGGCAAATCGTCGCTAAGCAGCCGTTCGGGCGACACGCGACAGTACTTCATCGTGCCGATTACGTCGTACATGTCGGACACGAAACCCGTAGTGTCCGTGCCCTTTGTAAAGCACTTCATTTTGTCGGCATTGTCGGCGATGATACCTGACAAAGCCATTACGCCGGCGGCTTTACTCAGGTACTCGGTATGCGGCAAAATGTCTGCGGCAAGCCGTCTGAAAGTGCGCACCTGCGCATTGAAACTGCCCTTTACGGCAGCAAGAAGCGCGCGCTCGGCTTCCATGCTGGCGCGGTCGGGCACAATTACCGTGTGCGTAACGCTGAGATTGGTTTTGTCCACGCGTTTAACGATGTCGCAGACGTATCGCGCCGCGTCCTTAAACGTGTTGGTCTTGTAAATGGTTATCATTTGTATCTCCGACAAACGCCAGGGCGGGGCGCATTCCGTCTCGTCGTTTTTGTTTAAGCCGTATGCACAACAAGAACCGCCTACGGACGAAATGTACACCTGCGAAAGCAAACGTTTGCAATGTCGGGCAGACGACCTACCAAGAAACCAACCGCCGCCCGAGAAAACTCGATGCAATTATTATACTATTTTGCGGCAACGCTGTCAATACGCCGAAATTTATTCGCGACTTTTTGTAAGATATTTGTGCGCGCGGTTTTCCTTTACCGTCAGGTAACTGCGCCCGATAAGAAACGAGCCGCTTTCCACGTCCTTGTTTACCGTCGTTCCGCATGCGACAAAGCAGTCGTCCCCCATCGTAAGCGGCGCGACAAGGTTGCTGTTGCAGCCGATAAAACAATTTTTGCCTACGATCGTGCGATGTTTTTCCTTGCCGTCGTAATTGACAAAAATCACGCCGCACCCGACGTTTGTATTTGCGCCGACGGTCGCGTCACCGATGTAACTGAGATGCGCCGCCTTTACGCCGCTTTCAAGAGTGCTGTTTTTGATTTCCACAAAGTTGCCTATGCGGCAGCCGTCACCCACGCGGGCGTTGTTGCGTAAATGAGCGTCGGGCCCCACAGTGCAATTGTCGCCGACAGTGCTACCGCAAATGCGCGAAGACCTGACGACGGTGTTTTTGCCTATTACGGAATCCTCGACGTAGGAAAAACTGCCCACAACGCAACCCTTTTTAAGCACGCTGCGCCCTTTTATGACGGCGAACGGCTCGATAATCGCGCCATCTTCCACCACCACGGACGGGTCGATTTCGTACACATACTACTCCTTGTTTTTCTTATCAAAATATTACCAAAATATTACTATGTTTAATTTATTTTGGCGACAAGCACCGTCATGTCGTCCGCAGGATGATTTTTGCAAATTGCCATTGCCTTGGACAAAATATCTTCCGCCATACTTTGCGGATTGGTGACAGTGCACTGACTGAACGCCGTCGCAAGTGCGTTTGCCTCGCGGAAGCAATCGGTAACGCCGTCGGTGACAAGCACCACAACGTCGCCATCGCCAAGTGCCTTTTTCGTCACGGACGGGCGCATTTCTTCCAGCACGCCCAGCGGCAGACTGCTGCCTGCTACGATTTCCACCTTGTCGCCGCAGCGCACTATTCCGCTTGTCGCGCCCAACTTGATGAAGTCGGCAAGTCCGTTGTACAGGTCAAGCACAACCATGTCCACCGCGCAAAAAACTTCGTTGCCGCAACCCGTCAGCAGTTTGTTTACGCAGGTCAGTATCACGTCGTTGTCAAACCCTGCGCGGTAGAAACTTTCCACCAGCCCTATTGCCGTCGACGACATTTCTTCCGCCTTTTGTCCGCTGCCCATGCCGTCGCACAACGCAAGTATACACTTGCCGTTGTCCGTACGAAGCACCGTGTGCGTGTCGCCGCCGATGTCGTTGCCGTCCTTGACTGCCGAGGCAATGCCGTAACTGACTTCGAAGCGCGGCTTGGCAGACAAAATCACGTTGTGCCACTCGGCACTGTCCGTCGCTTCCACACGTTCCACAATCATGGGCGACCCAAGTACACCCGACGCAACCTGCTCGATGACGTCCGTACAGTCGTCCTTCGCCGAAACGGTAACGTAAGCCGACAACATGCCGTTTTGTCTTATTACCGTCGAGCCGATGCACATCACGTTGTGGAATACCAACCGCTCGACAAGTTCCGTTTCTCTGTCGCTGTCCGACACGGCGCGTTCCTTGCAGTCTGCGGCAAGTTTCATAAGCAGACCCGACACGCCGCCCATCTGTTCTGCAACAAGCGTGCGACTGCTGTCCGACTGCTCGACGCGGGACACGTACTCGGCGTAACTTTTTGCCTGCCCGTTGATTTCCGAAATAACGCGCGACACACGGTCGCACCGCACGGACAATCCCTGCGGCACATCAAGTATGCTACACTTACCGCGTTTAACTGCGCAAACTGTCATATTTAACAGGCTTTGTTCGGTATCTTGTATGTTTTCACGCCAACATTTGTTGCGCTGTTCGCAGTCTATGCAAACACTCTCCGACACCTGTCTGACCATGGCGTTCTGCGCCTGCCCGGCGGTTACGCGCTCCTGCGAAACGGAATAGAACGCATTGCGCATAGTAAGGAAAATGTCCGACAGACGGTACAAACGGCGTGACATTGCCACACCTAATTTTTGCGTTACGCTGCGGCTGAGGTACAGTTCCGCACCGCCGTAAGCGCAGTCGCGGATATGTCTGTACACGCCGCCCGGAATGACGACAAATACCAACACCGAAACGGCTGTCGGCACAAAAACTATCGTGTCGAACCGCCCGTGCAGATTGAAAAAGTAACTCAGCACAATGTCTGCGCACAACACCGAAACGGCGGCAACGTACCTGTTCAACTTGCCGAGAGTTACTGCGCAAACGGCAACAATCACACAAAACACGCAGCACTCGAACGTGCCCGTCGCAAGCAAATGCCCAACGCCGACAAGACTGCCGCACACAAGCGTTGTTCTGTCATCAAGCGCACACGCGCAAAACAGCACTGCAAATGGCGCGACAAAATATGTCGGACACAACCCCCACAACGTGTATTTTGCCAGGCAGAAACTCGCCGCGACCACAAACAACGCAATGCACACGCGCTCGTCAAAAGCAGGTTTGTAGTTTATGCCGCGCACAAACACGGCGCGCAACATGTACACAGACACGTATGCAAACGCCGTCGCAAGGGCAACTTGCAGCAACTTTTCCGCAAGGGCGGCGTAACCGTCGAAGCCGAAAACAACGTAAAACACGTTTGCCAGTACCATGTAGAGCAGCAACATACCCTTGCCGATTTTGCGCTTTGCCAGTTTGTGAATAAGCACGAAAGCCAGCATTACAGCCGCGCGGACAGCCGCGTGCATTACGAATTCACCTCCGCCCAAAACAGCCGAAGCGACGTAAACGACAGCCGCGACAAGCGGATTGGCACTGTACAGTGCGCCGACAAACATTCCGAACGCCAGCGCGCCGCCGACAAGCGTTTGCGACAGCAACACAAACGCCGTGTACACGGCATACATCAATGTGGTTTGCACGGTCAACTTTTTCATGGCAACTCCAAACGGAAGATTTTTTACCATGGTACACCGCGTACAACCGAAATTATTAACTTTGTTTGGTGCAATTTGTCGGTTTTGGTCGAACGGGCAAAAAGACATGTGCGTCCGTTTGGCACATCAAATCCAACTACGTAACAAAAAATCGATCACATCACACGGCACAGTAAACACGCACAAATGCCGCCGACAAGATTGGTAAACAGTGCGATAGGCACTGCCCACCCTGTGCGTTTCACCCCTGTGCCCGCAAAATACACCGCAGCCACGTAAAACACCGTTTCACTACTTCCCATAATGACGCTTGCGCACCGTCCTACGTAACTGTCCGCGCCGTACCGTGCGTAAACGTCGGAAAGTATCGCAAGACTTCCGCTGCCGGAAAAGGGGCGTAGCAGCATCAGTTCCATCACCTCGGGCGGCACCCCCACAAGCCCGAACGGCGGCGCAAGAACACTGACAATCCACGCTCCGACGCCGCTCAATCGAAGCGCGTTTACCATAATAAACATCGCCGCAAGATAAGGGAAAATATCAACGGTAAGCGGAACGGCTTTCTTCGCGCCGCACACAAACCCGCCGTAGACGTCTACTTTTTTACACAGTCCCCACACGAGGGTGAGCAACAGTATTACAGGTACAATGTAGTTCATTTTGTGCGTTTAACCTGCGCCGACATTTGTTTTTTCCATGCTTTTACTCGTGGTTTTCACACCGTTTTCACTTGCCAAACAGCCGTTTTCCGCAGTTATTTTGCCTGCCGAATTTACGTTTCCGTCATCAGATTGTCGATACGTATCTGTTTTTTCATTACGTTTCGGGTAAGCAAGGCACACAAGCGCAATCCCGACTACCGCCGTCAGCACGGTGGAAATAAACGTGGGCAAAAGTATGTCCGATGGCGAAGCGGAGCCTGCCTGCGCACGCAGTCCGATGACGGTCGTCGGCACAAGTTGCACACCGCTTGCGTTTACCACAAATAACACCGCGCCTGCCCGACTCAGCGTTTCGCCGTGTTCCAGCCGCCTGATAGCTTCGATTGCCGACGGCGTTGCGGCGTTGCCCACGCCAAGCAGATTGGACGCTTCGTTGAGCGCAATGTAATTAGCGACTTCCGCTTCGATTTTTCCGTACAGCAGCCTGTTTATCGGCGCAAGCAACTTTGCCAGTTTCTGCACGGCGTTGCACCTGTCGGCAATTTCGAATATCCCCAGCCACACGCAGTACACCGCAATTAGCTTTACGCCGAACCCGACAGCCGTCTCCGCCCCGTCGATAAACACCGACAAAGACTTGTCCGGCGCGACAAACAACAGTACGGCCAAACTTACGGCGGTAGCCACCGTCCACACAATGTTCATACGCAATTATACGCGGCAAGCGTCGCAAATAGAAGAAACACTGCCTGCAAACATCTCTTAAACAAGGAATAAAACAATTACTTATGCGGTACCCTTCCGGGGGAGGACGGAGCGTGCACTTACTAAAACAAAGAAACTATCTTAAATAGTTAAATAAAAGAAACTTAACAACTTACGTGGCAAAGTTAAATTTCGACTACACTTCGTTCCGCTCAACATGACATAAATGTCCGAAGCAATTTCGGGTACAATAGAAAAACCGTCCCGCGCTTGCGGGACGGTTTTTGTGTTTCAGTGGAGTAATCAGTCGATGTGAGGACCTGCTGCAACAAGTGCCTTGCCTGCTTCGTTGCCTTCGTACTTGACAAAGTTTTTGACGAAGCGACCTGCAAGGTCAACTGCCTTGGTGTTCCAGTCTTCAGCGTTGGCATAGGTATCTCTGGGATCCAGAATACCGCTGTCCACACCGGGAAGTTCCGTAGGAACGGTGAAGTTGAAGTACGGAATGGTCTTTGTGGGAGCATTGTTGATTGCGCCGCTGAGGATTGCGTCAATGATACCGCGCGTGTCCTTGATGCTGATACGCTTGCCCGTGCCGTTCCAACCCGTGTTGACAAGGTAAGCCTTGGCACCGCTCTTCTTCATTTTCTTGACAAGTTCCTGAGCGTACTTTGTGGGGTGCAGTTCAAGGAATGCTTGTCCGAAGCAAGCGGAGAATGTAGGCGTAGGCTCGGTAATTCCGCGTTCCGTACCGGCAAGTTTAGCAGTGAAACCGGACAGGAAGTAGTACTGAGTTTGTTCCGGGGTCAGAATGCTGACGGGAGGCAGCACGCCGAACGCGTCTGCCGACAGGAAAATTACGCTCTTGGCGTCGGGAGCCGTGCTTACGGGGCGCACGATGTTGTTGATGTGGTAGATGGGGTAACTTACGCGCGTGTTTTCCGTAACGGTCTTGTCCGTGAAGTCGATGTGGCCTTCGCTGTCAAGGGTTACGTTTTCCAGAAGGGCATTGCGCTTGATGGCGTTGTAGATGTCGGGTTCGCTGTCCTTGTCAAGGTTGATTACCTTTGCGTAGCAGCCGCCTTCGAAGTTGAACACTCCGTTGTCGTCCCAACCGTGTTCGTCGTCGCCGATAAGCAGACGTTTCGGGTCGGTACTGAGCGTCGTCTTACCCGTACCGGACAAACCGAAGAAGATTGCGGTATTTTTGCCTTCCTTGTCGGTGTTTGCGCTGCAGTGCATGCTGGCAATTCCCTTAAGAGGCAGGTAGTAGTTCATCATAGAGAACATACCTTTCTTCATTTCTCCGCCGTACCATGTATTTACGATAACCTGCTCACGGCTTGTGATGTTGAACATAACAGCTGTTTCAGAGTTCAGACCCAGCTCTTTGTAATTTTCAACTTTTGCTTTGGAAGCGTTGTATACAACGAAATCTGGCTCGAAGTTTTCAAGTTCTTCAGCTGTTGGCTGGATGAACATATTTGTTACGAAATGTGCCTGCCAAGCAACTTCAACGATGAAACGAACTGCCATTCTTGTGTCCTTGTTAGCTCCACAAAATGCATCAACTACGAAAAGTTTCTTATTAGAAAGCTCTGCCTTAGCGATGTCCTTAACCTTAGCCCATACATCTTCTGACATTGGGTGGTTATCATTCTTGTACTCATCTGAAGTCCACCATACTGTGTCCTTAGAATTCTCATCTACTACAATGTACTTATCCTTAGGAGAACGACCTGTATAGATACCTGTCATAACATCAACAGCACCAAGTTCGCTTTCCTTTCCTACTTCGTAACCTTCGTTAGAAGCCTTTGTTTCTTCTTCGAATAATAATTCATAAGAAGGATTGTGAATAATCTCTGTAGCGCCTGTAATACCATACTTGCTTAAATCAACGTTTGCCATTTTACATTAAACCTCTTTTCTTTAATTGTAGTTCCTTAATACCTTTTATAAGTATTATAGTAATTTACAGAAAATGGATTTAACCACATTCTTTTGATAGTATACATAATCAGTTAGCAAAAAGCAACCTTTAAATTGTTAAGTTTTTAACTTTTTATATCAATAATTCCTAATATTTATGTTAAATTCCAATTAAATATCATTACTATTTTACATATAACCGTATTTATACATATATCTGT
>OGOZ01000659.1_pt1 | contig 22499 bp, 23 predicted proteins | sample 1552801 | NCBI WGS metagenome assembly OGOZ01 (sample SAMEA2580196, study PRJEB22360) | human gut metagenome | biome: human gut; feature: human-associated habitat; material: faeces | place: Denmark | collected 2008/2010 | reverse complement strand
AGAGACCGTGTGTTTTTATTAAAATTAAATATATAATTCAACTATCATAGGCTGTTGTATCACTTTGGTATAACTCACGCAAACACGTATAGAGCTTTTCCCCGAGTAAAACAAAAGACCCTGACAGCGGTCGTCAGGATCTTTTCTCAATGTGTAGTTGTAATAAATTTCTATTTTGTCATTGTAAAGAATTACTTTGTTTACCAGCGCATTTATCATTTGTTGTGGTTCTTTTTGCAACGCCGATCGGATATGGGCAATAATTTCCGCTCGAGATAGTCCTATTCGTTGCTTACATTCTTCGGCTGTAATTTTAGCGGATATATCGGCAAGCTCTTGTTCGAGTTTTTCGAGTTTTATTTTGGTAGACATTGTGGTAATTCCTTTACCGATGGCATCGAGGAAATTTTCTATCTGTTTCTCAAGTTCCGCCTTTTGCTTTTTCAAAATTGCCTGCGTAGATTTATCGTTCAAACGCTCATCTTGGCTTTCCATCAATTTATCTGCGATTACTTCTACAACATTGTCGTGATTTAGAGCTTTCAGAGTAACGTCCACAACGAAATCTTCGAGTACATTTTTTCTGGCTTGCGTTTTTTGACAACCGTTGTGTTCTCTTCTGCCTGTACACATGTAATACCGATTGACGGTTCCGTTTTTGCCTGTACCGCTTTGAGCAGTCATCGGTTTTCCGCAATACCCGCAAAATAATTTATGTCGCAACAAGTAAACTACTTTTTTACTTACCAACCCGTAATGAGTAAAAGCTTGTCGCTGTTTTACTAACGCTTCTATATCTTCGGGGACGATTCTCGGATAAATATCATTGAATTCTTCACCGTCGTAATGGTATTTGCCGTAATACTTTTCACTTTGCAACATATTGTGAACCGAATGTAAACATAAAGGCTTTCCCCGATTTCTTGCGCCCATGTCGTTTATTTCTTTCCATATGGTTTCTACCGGGCGCCCTTTGGCATATTCTTCAAATACGTATCTTACAAATTTTGCTTTTTCTTCATCAATAAGTACTTTTTTGCCTGTTTTTTCATCTCCGACGGTGTAATAACCGAATAATATAAAACCTCCCGTGAAATTTCCTTTCTTTCTCGTTTCGTTTAGCCCGCGTTTTACCTTTTGCGAAAGTTCGGCCGAATAATATTCAGCCATGCCTTCGAGTAAAGACTCAAGTATAATGCCTTCCGGCGAATCGGGGATGTTTTCCATTGCGGATAACAGTTTGATGCCATTATCTTTCAAAGTCTTGCGATGCATTGCCATTTCATACTTATTACGAGAAAATCGGTCAAGTTTGTAAACCAGAACGAAATCCCAAGCACGTTTTGAACTATCTTTAAGCATTTTTTGAAAGCTGCGACGGTTGTCGTTAGTTCCCGTCATGGCACGGTCTATATACTCGTCAAGTATAAGTATATTATTTCTTTTTGCGTAGTCGTAGCATACATGCAGTTGACCTTCGATGGATTGTTCGGTTTGCCTGTCTGATGAATATCTGGCATAAATTACACAAGTTTTCATAGTTTTACCTCCGTGAAATGTGATATAAAGTTGATTTTTGTCATAGAATTGACCTCCTAAATAAATTTGTTCCAATCATACACGATAAAAAAATAAAATGTAACATACTTTTCCCATACATTACAAAGAATTTTGGAATATGACTATGGTAAATAGGAATGTTACCGAGTATTTCTTTACCTTTTTCAATACTCATTGCTTTAAGCCTCCTTTGTCGAAACTCTTTCGACGAGGGGAGAACATCGGGAAATCATGCCGTCTGTCAAGGAAAAAGAAAAAATTGTTGTATGTGAATTTTATGCTTCTCGATTTTACACGACAAATTTTTCCCTTGACAGCAAACGATTTTCCGATAAGATAACTCCCCCGAAAGAGCGAAGCGATATAAATAACCGAAAAGTACCGCTAAAGTATGGGGAATACATACAAAATGGCAAAAACTTCACGGTGTTATCCGTTTTTGGCGGGTAAAGTCTGTTACATTTCTTCACGAAAAGTTGTATAGTCGAAGAAAAAACAGGGAGGTGATGCCTAATGAAAGAAGTAATTATGGATTTCAATCCGTTGGGGCTTAAAGTATTTATCAATGAAGAGCCGAGTCTTGATTTAATACCGAAAGACACTCTGAATTTGATAATTACCGAATTGGATAAGCAAATCCAAGAGGACGCGCGCTCTTTTCAGAGTTCGAATAACAGCGAATAAAAAATTTACTAAATTTTTCCGCAATCCGCTTGACTTTATTTTTTCAGCGAGTATAATTGAATTATCTAAATGAAAAAGGACTTTCATTTAGGTTAAGGAGCCGCCTATGCGTAGCAAGAATGAAGAAATACTGAAAAGAATAGTCGAAATCATAAACGACAGTTATTATCAGGGAGAATCCGCTCCCTCTATGAAGGATATTGCCGATTCTTTGGCTATAAGCCTTCCTACGGCAAGCAGATATATCAATGAACTTATAAGCCGTGGTGAATTAGAGAAGGGTAGCAGATACGGTGAACTCCGTACTCCCAAGATAATCAGGGACAGTAATACGATAAAATGTCCCGTAGTCGGTGAAATCGCTTGCGGAACGCCGCTTCTTGCGGAAGAAAACATAGAGTTTTATGTAAATCTTTCCAAGGAACTGTTCGGAAACGGCAAATACTTTATTCTTCGGGCAAACGGTAGTAGCATGATAAACGCAGGCATAGATAATGGCGACCTTGTAGTTGTTCGTCAGCAAGAAACGGCAGAACAAGGACAAATCGTGGTTGCTCTTATAGACAATGAAGCAACTCTTAAACGCTATTATCTGGACAGACGGCGTAAAAAAATTCGCTTACATCCCGAAAACGACAATATGGAAGATATGTATTATTCTTTCGTCGCGATTCAAGGCGTAGCGGTCAAGGTCATCAAAGATCTTAAATAGGTTAATGGTCGGACAAGCCCGCCCCGGTTGTCCGGTTGTTATATAGAAGGTGCGAAAGATAGCATACCGAGGTACGGGATTTCCCGCCCCTGCCAATGCGGTTTGCTAAATACAAGTCTTACCGCGCTATGGGAAAAGGAGGTTTGTTTTTATGGAAACCGCAAAAGTAGTAGAAACCGTTCCTTTGCGTATGCAATGTTCGGAATGCAAGCGTTTTTACAACGCTATCAGCAAACCAAACGGCGAAATCGACGGAAAGTGTCCTTACTGTCACGCTAAATATCACGAGCATAGCAACGATACTACGCGACTAATCAAGATAATCCGTAAAAGAAAAGTCGCGAACTAAATTATAAACACAATTAAATATCGTCTAACATGGCAAATTGAGGTCGGGCTGAAACAGAGTCAGTGGTAAATCCGAGGTCCCTGCCGGTTAGGTAAGATTCGCTAGGAGAATAGTGTCCCCACCCGAATGTGAGCCTTTGAAAAAGCTCACACACCGTGTATGGGGGCACTTTTATTTTGTCCTCAGACGGGTTAAAAACTAACAAAAAGGAGTTACATAATGACGTTAGACGCAATCAGAAAAGAACTTAAAGAAGTTCGTTATTATTATGCCCGTCGTGCCATTTTTGACAAAGCGCTTCGGGAAATAGGAAACAAAAATATTATGGATTTGGTTAAAAAGTATAACGATGCGGTCAGTACTGCTTCACCTAAACTCTATGATATTTATATCAGCCTGTATGTAAATTACCACACTCAAGAACAATTGTCTGAAGAACTCAATTATTCACCGGACTACGTTCGCAAACTCAATAAAGACTTACTAAAATTTCTTCAAAATAAATTAAATGAACAGGAGGCAAAATAACAATGACAAAAATACCGGATTTTATGGTAACATGTCCCGATAATATTTATAGGACAAAAAACTTTATCGTCGCACAAGACTTGCAATACAAAGAGCATGACGTTTTCGACAACGTGCTTTTAAGTCACGATACATATTATAAGCGCACAAAAAAACGCGATGAAGAATATATGTTTATGTTTGAGGATAAGGATCATATTGATGGCAGACGGATACCGTCAACATCGTATACAAGAAAATACATTGACTGATTTTCCGGGATAGGCAAAGAACCTATCCCGTTTTTCTTTTCAAAGCCATGAACCTTTGTATGGGTAAGTATGGATAAAGCCCAACAAATGTCCAAAAGTACTTTGTAATGGCACAAATCGGTGGGTAAAGTCTGTGGTTTTTTAATTTTGAATTTGCTACAATGCTCGTGTAATCAAAAAGCGACGGCATAAGCCCGACGGTTCGTTGCGGACTGAATTCAGACAAGGTGGCCACCTTCCGTAAACAAGTCGCACGAAACGAAGTGTTTCATTCTCACCGAGCTTGAGATTACAAAAACTACAACTTAATAGTGGGCGGCACGAAGTAAAACTTCTGTACGGCGTAAGTCCCCTAACGATGAGCTATTCGACGATACGGGCAAATCTAATTTAATTACAAGGAGTAAAAAATAAAAATGGCAAACAGAGAAAGACGTTGGTCCGTTCCCAAGAATAGAGCGGCAAGTTACGCAAGCGAGCGTAAAGAAAAAGTACATCAGCACGGTCCTAAGGAAGGCAAAGAACTTACCGACTACGAAGCGGGACTTCGTTCCGGTTATCTTCAGGCGCAGTCCGATCATGCAGGACTTTACAAGTACAAAAAGGCTTTATCGGAAGGAAAATCCAAAGCCGAAGCAAAGAAAATCTCCCGTACTATCGGGAAAAAGAAATAATTTTCAGGAGGAATTAAAAAATGAATAACGTTTTTGTAGAAAGAGAAACCTTTGAAACTAACGGCAAATCTTACTTTACCTACTTCGTACGCGGCAACGTTCGCGGCAAGGACGTAAAAGCGTGCGTCGTTCCGCCCGATCTCGGCGGTTATGCCGTACTCGATATCGTGTTTAACGGAGAAAAATCCGCCGAACTTGTGTCCACTCCCTTCGAAATGAAGGACGATCACAACAAGGTTATTTCCGGTTGCACCTATTCGGTACGTTCTACCGACGAAAACGGCGAAGTCTACGAATGTAAGATTAAGCCTTTCCGTAACTCGGACAAGACTATTCTCAATATGCTTTTGAGATAATCTGAAGTTAAAGGCGGCTTGCCTTCGGGATTCCGCAGGTATAGCCGCTTTTTCTATGCTTTTCAGGAGGAATTTATATGACTAAAACAAATAAAATCGTGACTGCGGTGGTTGTTTTACTCGTAATTGTCTTGTGCGGAGGACTTTTGACCGTCCTTTTCGTGCATAAAGACAAAACCGACGTAAAACCTGCCGAAATTCAATATAACGCTACTTTCGGAGAAAAGTTCGAGGAAGAATATCCGCTAAGTTCACTTTCTCGCTCTGACAATATGTCCGTTGCACCGTATGCCTATAAGGATACGCAACTGTTTTCCGGCAAACGTATTACCAAAATCGCCGCGCCGGTAGGTACAGTTACGGCTGTTGACGACAATCAATATTTTACGCTTTGGGTAATTAAGTCCGACGTCGTAAAAGCCGGCGGTAAAATTGCGGACGGCACAGAAAAAACGTATAAGGTACATATTCCGCGCGAAGAAATTACTTCTACAACCGTAAACAAGTGGATAACGATAGACCTTTCCGACCAATTTATTTACGTCGGGGCAGACGAAACGCTTGCATTTATGAAAGCGGACGATCCCGTCGTATGTAAGTATGCCGACGGAGCGGAATTGCCCTTTATTTACGACCTTACGAAGTCCGGACGCGAACAAACAACACAAAGCATTTACTATTCGATCTGGACGGACGACGTTGTAAATCTTAAAGGTAAAAACATCTCTATTCTCGGCGACAGTATTTCCACTTTCGGCGGTATCAGTAACGACGGAACAAACACAAATACGAATATCAAGGACAATGCGGTGTTCTACCCGAAGTACGAAATCGACAAAGCCGAAAAAACTTGGTGGAAACAAGCGGTTGACAGCACAGGTATGAACTTACTCGTAAACAATTCGTGGTCGGGTTCTAAGGTTACTAACGGTAACGGAGCGGCTTACGATAAACGCGCAACCGAACTTCACGACAATACAGGCAATAACAAAGGAACTAATCCAGATATTATTGCCGTGTATATGGGCGTAAACGACTTCGATAACAATGTCGAACTTGGCTCGTTCAAAGAACTATCCGAAGTTTATAGCGAAGAAAACGGATATATTACGCCGGAGAATTTTGCGCAGGCATACGCAATTACTTTGCATAAGATAACACAAAAGTATGGTAAAGCCGACGTGTATGTTTTTACGCTTCCGTATAACGGCACGAACAAAGATACCGCGACTATGGATAAGTACAACGATACCATTCGCAGTATTGCAAAGTATTTCAAGTGCCGAGTGGTAGACATTGCCGCAATCGACGGATACGAATACGAAAAGTACACGAGCGACGGTCTACACCCTAACGAGCAAGGTATGGATTTAATTACCGACCTGTTCGTAAGAACGCTTAAAAGCGTATATAAAAATTAATTTACAGGAGGACAATTAATGACTAATACAAAGAAACAAAAAGTATTGAAAATTACGGCGATTTTGCTTGCCGTTTTTACCATTCTTACCGCAGGGATTATAGGCATTTGCTATTCGGTAAAGAATAATGCGCCTACCGATTCTACTGCTGAACTACAGGGCGAACCCGACTTCGAATACTCGGAGCCTAAGGTTTACAATATGCCAAAAGCTATGGCCTTTACGGCAAAAACACTCGCCGCCGCGCAAGCAAACGGACAGACGGTTGACGTAAAGATACAGGCATCCGTTACGCCGTGGGACGCGGCAAACCAACAAGTAGATTATTCTATCGCTTGGGGAGCTGCGCCTACTCACGGCAAGGAAGCCGTAACCGATTACGTTACCGTAACGCAGGATTCAGACGGTTCGCTTACCGCCACGATTTCCTGTAAAAAGGCTTTCGGCGGAGACAAAATAATCGTTACCGTTACCACTCGTGACGGCGGTTTTACGGCAAATTGTACGGTTTCGTTCGTAGGTGTTGCAAGCACGATAAGTATCACTAACAGCTCTCTGAACCCGATTAGTGATACAAACAGAGGCAATTACTATCAACTCGGCACGAATAAGACTTACAACTTTACCGTAAATCTCGGAAACATCTTTAACACAATCGGCAGTAAAAATCTTACGGTCACGCTCGGCGGCGTAGGAGAACTTTACTTCGGCGACGAATTCGTTGACGGAAGCAGCGGTATGGGAAGTTTCTCCAATATGGCGAAAAGAAAAATGTCCGATATAGTAAGCAAATTCATTACGTCCGCTACCATTTCGGGAACGACTCTTACCGTGAAAACCGGCACCGTTGTTGTTGAAAACTATTATGACGAAATGGTAAACGATACCGAATATTTTACCGGAACGACATATAAAGGCAGATATGTTTTCGAGGACGAATACGGATTAACCGGCGGTAAAGACTTTGAAACAAACAGTAAGGCAAACATAGCCGCTCTTCCTTCGTGTTACTTTACGATTACCGTAAAAGACACCGTAAGCGGACTGTCCGAAACGGTAAAAGTGTGGCTGGTTACCTCGGTTAAAAGCGTAAGCCTTAACAAGTCTACGGTCAATATTTGACCGACGCTACAGGCGAAAGGAGGTAAATTATGAGTGCAAAAAAAGCAACAAAAACAACACTCGGAGTTACTGTTTACGTTCTGATCGTCCTTGCAATTATTGCCGTAGTCGGACTAATATTTCAGCTTACAAACGGCTTTACCGATAAAGTGAAAACCTTTTACGTAACGGTGGATAAAACCATCGTTACGGACGCTTCCGGCGGATACGTTATTACCGAAACACGACCGCTAAACGGCATTGTACGTAATCTTTCGACGGACAGCAACAACAAAGGATATTCGCTTAAAGTGGTGCCGAACAAACTTGACGGAAAGGATTTCGCTTTTGCCGTGGACGGTAAAACGCATACTTTTCAGGCAGAAGAAAACTTTACCGCAGGGTTTGATATAACGACCGACGGAGATAGGTTTTCCATAAAGCCTAAAGGCAACGGCGTTACGGATATTTTAGAGCAAATCTATGGCGATACCGTCACTTCTTGCGACGATAAGTCCTACAAAGATACGTTTACGCTACTTATAACTTCCAAAGACGGCAAGTCGGTTATAAAGCTCAACTTCTCCGTTTCCGGCAGAGTTACGGGCGTGTATTTCGACAAGGAGGTAATCTGGTTTTGACGACGAAAAAGAGATTAGCGGTAATGCTTCTCGCTTTCGTTTTAGGAATAAGTGCCGTCATTGCGGCGGCACAAGTTCCCGTCATCGCCAAAGCGGAAAGCACGGTTACATATACAAACGTTCTGGAAGATTTACAGCGCGACAGTTCCTTTTCCAAGGATAACTATCCCGAAAAAGCGACCGATTACTCCTTGCAGTTAATCCAGCTTGCAGAAAGCAGCGACAAAGAACTCTTTGTTTACGTTTACCAACCGAGCGGACAACAGAAGGGTTTGGTTGCTTCGTCCATCAACATTTCTACAACCATAAACGACGCCGTTTCTTACCACAATTACAAACTTGAACTGCTGAATGCCGACGGAGTGTTTTTCAAATATAAGGTTTCGGACTTTGCAGTCAAAGACGATGCCGTAAGATATTACGCTATTACGTCTATTTACCGAAAGTGGGATAAAACAATCGATCCCGCAACGGGAAACGACAACACCGTAACCGAAGTGAATTACAACGTTTCGAAGCAATACGCTTTCGGCACAATCAACGGCAAGCCTTATGTAAATTGTGTGGATATAGACACAATCGTCGTAACGGACAAGTTTGTGGGGTTCGTCAGATATGAAAACGGATTTACGCTTTACAATTCCGCATGCGATAGCCATTTCGTGGCTTTCAATACGGACAAGCCCATAGACAAACTTCTCGAAGCGGACGTTTATTATACCACGCAATCGTATAATTGGAATTGGACTGCGTTTGTAGGCGAAAAGGAAACTTTCGGCACAAAACAGGATAACTATTCTTATCTCAAATACACGGACAAGGTAGAACATACCGGGGAAGGCTGGTTTGCAGGAACTTACAAATGGGACAGAATTCAGACCGTTGACGACTTTATAAGCGGAGAAAAACGCGAAAACATATTTCATGGTGCGGTGCTCGACGTTAAAGTTTCTACAAAACTTACCGACTCTGCACTTAATGAACTGAAAGGAAAGAAGTGGGTTCTTCGCTTTACTGAAACCGCCTATTCCTTTACTCCAGATTACACGGGGACGGGTTCGCAGTATTCGTCCTCTACCGTTGTAGGCGACGTAACTATTCTGCGTTTGAAGTTCGAAACGGACGGAATAACTTACAACTTGGGCACGATCGACAACAAACAAACGGGCGGCAAAGATCCGTCCAACAAAACGGACATAGACGTAAGCCTGAATGATACGGGCAAAAAGTTAGCAGCGCTGATAATGCTGATTTTAGCGATTATATTGCTTGCTCCCGTTCTGCCGTATATCTTAAAGGCGGTCGTTTGGATTGTAATGCTACCCATAAACGGAATAGCGGCGCTTATAAAAGCAATAAAACGCAAACGACAGTAACAAACGCGCCGGCAGAGAGATCTGTCGGCGTTACTTTTTTTAGGAGGATAAAACTAAATGAAAATATTAAAAAGAATACTCGCCGTAGTACTGCTTATACTTATGATTTTGCTCATAAGTTACGCGGTGTTTACGGCAAAACAATTAGCAATTTCGGAGGCGGCTTATGAAGCGATACAGACGATTTAATATCATCGTTACGGTGGTAATTTTTGTAGGTTTTACACTGCTCGGAATATTTGTGTTTCAACTATCCTATTGCCGAAGCTATGAGGCGTTAATCGACTTATACGGCAGTTTTAAGTATTATTTTATAAACTTATTCGGTATAGAAACGAGCGGCTTTCCGAGTGTAATTCTGCCGTCGAAAGTGATTGACAACACGACGAATTTACCGTCCGATTTCGGCGGATTTACACAGAGAACAAAAGACTATTTCTATTGGTTTTTCAACGGAGAAAACTTCAAGTTGTGGGGTGTGATTACTGCTGAAAGATTTACTGAATTTTTGAAGGTTATAACTATACTCTTGCCGTGTTTTATTTTGGTAATTGTGGTTATAAAGCGCATTTACGGTGCGGTAAACAACAACTACAACGCGGACACGAAACCGCTCAAAGCGTATAAGTGGCTGACAAAAAGAACGGTATTGCCGCTAAAAAATCGGATACTCGATTACATAGATTTTTTAAGGCAAAACCGTTGGATTTGGATAATGTGGCTTATTATCTGGATATTCCATCTCAATTTGGCGACGATAGTGGTAGAGTTTTTTGCCTATTACTTCTTCTTCGCCATTTCCTTTCAACTAAGCACGATTTATCCACAGTTTGTAAAACTTGCGGTAGATTTGCAAGTGTTGTTTACACACGTTCCGTTGTGGGTTTTGCTCATAATTGGTATAGTTTTACTCGACCGTTGGCGCCGAAAGACTGCCAAAAACAGATTAAGACACTTCGAAGCGCGTAATTGCGGGTTTATAAACGAACTACCTATCGTGTCAATGAGTTGCGGCAGTATGGGTAAGAAAAAGACAACGCTCATTACGGACATGACATTAAGTCAGGAAGTTATGTTCAGACAAAAGGCTCTCGAAATCTTGCAGAACGCGGATATGAAATTTCCGTACTTTCCGTGGATTTGCTTTGAAAAACAGATACAAACTGCTATGGGATACGGACAAATTTACAACCTTGCTTCGGTCAAGATTTTCGTACACAAAAAGCGTGAACGTTATCTTCAAAACGCAGATAATACCGAGCAAATTTACGGCTATGACATTGCCCGTTACGGCGGCGAATTTTGCGACGCATTGAGTGTAAAAACGCTGTTTGACGTACTCGAAACTTATGCTTTGGCGTACTTTGTTTACGTCATAGAAAGCAGCCTGATTGTATCGAATTATTCAATACGTACCGATAATTTCGTTACTTCCGAAGGCAATTTTCCTATGTGGGTGACGGACTTTTTCCAGGAAAATCTGACAGACGGCAGACACTCCCATATCTTGGACTTCGACGTGCTTCGCTTGGGTAAAAAGGTGCTTGAAAACAATCCGAAAGCAGGTAGTTTCGAGTTCGGCGTCGTGGCAATTACGGAGGTCGGAAAAGAACGAGGAAACAACCTTGAATTAAAGGAAGTAAAGAGAAAGAACGACGAAACCAACCAGAAAAACGATCTGTTCAATTCGTGGCTGAAAATGTGTCGCCACTCGGCAACGATAGACAACTTTCCGTTCATAAAAGTATTTACTGACGAACAGCGACCGGAATCTTGGGGTGCGGATGCCAGAGATTTATGCGACATCATCCACATTGTTTCTTCCGGGCAGCAAAGGCTTGCATTGCCGCTTTATACGATAGAAGAAATGGTGACCGAATGGCTCGTTAATCGCGTTATAGCCCTATATTACGATTTTCGCTATCGTCGCGGAGACAACACTTTGCTTGTGTATTTACTCAAATCTTTGGCGGCAAAATTATGGCAACGCAACCTGAAAATTTACAACAAATACGGGTATTCTATTCTGCAAATCGAGAAAGAACGAGGTACTATGGACGGAAAGCCCGACAAAAGGAAGTACTACTTAATGAACAGAAAAATTTACGCAAAAAGATTTTCAACAGACTGTTTCTCGGACTATTTCAACGAGATGGCGAGAAACGCAAAGACAGGAATAAATGATTACATAGAATACGCAACGGAGAAAGCCTCCGTTTCCGAGCTCAAAGAGCAGCACAGTTATTTTATAAATGCGCTGTATAAAAGCAACGAGGAGGATACTGCTATGAACTGAGAATTCTCGTGCCACTTTATACGGCAAAGGAGGAATTATGCCTTATGGCGAAACCAAAGTATATTTTGACGGAAGTCACTACATTGCAATACCGCACACAACCAGACCTGTACGACCGAAACGCTACCATGTGGAAGAAGAAATAGAAGTCATAGATAACGAGCAAGAAGAAACATTAAAAACCGAAAAGTGTAACGTTGAAAGGACTTTAGATGAGCATGAGAGTGCTATTGATGTCAATCCGGGGGACAGTGTGATCAAATCGGAAACACCGTTCACGCCTGAAATTTCAAAGTCTAAAAAGACAAGAAAGGCAACGCGGAAAGAACTGTTTGAAGAGTTTTACAAGCAGGCGCAATCTATGAAAAAGAAAGCGAGAAAAGCATTTATAACCGATAGTATGCGTCCGTATTTCGACGATGAGCAGCATTTAAGCGATTATATTGAGCAAAACTTGCAGCGAAAGCAACGCAATCTTATTTGCAGACGAATCAGAATGTGTCGCAAGGCAAATTTGCAAACATTCAACTTTTTTTGCACATTTACTTACGATGGAGAAAGACACACGGAACAGTCTTTTCAAAAGGGGCTGAAAACAGCACTTCGAAATCTTTGTTACCGAAAAGGGTGGAAGTATATGGGTGTTTGGGAGCGTTCCCCGGACAAAAAGCGACTTCATTTCCACGGGTTGTTTTATATCCCGGAAGGGACGATTCCAGGCAGCTTGATAGAATGTAACGATTACAGTTTTGCTGCGCATAAAAGGCAAATAACCGTTCAGAGCGTTTACTTTATCGAAAAGTTCGGCAGGAATGATTTTGTACAAATAGATACGGTAGGAGACAAGATGAAACTACTTGGATACATTATAAAATATCTTGAAAAATCCGGCGAGAGAATAGTGTATAGTAAGGGACTGCCACAGTTTTTCATTTCAGATATTATGGACGACGATGTTGTGTGTCCTATAGGCATGGAAGATCAAAAGCTTTTGCTTTTTGATGACTTTTTGTGCTGGGACGAAGGTTGCTTGGTAGGGCAGGTATCGCCCGAAGTAATAGCGCAAATGCGCACGGCAAACTAAAACGTGACGTAAATAAAAATGTATGAAACCAGCGCACGGCGGTAAAAGGCGAAGATCGACAAGCGGTTTAGCGGTGACTTCGACTTCCGCCGCGCGTTTTCATTTAGTGGATTACGTTTGTTTAGTTGGTGGCGTGTGCTTGTCTCGGCGGAGCGAAGCGACGCCGACTTGTTCAAGACAAGCACACGCCAAAATCTCATAAGGGGTTATTTACCCATACTTTGAGTGGAATAAAAAATAAAGTAAATTTTCAATTGTGACTGGAAATTGTCAAGATTATATGTTATAATATACAAAAACGTAGGAGTATTTTGAAACCGTATAAGCGTATATGAAAAAACATGTACGGAGGTACTATAACGGAAAAAGTTTGATTTTATGGATAATGCCGAAAAAATAAGAATTGTTAACGAAAGAATGAAAGGAAATAACGTTGGTGTTCCCAAGTCCTTATTTAAATATCGTCCTTTTGACAAGTATGCTTTTGATATGCTTGAAAATAATTATTTATTTTTATGTCAAGCTGCGAAATTGGATGACAAAAGTGAGTGTAGTGTCTCTTTTGACATAAAAGATTATTATGATATTGCAACGGATCAGCTGACGCGTAGATGTGTTAATCAGATAATGGAGTTAGTTCATCCATATACCAAAGAAGAGAATTTTGTTCAAATGAAAAATATTGTAGATAACGTCTTATTGTCAAACGGTCAGGTGAAAAGGAATTGGTTGATCGATGCATCGTTTAATTTACAAGATCTCGTTCCCGGCATAGATATAGCACCGTTAATAAATCAACTGGCAAATATTCCGGAGAGAATAGACAATCCAGAAATTAGGACGCAAATAGAAAAATTATTTTCCATGGCACTACTTGCGCGTGAAAAAATTGGCATATGCTCTTTAACTACAGAGAATAATAACGATCAAATGTGGGATGATTATGCAAGTCAGTCAGTTGGATATTGTGTTGAATATGACATGGTAGATTATGAATTCAACAAGTTGCTATTCCCAGTAGTATACATAGATCAGCGTGAGAATAATGTTTTAATCAATATTATCGGTGATTTTATAGGACAAATGATTCAAGGCATGAGTAATGGGCAGATTGATGCAGATATGTCGAAATATTTGAGGATGTTCATAACAAAAGATACGATATGGCAACATCAAAAAGAATGGCGGTTAATTGGCGATGCTGACGAAAAGATAAGAGCGCCTCGAATTAAGACAATTTATATAGGGAAAAATGCGCAATTGGCGGATCGGGAAAGAATGAAGGCGTTTTGTAATAAAAAGGAAATACAAGTATACCAATGCTAAAAGGAGAATTGAAAATTTATGGAGAGGATTTAAGACTTTAGAACATCATACAGGCGAAACGCAAAATAAATAATTAGTTGTATTATAAAAAATCAAAAAAGGTATCGTTCGATATTGTTTTTTCTTTTTTAATATGCTATAATAGAAACGAAAATACATTTGAGGTGTATGCATGATAAGTTACAAAAAATTGTGGAAGCTTTTAATAGATAGGGATATCAAAAAGAAAGAGCTTGCACAGCGTGCCGGGTTAAGTTCGTATGTGTTCAAAAAACTAAATCACGGAGAAAACGTGAATGCTGAAACACTCGCAAAAATATGTAAAGCGTTGAATTGCGGGTTTGACGATATTATGGAAATTACCGAAAATTGAGGGCTGAATATAATGGCAGACAAAGAATTGAAAAAGTTAAAAGACGATCTTTGGCATTCTGCGGATATTCTTCGAGCAGGTGCGCATTTGGCTGCAAATAAATACGGACAACCTATACTCGGGCTTATTTTCCTGCGTTATGCGGATATTTTGTATAAGCAACATAAAGCAGAAATCGAAGCCGAATATAACAAACGCAAAGGAACTCGCACGGAAAAGTCGATTAAGGAAATTTCCGTTGAAATTTGCGGTTTTTATCTTCCGCCCGAAGCGTATTATGATTACATAAACGATGCTCCGGACGACGCGAATAAGGCGACGCTTGTAAAAAAAGCGATGGAAGCAATAGAAGCAAACAACGAAAAAATGGACGGCGTTTTGCCAAAAGAAGTTTACGGCGCGCTCGTTCCCGAAGAAGAACCGGATCTGCTTTCCAAAATCGTTCGAGTTTTCAAAGACATTCCCGAAAATATAAGCGTAGACCTTTTCGGCGAAATTTATGAATTCTTCCTCGGTAGTTTTGCTTTGCAGGAAGGCAAAGACGGCGGAACATTCTACACTCCCGCAACAGTTGTTCGCTATATGGTAGAAGTGTTACAGCCGACGTCGGGCGACAAAATGTTTCTTGATCCCGCTTGCGGCTCTGGCGGTATGTTTGTTCAGGCGGCACGTTATATGCACCGTCATAACGCAAGTACGGCGGATATGATGAAATTCCGTTGTTACGGCGTGGAAAAAGAGCCTGACACCGTAAAGCTTGCAAAAATGAATTTATTACTCAACAACGTGCGCGGAGATATAACAGAGGCAAACTCTTTTTATTCCGATCCGTACAATGCCGTCGGAAGATTCGATTACGTTATGGCAAATCCGCCATTCAACGTGGACGAGGTTGTGTACGAACGTGTAAAGGACGACGCGCGTTTCAATACATACGGAATCCCTAAAAACAAAACGAAAGCAGGCAAAAAAGATAGCGACAAAAAAGAAACCGTGCCTAACGCCAACTATCTGTGGATTTCTTACTTTGCATCGGCATTAAACGAACACGGCAAAGCGGCGCTTGTTATGGCAAACTCCGCGTCCGATGCAGGCAACAGCGAGTATGAAATAAGAAAGAAAATGATAGAAGAAGGCATAATTTCTCAAATGGTAACGTTGCCCGGCAATATGTTTTCTTCCGTCACGCTCCCTGCAACGTTGTGGTTTTTCGACAAAGCAAAAACACATAGCGAAAAGAAAAACGAAATCCTTTTTATCGACGCAAGAAACGTATTTACGCAGGTTGACAGAGCGCACCGCAAATTCAGCGACGAGCAAATCAAAAACTTGGGCATAATTTCGCGTTTGTATGAGGGCGATACCTCAGCCTTTGTAAGTTTGATTGAAGAATATAAAACCGCGTCTACAAATGCCCCCGAAACGTCGGACGACAAGGAAGTAAAAACAAAATCGTATTATCAGTCGCAAATCGATTGGCTGAACGAAAGATTCCCCGACGGCAAATATAATGACGTAATCGGGCTTTGTAAAGTGGCGAAACTCGAAGGCGAAGACGGCATAATCGACCAGGATTATTCGCTTAATGCCGGTCGTTACGTTGGCGTTGTCATCGAAGACGATGGAATGACGGCGGAAGAGTTCAAAGCGGAAATGTTAAACTTGAATAATGAATTGTTGAAGTTGAATGACGAAGCGCTTTCGCTTGAACAAACGATTGCCGAAAATTTAAAGGAGCTTTTCAAATGAGCAATAAAAAATCAAGTATAGTGCCTGCGCTGATTTTTCTATTGGCGTTGGTGGTTTATGCTTTTTCTACCGGGTTTTTAAACGGTATCCATTTGCTTGGAGATATTCTGAATATTTTCGGAACGATATTCGTTTCCATGATCAACTTGATTTGGAGTATTCCTGTAATAGGGCAAAAGATAATCAAAAACTGCATAACGACGATAATTATTATTGTTATTTTTGGAACGTCATTAAGCAAGGCGGAAAACAAGGTTGCGTCGATAATAATCGGCGGAGGAGTTTCTCTTGTTTGTGCAATTCTTGCATGGTGCAATTTGATATAGAAATAGCAGAAAGACAGAAAATATGAAATTAGTGATAAAAGAAATCGTGGGATGAATGAGTATGGATAGATTAGGTGATAAAGTTTGTTGTAATCCAACAGTAAAATTAAAAAAGGGTGAATATTATCCGTTAATTGATATTGAAAAAATTGCTCCGAGATATAAAACCGTACGCAATCAAGAAGAAATTGTTTTCAATGGACAAAGTTGTACAAAATTTGAAGACCGAGATGTTCTATTTGCTCGAATAACCCCATGCCTTGAAAATGGTAAAATAGCAATGGCTGATACCAACGGAAAATGTGGTATAGGTTCTACGGAGTTGTTTGTATTTAGGGGTATAGAAGGTATTTCAAACACAGATTATGTTTACTACTTGCTGCGAATGAATTATATTCGACAATTGGCTGCAAATAGTATGACTGGTGCAAGCGGTAGACAACGCGCAGACTTGAACTTTATAAAAAAAATCAAGTGGCAATTTCCTGTTATTGAACAGCAACAAAAGATTGCTTCGATACTGTCCGCGTATGATGATTTAATTGAAAAAAACAATAAGCGCATCAAGATTTTGGAGCAAATGGCGGAAAATCTTTACAAAGAGTGGTTTGCCCGCTTCCGCTTTCCAAATTACCAAAACGCCGAGTTTGAAAACGGTATTCCTAAGGGGTGGAAAGTGGTCAGACTTGGTGAATATGCAAATATTTCTACGGGAAAATGTAATAGAGAGGATGCGGAAGAGGCTGGTATATATCCACTATTTGATAGATCTCAAGAAATCAAAAAAAGTAATTCCTGGATTAAAAATTGCGAGGCAATCATAATCCCTGGCGAAGGTACAAGTTTTATGCCGCGGTATTATGTCGGAAAATTTAACCTACATCAGAGATGCTATTGTATAGAACCGAAAAACAAAAGTACAGGGAAATACATCTTCTATTCTTTGATGTTAAATAGAATCTACTTTCTTTATGTTGCAACAGGAGCAACAGTACCATCTCTTAGGCAAAATAATTTTACGAGCATGAAGATTATTATGCCCAAAATGTCATTAGTGAAGAGATTTGACGAAATAATATCTTTGTTATTTGAACAAATTAACTTTCTTGAAAAAGCTAATGAGAAATTATCAAAGCAACGCGATATGCTCCTGCCGCGCTTAATGAGCGGCAAACTGGAAGTAAAATGAAGAAAGCAGAATCAAAAGATAAGCCATTTCTGGATAAACAAAAGATCCATGAATTTATGGAGTTGATAAACGACAATGAGATGTTTACCAATAGGTCAGACTTGCTTTTGTTGTATAATCTGATCTGTACTTTTAAGGATAGGATGTTTTCGGCAGTTGATTACCTAAATAAGCACTGTAATTGTCCGACTACAGAAGAAGATTTTGTTGTATTCTTAGTTTATGCCTGCATGGTGTATGACGGTTTCAATAAAATGCACGAAAACCTGTTACATCAAGTTCCGCCATATAAAGGAAAGAAAAAGTATTTCAAATATGCAAAGCACTATAAAGAATACTATTTTAACGATGACACTTGTCCATCGGATGACGTATTTTTTGAGTATTTGAGAGCGATGGCTTTTGCTCACTCATATGAAGTCGCCAAAAAAGGCAGACCTTTTATGCAAGATGGTGAAAAACATTATTGTCCATGGGTTGTTATCAACAACATAATGAGTTTTGACGATATAAAAGATAACGTCGGAATCAGAACGTATACGAGTAGAGACCAAAATGAAATAATAGATCTAACATTTTCTTTTAAGAGCCTTAAAGAATATATAAAGTCAATATATGATACCTTTCCGGCACTTATTAAGTGGGCAAAGGATGTAATAAGCGGGCAAAATGCAGAATGGAAACAGACTAAAGTAAACAGAAAGCAAGACGCTGTTTCCGTATTAAATGAGGTTAAAAGCATCTTGGAAAGCAGATTTGCCAATGTTTATTCTATAGATAAGGCAATATCATATCTTACGTGTGCAACAACAATTGCGTCAAACAGTAACAACGTTGAATTGTTTAGAAAGCGAATTATCGAGTGTATTCCTGCTATATGCGATAGCGTAGACAATTTGGATGGTGAAGGCTTGGAAGATGCGTTGTCTATCATCTATGCAAGACCTGATAAGATGCACCAAATGGCGCATTATCAATTAGAAAAGATATATTCTTATCTGGATAAAAGAAGTGACTATATAGATCCTGCGTCAAATGAATATTGGGGATTACAGCAGGCGTATGAGTTTTCTCAAGAGTTTGCTAAAAATTGGGTAACGATAGACGTAAGAACCATGCAATATGATGAAATTAAGTTGTTGGTAGCAGTTGCGTGCTATTTAGAAAAGGAAAAACAGGACAAAGCAAAGGAGCAGTAAGACTATGGCAAATTTTATTTCGGAAGACGATATTGAAATAGCCGTTTTGGGGAAATTGTCAAAAACAGAATTTGGTTACGACATCCTGAAATGTGATCCCGATCCGAATAAACGAGAGAATTTAAACGACGGCACTGGGCGCTCTTCTAAAAAGGAGTGCGTTTTGCCATGTGTTTTGAAAAGTTCTTTGCTCAGGTTAAATCCGCAAATCCCGGAAGAAGTCATAAACGACGTAATGAAATCTTTGGTAAAAGACTATGCCGGAACCGACATCGTTGCGACAAATTATGATTTGTACAATAAAATCAGAAATCAAATACAAGTCAAAGTCAAAAGAAACGGTAAGGAAGATTTTGATTTTGTAAAGATGGTCGATTTTGACAATCCCCAAAATAATACTTTTACCGCCGTGTCGCAAATGTGGATACAAGGCAAAGTTTATTGGCGCAGACCTGACGTTTTGATTTTTATAAACGGTCTTCCGCTGGTGTTTATAGAGCTGAAAAACAGTATTGTCAAGGTCGAAGAGGCGTTCAACAAAAATCTGCAAGACTATAAAAAAGATATTCCGAATTTGTTTGCGTTCAATCAGATTTGCGTGCTTTCAAACGGACTGGAAACAAGACTTGGCGCATTCAATGCCGATTACGATTACTTTTTTGAATGGCTGAAAGTCGATAGCGAAAAGGAAAAACCCAACCGCGAGGCGATTCGTGAAAGCGGAGTTTCCATCGAATATTTTATTGACGGTCTTTTGAAAAAGGAACGCTTGATCGATTACATAGAAAACTTTGTGCTTTTTGACAACAAAAAGTATAAAATTATCGCTAAAAACCATCAGTATCTCGGCGTAAACAACCTGATGCGGTCGGTCGAACGAAGAGACAAGCTTAAGGGAAAGTTGGGCGTATTCTGGCATACGCAAGGTAGCGGAAAGTCGTATTCTATGGTTATGTTTGCCCGCAAGGTTAAACGCAAAATGACAGGCAATTTTACGTTCCTTATCATTACGGATCGCGACGATTTGGATACGCAGATTCACAAGAACTTTGTAAGAACGGAAGTTGTAGGACCAAAGGATGAATGTCAACCTAAAAACAGTGAGCAACTCCGAGATTTTTTGCAAAAGAACAAAGAATTCGTATTCACTCTCATACATAAATTCCGATATGACAAAACAAAAAAATATCCGGTTTTGTCTACCCGCAATGATATTTTTGTACTCGTTGACGAGGCGCACCGTACACAATACAAAGATTTGGCGGAAAATATGAGAGCGGCGCTCCCTAACGCGAATTTTATCGCCTTTACGGGAACTCCTTTGCTTGGAACAAAACGACTTACCAATCAATGGTTTGGCGATTACGTTTCTGAATACAATTTTGCGCAATCGGTAGAGGACGGCTCAACGGTTCCGCTTTTTTATAGCAGACGCGTTCCCGAAGTCGGTTTGACAAATGACTTCCTCGATGATGACGTTGTGGATATTATCGAAGACGAAAATTTGAATGAGGACGAAACGAGACTGCTTGAAAATTCTGCTTCGCGCATTTTGGAAGTTATCAAGCGTGATGATCGCCTTGATAAGATCGCACAAGATATTGCTCACCATTTCCCGCGCAGAGGCTTTCTCGGAAAAGGAATGGTCGTTTCCGTTGATAAGTTTACGGCGGTTACGATGTATAACAAAGTTCAGCACTATTGGGCGGAAGAAAAGAAAAACATTGTTGCCGAGAGGAACGCTGCCGAGTCCAAAGAAAAGCGAGATGAACTCACAAAAATGCTCGACTATATGAATAACGTCGAAATGGCGGTTATCGTGTCGGAAGAAGCGGACGAAAACAAGAAGTTTGCCGAAAAAGGACTTGATATATCAATCCACAGAGCAAAAATGAATGCCATTACCGTCGACGGAAAAGATATAGAAGACAGGTTTAAAGATCCTAACGATAAATTGCAACTTGTATTTGTATGCGCCATGTGGCTTACGGGTTTTGACGTAAAAAATCTTTCTACGCTATATCTCGACAAGCCTATGAAATCGCACACGCTTATGCAGGCTATCGCGAGAGCGAACCGCGTCTATCCCAATAAACCTTGCGGAATTATCGTAGATTATGTCAACGTTTTCAAATATATGAAAAAAGCGTTGTCCGATTATGCCATCCCCGATGATGACGACGTTATGCCTGCAAAAAATATTGAAGATTTGCTCAATCTGCTCGATTCAAGCATAAATGAGGGCGACTTGTTTTTACAGTCACTCGGAATATCACTTGATAAGATTTGCGCAGAGAGTTCAACATTTGATAAGCTCGATGCTTTAAGAAGTGCATATAACGTTATTATTGCAAATGATGAGAGCAAAGACAAATTTAAAGTTATCACAAACACGATGATCAATCTTTATGAAGCATCAAAGCCGGAAGTGTTTGAACTCCATTGGGAAAACGACAAATTTGCTCCGCTTGCCTATATTAACGGATTGATGCATAATAAAATCGACGATGAAAAGATTCAACGAGCAAGAAATCGTATGGCGAATGTTTTAGACAGTAGTGTTTCTTCTTCCACCGCCGAGGAATCAGAACAGCAATTTGCTATTCATGGTACAAAAGTTATAGATTTGTCAAAAATCAACGTTGAAGAACTTCGTGCCGAAATAAAAAAAGCTGTATATAAGGCGATTGAGATTGACGACTTAAAAGCGTTTATAGAAAAAGCATTGCAAGAAATGATAAGCAAAAATTGCACAAGAATGCAGTTTTCTCAACGTTATAAAGGCATTATCGACCGTTACAATGCGGGCGGTTCGGAAAATGAAGATTATTACGAACAGCTTGTAAAACTGCTTGAAGAATTGAAAAACGAACAAAATCGTCCGAATACCGAAGGCTTAACCGAAGAAGAACTCGAAATTTACGATTTGCTTGTAAAAGGCAAAAAGCTTACGCAAGCTGAAGAACAAAAAGTCAAACTTGCGGCTAAAAATCTTTATAACAAACTGACAATCGATAAGGACGAATTGCTTGTTGTCGATTGGTATAAGGACGACCAACCGAAATTGAAAGTTAAGTCGGCAATCGAAAGTGCCTTGGATAAAGATTTGCCGGAAAGTTACGACAAAGAAGCATTTGATGCAAAAACGAACCTGCTGTTGAACCATTTTATTGATATGGCGATCCAAGGTTACGGCTGGATAGCCGCATAATATTCTTGAAATATGGCAGAAAGTTATCGGAGACGGAATATGAAAATATCAATCAGATTTTTTAACGATAAAGAAGTGCGCGCCGCTTGGAAT